>Ga0172381_10002968_pt1 | contig 18285 bp, 18 predicted proteins | sample Leawel6488metaG_FD_119754 | JGI IMG/M metagenome (GOLD analysis project Ga0172381, IMG submission 119754) | Leachate microbial communities from a municipal landfill in Southern Ontario, Canada - Leachate well 64-88 metaG | ecosystem: Engineered > Solid waste > Landfill > Unclassified | place...
AATTTGTTCTTTGGTGAATATTCTTTTGCTCATATGTTTGATCGTTAATTATGTTATCTCATCCTCTTCCTAAATACAAAAAGCGGACACTTTTTGTGTCCACTTTTTGGGGTACAGATCATTTGGCGGTTTCTTTGGGCGTATTTTCCATAATAGTTTTTTATTATTAAAAATTATAATATCCTGATATATGAATAATTGTTACAATGGCGAAAATCGTAATAAATTATTTCCTAAAAACAAATATTTCCTTAAAATTAAAATAAGCTATTCTCCGTTATTATAATTAAATTCATTTAAAAATTTTACCGGTTTTGTCGATGCAAAAACGCCGGCCGGCCTTCTCCACGACTGCCAGGCCGCGATGGAAATTATGGACTCCATCATATCTATCTTTGGTGATCTCTTGGCCGTCTCTATTGATGAAAAACCATTGGCTGCCTTTTCGAACTGCTGCTAGGTCTTCATTAAAATTCTCGGCTGCATCAAACCTGTCCTTGAAAACATCTTGGCCTTCTTCGTTGATGAAAAACCACTGGCCGGCTTTCTCTACGGCCGCTAATTTTTCATAAAAATCTCTGGCGTCATCGAACCTTTCTTTGAAAACTTCTTGGCCGGATCTATTAATAAAAAAATATTGGCCATCCTTTTTGACCATCGCCAGGCCGCCGCTGAAATCCCGAACGCCATCATATCTTTCTTTGAAAACATCTTGGCCTTCTTCGTTGATGAAAAACCACTGGCCGGATTTTTCTACGGCCGCTAATTTTTCATAAAAATTCCTGACATAATCGTACCTGTCTTTAAAAACCTCTTGGCCGGCTTTATCGATAAAAAACCATTGGCTGCCTTTTCGAACTGCTGCTAGGCCGTTATTAAATCCTCGAATCTCATCAAATCTTTCCTTAAAAATCTCTTTACCCTCTTCGTTAATGAAAAAGCATTGGCCGTCTTTTTTGACCGCTGCCAACCCTTGGCTAAAGTTCCTAACCGTGTTAAGCCTGTCTTCAGCGACCTCTTGGCCGGCCTTGTCGATGTAAAAACGCCGGCCGGCCTTCTCCACGACTGCCAGGCCTTGCTGGAAATCCCGAATGTTATCATACCTCTCTTTGAAAACATCTTGGGCTTCTTTATCGATGAAAAACCACTGGCTGCCCTTTCGAACGGCTGCCAGGCCGTCATTAAAATTACGAGCTCCGTCAAATCTTTCTTTAAAAACATCCTCTCCTTCTTCATTGATAAAAAAATATTGATCATCCTTTTCAGCTGCTGCCAGGCCTTGGCTGAATCCCTTAGTTATATTAAACCTATCCTGCATGATCTTTTTTCCTTCTTTGTTGATGAAAAACCATTGGCTGTTTTTTTTGACCGCTGCCAGGCCATTATTAAAATTCTCGACTGCATCGTATCTGTCTTCGGTTATCTCTTGGCCGGTCTTGTCGATGAAAAACCACTGGCTGTTTTTTCGAACTGCTGCCAAGCCGTCGCTAAAATTCTTGATCGTATCATACCTCTCTTTGAAAACTTCTCGACCCTCTTTGTTAATAAAAAACCATTGATCATCCTTTTTGACCATCGCCAGGCCGCCGCTGAAATTCCGGGTTTCATCATACCCGTCCTTGGTGATCCTCTCACCTTCTTCATTGATAAAAAAATATTGGCTGTTTTTTCGAACTGCTGCCAAGCCGTCGCTGAAATTCCGGGCTGCATCAAATCTGTCCTTAGTGATCTCTTTACCGGCTTTATTAATAAAAAACCATTGGCTGTTTTTTTTGACCGCTGCCAGGCCATTATTAAAATTCTCGACTGCATCGTATCTGTCTTCGGTTATCTCTTGGCCGGTCTTGTCGATGAAAAACCATTGATTGCCTTTTCGAACGGTTGCCAGGCCGTCGCTGAAACTCCGAGCTCCGTCAAATCTTTCTTTAAAAACGTCCTCTCCTTCTTCATTGATAAAAAAGCATTGGTTATTTTTTTTGACCATTGCCAAGCCTTCGTAAAAATTATTAACAAAATCAAGCTGAAATTTTTCAGCCAGATCAATATTGTGCTGATCAATTAATTCCATTAAAGCGCCTCTTTTCTGTTCAAGTTTTTCTTCCAACTCCTTGGCTCTTTGGCGCGCTGCCTCAGTTTCTTCCGAGGTTTTGCCTTCGGTTCCATTTTTCTGGCAATCCAAATAAAAATCTTTTTTAAGAGCTTCCAAGCCTTCAAATTCTTTTTTTGCCTGTTCGTATTCAGAGGGCATAATCAGTTTATTCCTTTTCCGATAACGGAAGGGTTATTGTTATCTTAGTGCCTTTATCTATTTCCGAAAAAAGAGTTAAATTCCCATGGTGCGCCTCAACTACTTTTTTGACATAATAAAGACCGAGGCCGGTGCCGGGAATGGCGCTGCGCTTGGCATTCTTGGCCCGATAATAGCCAGAAAGAACTTCTTCCTGCTCTTCCTTCGGAATGCCAATGCCATTATCGCTTATTTCCCAAATAACCTTTTTCTCTTCCTTCTGAACGGAAATTCGCACTAACCCGCCTTCCGAAGAATATTTTATGGCATTGGAAATCAAATTAGCCAAAGCTCTGCGCAATGAATTCATGTCGCCGATCACATCCACATCGGCAACGACATTGCATTCCAATATCAACTTTTTTTCTTTTATAAACAACCTCATATTCTCGACCACTTTCTTGGTCATTTCCCCAATGTCAATTCTCTCTTTTTTATCCGATATTATTTTACCGGCATCAGCCTTAGAAGCACTGGTTAAATCGTCGATAAAAGAAAACATCTCCTGGGATGATTTGGAAATATTCTCAAGGTTTTCCTTTAATTGATTTTCCGGCATTGGAAGTGATTCCTTGGTCCCTTCGGCGATCCACTTAATTGCGGTCAGCGGCGTTTTCAAATCATGAGCCGTAATGGAAAGATAAGCGGCCCGCTGATTAATTAATTGCTCGTCTTTTTGAGAAATACGGCGGATGCTGAACAATAATAGAACAAAGATGATCGATATTAATATGGGCATCGCGCCAATGGAAAAAATCTGCTGATAATAGCGCTGCTGGGGAATATCCAGGTTCATACTGGCCACGATGCGACCGCTTGCCTCGTCAACAATCGGCACCTCGACGGAAATCCAGCGTCCCCATTTATCAATACTCGAAAAAACTTGAGGCTGGCCGTCTTTAAAAATTTGAAAATCTTGCGGGCTGGCTTGTTCATATATCTGGCCAGGAGGAGAATAATCGGAAGAATCTGCCGGCTCATTATCGGCATAAAAAAACAACCTGCCATCCGGTTTCTGACCGAAAATATAAACAAATCTTGCTTCCGTTTCTATACCGGCAGCCTGCATCAATAATGCTTTCAATTTTGCATAATTGGGATTCTGCAAATCGCTGGCATCACCCTGCAAAGATTCAATCTCTTGCGCCGAAATGCTCAGCGCCAAAACCCTGTCAAGTTTGATCAATTCGTCTTTTATCTCCTGCGATTGACGCATCGCCAAAAAAACTCCGGCAATAATGCCGATGACAATAATAAAAAGCTCCAAAAGATAGTAAACCGTTGTCCGCCGATTGAACATAAAACGCATTAAATATTTAATGGCCAAATTTTAATCAATTGTATCTTTCTTAAATTTACTCTTTTTAGAACAACAAATCAATTTCGACCAAATTGAAAAACGGAAGTTATTCCGTTTTGCCGCTACTATCAAGCCAATGCTTATAAAAAGAGACTAAGCACAATGGATGTCTTCAATATTTTTGTTTGATTATCTCTCGCAGTATTTCTTCAACGCGGCCGATGCTGGCATCGTCTATTACTGAAATTGCGATCGCTTCCTTGCCAACGTCTTTTAATTCGTTCAATTTTTTATCAACTTCATTTTTATCCAATATATCTGCTTTGCTTAAAAAAATGTATTCAGGCTTATCCAGCAATTCTTTGTTATAAGAGCCTAGTTCATTTCGAATGATCTGGTAATCTTTGGCCGGTTCAGCTGACTGGGCAGAGATAAAATGGAAAAGGATCTTAGTCCGTTCGATATGGCGTAAAAATTTAACACCCAGTCCCTTGCCCTCTGATGCTCCTTCAATAAGCCCGGGGATGTCGGCTAAAATTAATTCATAATAAACGCCAAGGTTCGGTTCAAGAGTCGTGAAGGAATAATTAGCCACTTTGCTTTTGGCGTTGGTCAACTGATTTAATAAGCTTGATTTGCCGACATTCGGCAAGCCGATAAAACCGACATCCGCGATCAGCTTAAGCTCCAATCTTAATTCAAATTCCTCTCCTGGCGTCCCCTCCTGGAATTCAGTGGGGCTTGTATTAATTGATGAACGAAATTTAAAATTGCCGCTGCCCCCTAGCCCTCCCTTAGCCGCCAATAAACGCTGGCCAACAGAAACAATCTCATCGTCTTTGAGGGCAGATAAATTGTGGACCACTGTACCAACGGGCACCTTTAAAATTAAATCATCTCCGTCTGGCCCATCATTGAATTGATTTTTTCCTTTTTCTCCACCTTGAGCCATTAATTCTTTTTTGTAACGGAATTGCCCGAGCGAACTCAAATCCGACACGCCTTCAAAATAAATACTGCCGCCTTTGCCGCCGCTGGCGCCTGTCGGGCCAAGAGCCATCATCTCTTTATTAAAAGCCACTGCGCCATCACCTCCCCGGCCGGCTTTTACTTTAATTTTGACATCGTCAATTAGCATGCTCATATAATATTTTTTTGATCTTCCCCCGAAAGACGGACGATGTTACAAGCTGAAATTATTTATCGATTCAAGAGATTGATTGACCAAATTAATAAACCCTTCTGTGAGCCAAATTGTAACCAATATTGATATGATAGTTAAAACTACCGCAACAATGCCAATTTTTCTTGATTCATGGTCAACCATCTTCAAATATTTCCACGCATACCAAAATCCAAATGGCGGTAAAAACAAACTGACAAAATATACAATGACCTGCCTTGATAATGTAACAGCCGGCGGCTTGTCTCTCAACTGCTTGCCGCAATTGGAACAAAAATATGCAACAGCCAAAGTTGCTGACTTGCACGAAGGACAAATTATATCTGGTTGATTTTCCATGAAGATATCTTTCATCGTACCAAAAAATCGCCTTCTTGGCGATTTTCGTTGGCTCCGCATCGTGGATGACAATCAAACCAAATCCCGCTGAAGCCCTAATGTCTATTTATTTTTTCTTGCTTTTCTTTGCCTCCAGCATAACCTTCTTTGCTTCCAATCGCTTCTTGGTTTTGTGATTATGCCCTTTTTGATGTTTGCCTAATACCGCGCCAGCTCTTTTTGCCATATATGTAATTTTATTAATTAGCTGATTATTTTATAAGTATAACAAAAAATACCGAAAAAAGAAACCATGGCATTGTTTAAAAACAAAAAACTTCCGTATTGGAAGTTTTTTGCAGACTTAGACAGTCCATATCCCCTTTCTTAGATGCGGGATACTTTTACTGCGTTGGGTCCCTTCGGAGAATCAGCTTTTTCGAAAGACACTCTGTCTCCGGTTTTTAATTCTCCGTAGCTTACTCCTTTGAGTTCGTTGCTGTGAAAAAATAAATCTTTTTCTTCACCATCAACTGTAATGAACCCAAATCCTTTTTCTGTAAGAGTTTTAATTGTTCCTTCCATGGCTATAAAATTAAATTAATTTAATTAATATTTTAAGATTTCGTCCTAAATCTTAGCTTCTTGAATAAACTCGACTAAATTTTTATTAAGAAACTATCTCACTGCAAATGATATTAACACTTGAAAAGAATTAGTCAAGCTAATCAAGGTTTGAATTAGCTCCAAACTACAGACAAAAATCAAAGTTTATTTTTTAAAATGATCATCCGCTTATCCTTATACGCAATCCCCGCCTAAATACTGGGCGGCTTTTTTGAATTGGCAGCCCCCGCTTTTTTTGCCACTTTTGCCACTTTCCCCGCATCTTTCACCGCATCGCGCTTCACTGTTCGCGCTGAATTGCTAATTACCTTCCAGTGTTTTTTCAAATCCTGCGCCAGCGATATTATTTCTTCACGAGCAGCTTTTTTCCCTTTTTCATACTCTGTAGCCACTGAATCAATTATTTCGTGATAAACAGGCTCGCTGACATCGCCGGCCGCCTCTAATTTTTCCACTACATCGCCCTTCATTTTAATAGCCCAAGCTTTGGCATGCCTCTGGTGTTTTTTTCCTTTCGGCCCAAGAAAAAAATATGCCGTTGCTGCCAAACCGGCAAGGCTCGCGCCGAAAACAGCCAATTTCGCCTTGTTGGAACCGCTCTTTGTTTCTTTTTTTACCATTGTTTTGAAAAATTAATTATTAAATTATTATTAATGGTTATTTTTGGTGCTATCATCTTTCGACGCAGTCCGCCGCTTTCTTCGCGGCAAAGGGAAAAAAAGACGGAAAATTATATTGTTTTCCAGCCGCTCCTTAAGCTCTGCTATGAATTCTTCCGATTCTTTAAAATTACCTTTTAACGCCTCCGAGAGCATATAAAGATTTTTCCCGGCTTTAATTAGATAGAGAATAAGGATGGAAACCAAAATAGCTAATATGACCGTTGCCACAGAAGATATAAAAAAGAAAATATCCGCCTTCATTAACGATTCCATAAATTAGTTATACCATGTCCGCCCGGAAAGAGTAAGGCGCGCATGCGGAAAAACGGTAAAGGCATGCTTATACGCCAAAGTTACTTAATTCCGCACTCATTTTTTAAGGCCGAGAGATCATCTGCTGTCAATTTTTCATTCATACCTTCATTAAGGTAATACATGATGGCTATGGGATTATCAAGATGCTCCAGTCCTAGCGCGTGTCCAAACTCGTGGGCAAGAACTCTCACAAGCTGATTAGTATCGTTAAATTGAAAAATATTAATTACTGCTCCGCTTGCATCATTTATATATTCACCCTCGCTGAATTCTTTGCCAGTTGATGAACCAACCGTGTTGTATGTGCTTACCTGAAGATTGAGTATGACAATTAATTTATTAAGGACTATCTCTGCTGAATTTATAGTATCAACCAACCCATTTAAAGAATTTTGAGTTTGATTAATTACCGCAACTTGGTTATTCAGATCGATCCTTTTCTGCTCCAATAATTTATATTCCGTCCTCGGCGCTCCGCCTCGGCTGCTCCAATAATTATTATCTTTTTCGAAAGCATTTTTGTCTGCGTTATAGGCCGCGATCAAGATATCTAATTTTGCTTTTTCTTCATTATACGAGGCAACCAGCAAATCATACTTAACCTTTAAGGCATCATAGGTTGACCGGTCATCATTGATAGCTACTCCTATTTTTCTCAATGCATCCGTATCTTTCTGCCGATAGTCATAAATAAAATTTATCTTTAAGTCTCCCTCGGGCGAGTATTCGAATAAATGTTTATTGACCGGCGATTCCCATATTTTTTCAGCCTGCTTTATATCATTCAATAATTCTTCTTCTGTTAAACCAAAACGCGGATCAATATTTGCAATAGAATATGTTATCGGACTTTGGCAGGGTTGTAATTTATTCAGAAAACCCCGCAAAAAACGGCCGGCATCTTCCCTGTAATAGCAACCGAACCACAAAAACAATAGAACAGCACATATGCCGGCAAAAAATTTAACTCGAGAATATTTCATCTTTAAATTTTACCAGCCATCGGTTCTAGCGTCCACTCTCCCGCCATCTGCCCGCTGCAGACAAACGACAAGCAAGCTTTTCGACAGTTCGTTTTAGCTTATTTCTTCCTGGCCCTCCGATCCGCTCCCGCTGGCTCCAATTAATGTCGTTGGATCTATGAATATCTCATTTAACAATTCTTTTACTCCTATCTTCTTTTTTGCCGAATAAGGAATAATTTTATGGCCTCCCATGACCTCTTCTATCATCTTGAATTGATCCTCGCATTCCTTCTTTTTCATCTTGTCTATTTTATTCGCTACGATAATAGTATCTTTGTTGTGCTCATCCAAAGAGCAAAGGATCTCTAAATCGTCTTTGGTCGGGCCTACTTTGGCATCAATGATCAAAACCACTTTTTTCTGTTCATATTCAGAAACAAAAAAGTACCAGTTCAGCATGGCTCCGATACTTTCTTTTAACTTATTCGGAACCTTGGCATAACCATAGCCCGGCAAGTCGACAAAATATAAAGACTTGTTGATCAGGAATAAATTTATTTTTTGGGTGCGCCCCGGAAAAGAGCTTGTCTTTGCCAGGCTTTTAAGATTAACCAAAGAATTGATAACGCTGGATTTCCCCACATTTGAACGCCCGATAAAAGCGACCTGAGGAATCCCGTCGTCGAATATGGGATCGCTGCCGCGCACCCCTTTTGCAAATTGAGCTGATTCTATCTTCATAACGAAAAGCATATCATCGTATCCGTTTTAAAACAACCAAAAACCGATCATTATGATCGGTTTTTGCATTTCTATTTTTTTGACTTCTTTTTTTTATCGGCAACCTTACTGGCTGCAATTTTTTCTGGTTTCTTCGCAGCCTTTTTTATTTTATCTTCTATCTTTTTCACTTCAGATATTTCCTCCGCCTTTTCCTTTTCTTCTGGAATAACAGGAGCCAAAGCTTTTATAATTCTATCAAGCTTGGCATTCAGCATATCAAACTGCTCTTTATACTGATTGGCGGGCTTATCATTTTTTAAACAGCTGCCGGACTGGCTGAAACATCCCTTGCAATAAACAGGCTTATCTCCTATCGGCCTGAAAGGAAGCTCAAATTTTGCGCCGCATTTAGCGCATATTGCGTCAAACATTTCTCTGTCCTGAAACCTCGAACCGCTGCTCTCTCTCCTCGGAAAGCTATTAGAACTTGATCTTTCAAAATCTCTCCTTGGAGATCTGTTGTCAGAACTTGGGCTTTCTCTATGGCTTGAAAAGCAGTCGCTGCAATAAATCGGCCTGTCGCCAGAGGGCTTGAAGGGAACTTCGCACCTTTTGCCGCAATCGCTGCAGGTCGCCTCATGCATTTGCGGCCTTTCCCTGTCTCCGCCTCCGAAGCGCTTTTCTCCGTAATCCCTTTTTCCAAAATCTCTTCCTTGGGAGTTATTGTCTCCTCCGCGAAACATTTTATCAAATTTTTTCATATGCTTTATGATAGTTCATATATCCCTACAAAGCAAACGCGAATAGCTTTTAAATCTAAACTTTACTTATTTAACAGCGGAGGACCTCCTTATCTCTTAATTTATGCGGCGAGCAAATTAGTAATTATTTTGATTATTTTATCTTTTTCTTTCGGTTCGCTTGCCGCGATCAAAAGAGACAAAGCTGTCAGCGAATTGTCATCTATTTTCCTTTCGCCGTTGCGCTTGTAAAGGTTTTTATTTCTATCCAGGAAATAAACGAATAGAAAAGAAGCGATGCGCTTATTGCCGTCCGCAAAAGGGAGGTCTTTGATCGCAGAATACAAAAGATGCGCGGCTTTTTCTTCTAAAGACTGATAAAGCTCTTCGCCGCCGGATGTCCGGTAAATATTTTCTATAACGCTTTTCAATCTGCCGCCGTTCTCCTGTCCGAAAAGATCGCTTTCCTCCCCTTTAACGGCCAGATCTCTTTTGACTTCGCTGATCACTTCCCTCGCCTTCCAATAATCCAAAATAAACCTGCTCTTCGCTTTTTTGACCAGGGTTAACTTTTCTTTATCATATTGGCTAAGCAGAATAAGAGTTTTTGAATAATCGGCAAGCAAATTCAATATTTCCCGCCCCTGGCCAAGAAGTAATTTGTTTTCCGATTTTTTCCGCAAAAAAGAAACGGCCTCCTGCAATTTTTTGAATTTATTCTCTGCCTGCGATAATCGCTGTTCATTAATAGTATATCCTTCAAGCAGATGGTTCCTTAAAACTTTTGTCGCCCAAATTCTGAATTGCGTGCCGCTCAAAGATTTTATGCGGTAACCGACAGAGATAATCACATCTAAATTATAAAAATCAACGTTTCTTTCCACGGTTCTTGCTCCTTCTTTTTGAACTATCCGGAAATTCCGGACAGTTGCTTTTTCTTTTAATTCTTCTTCCTTGTAAATATTCTTAATGTGCTCATTGATCGTCTTGACGTCTTTATCAAAAAGCCCAGCCATCTGTTTTTGAGTAAGCCAAACCGTTTCCTTCTCCAAGCGCACATCCAAATAAGGTCCGCTTTTGGACTTATAGATAGCAACTTCTCCTTTTCTAATTTCCTGGTCTTTTTTTTGAACCATTTTTGGATATTATTCTTTCCTTAAATTTACCCTTTTTACATCAGCAAATCAATTTTGCCAGCAAAAAAGCGAGTTTTGGCTCGCTTCTTGCTGAAACTGGTTCGTATCAACTTCTGGGCTTCTTAATGGGACAATTTTCAAATTTTAGAATGGTTAGAATAAAAAATATTATCAAACGAATCAGAAGCTCAGCTTTCTTTTTTTATAATTAATTCCATCTCATCAACGATTGTTCCAAAATCTTTCACTAGATTCTCTATCGGATCGCTCATAGTCATGTCTATCCCTGCGTTTTTTAGAAGATCAACCGGATAGTCAGAACTTCCGGCAGATAAAAATTTGATGTATTTTTCTTGGGCGCCCGGTTTTTGATCAAAAATGTTCTTTACTAGCTGATTGGCGGCGCTGATAGAGGTAGCGTATTTATAAAGATAAAAATTATAGTAAAAATGAGGAATTCGGGACCAGCCAATCTTGGAAAAATCATCCAAGACATAATCCGGTCCGTAATATTTGACAAGCACATCCCCCCAAAGCTGATTCAGGCTGTCTACCGAAAGAGCTTCTCCTCCTTCAACGCGGTCATGGATTGATTTTTCAAACTCAGAAAACATCGTTTGCGTATAGAATGTTTTATAAATCAAACCAGCCAATTGATCTAAATAATATAGCTTCTCATCATCGCTTGCTGCTTTATTTATCATATATTTCATCAGTAAAAGCTGATTAGCCGTCGAAGCGACTTCAGCATTGAAGATGGGCGTGTCAGAGATGGCAAACGGTTGATTCTTATTGGCGTACCAAAAATTAACCGCGTGGCCAAATTCATGGACGAGGGCAGAAACACCGTCGAAAGAATCATCATAATTCATTTTAACATAAGGATGATAGCCATAAGCCGCCCAGGCCGAGGCGCCCGATTCTTTGCTCTTGTTTTCATAAACATCGACCCAGCGATTCTCCAATCCTTGTTTCAAAATATCGGAATATTCGGAGCCGAGAGGAGACAAGGAGGCTAGGACGATCTCTTTACCATTCTCGTATGGAATTTTTTGATCAATATTTTTTACCAGCGGAACATACATATCATAACCATGAACTTGATCCAGCCCAAATACATTTTTTCTTAAAGAAACATACTTATGGAGATATTCCAAATTTTTATCTGTTGTTTCGATAAGATTATTATAGACAGCTTCCGGGATAAAGTTTTCAGACAAAGCTGACTCCAGCGCATTGTTATATTTTCTAGCTTGAGCAAAAAAAATGTTTGATTTAACCTGACCGTTCAGGCTTTCCGCCAATGTGTTTTTCATGTTTCCGTAAGCACTCATCAAACCCTCGGCACTACGCCGGCGAAAATCCCGGTCTTCGCTCATCATAAAAGAAGAATATCTTGCTTCGGAAATCTGAATATCCTGGCCCTGAGGATCTTTGATGGTCGGAAACTGGATATCGGCAGCAGTCGCTTTATTGTAAATATTTACAAAACTGCCAGCCATGTCTCCGGACGCAGCTAAAAGTTTTTCTTCTGGCCCGCTCAACACATGTTCTTTTTTTCTGATTAGAACATCAAAATAATGCGAGTAATCTCTAAAGTCGTATTTTTTCATCAATACTTCCAAAGATTCGGCTGGCAAAGCGATTAGCTCGGGATCAATAAAGGCAACAGCCGCATCAGCCTTTGAATTTAGGGTGCTGACTTTTGAATACATTTCTGAAGCCTGGGCGTTGGTCAAGTCTTCGCTTTGCTTGTAGCAGGAATATACATTCATTTTTGCGAGGATCAGATACATCTGATCCTGCAGATTAAGGCAATCTAGCAGTTCCCGGGTATCGGCCAGCTTGCCTTGATAACCGGAAAATTTGGGCAAGTATTCAATTTCGATTTTTCTAAAATCTCTTCCCCACTCTTCATCAGATGCATACATATCGGCCAAATTCCATTTATATTTGTTTTCTATCTGATCTCGAGCCGGTATTTCTTTGTTTGTCTTTAAATCAGATTCTTGCAAAGCATTCTGTGCAGTCTCGGTTGTATCTTTTTTCCAAAAATCAAGGCAAACGAAACAACCACCGATTCCGACGATCAATAGAACAAGTGCAGCAATACTAATAATAATGATTCTTTTCCCCATATTTTAATTAATTTTTAATTAATGAATTTTATGCGCAAACCTTATAAAAAACAATCTAGAATTAAATAATTTTATATCTTAGTTGTAACATTTTCCTTATTTTAATAAAAAATAATCGTTTTTCTCAACTTCTAGCGCTCAGAACTTTAAATTAAGAAAAAATGACGGAAAGATTAGGAGGGATCGAATCTACTTATTAATATTCAATCCCCCACGCCTTCTAAGGTAATCCTATTTTCATTCATTTATCCCTGCTTTTATTTGCGCTTTAACATATGGCGTTAGGTTAGCGTCCCAAAATTTAAACATCTTTTCGTATTCAGATTGGCAACGCGCTGCCCGATCTTGGGGCAAACCGTAAGTTCCCACAAAATAATTAAATTTTGGCGGATTGCTGCCGTAGACCCAGCACAGAATATTATAATAGCGCTGCTGATTTAAGGCGTGCTCGTCCCAAAAAGCATAGCCAGGGCCTATTTCAGAGCTTGTGATATAAAAATAATTAGCTCCGGTGATCGCAGCCTTTGGTCCGTCTTCGCCCAAACCTGTTAAAATTACGGAAGCCAGCTGGTCAGCCACATCTTCCTCCTTTCCGGAATAAGTTAAATTATATACATCTATCATCCCATGCCCTAATTCGTGGAAAAGAATAAAATAAGCGGCGCCGGTCACAGCCCTATCCACTTCCTCTTTTGTTTTGACAATGTAGGAAAAATTTTGAGCAAGGTTGTCTAATAATTCATCGCATATGACTATTTTCTTTTCGTCGGGAGTATAATAGGCATTAATAAAACCGCACTCTTCAATAATAATCGGAAAATCTTTTTGCAGTATAAATGCCCCATTCAAAAAAACAGCTATGCTTTCAAATCCCTGAGAACTTTCAAGAAGTTTGTTGTATTCGGCGTATCTGGGATTCTGTGTTTTGCCATAAATAATTTTAAAATCACCTTTATCTTCAAAAGCGAGTTTTTTGGATGAAGCAAGCTGGCCGTTTTGGTCTTCAATTCCTATGTAATAAAAAAGTCCGACCACAAGAATTAAAACTGACAAAATAATGCCTTTCTTTTTACTCATTTATTATATTTTACTTTCTCTCTCCAAAAACAACAATAGGAAAAGAAACTAAAAAAAACCGCCTTGGTTATAAGACAAGTTCTTTCTCGACTTCTGGACTCGCATGGGTGGAGTTTCCCTCGCAAGAAGAAATTAATTAATGCGAAGCTAATTTGAACAGCTGACCTGATAGCCAATGTCGGCAAATAAAAACGAGAGGATCTCGTAGGCTTTAATTTTAGTTTCAGAAAATAATTTTGTATTTTCTTTTATCGCTTTTTGGGCTTCTTCCTTGATCCGAGCCGTCGCCAAATTATAATCCTCGTTGTTATCTGAAGCAAAAATTATCTTTAAGATGCCGCTGCTAACCCGCATCTCAACATCGCCCTCTATCGCAATTGAATTGATGATCGGATCGGCAAGCTTTATACAAATAGTTTTAGCAACAGGATTTATGGAAATATCCTCTTTCTTAATTTGCGCCAGATCAACTCCCAAATCAACGCGCACCAAGGATTCCGCGGTTATTTTATGCCCCCACCAAAAATTAGACCAATCGGACCCATTATCAATCTCTATATCAACATCCTGATTAAGATATGCCGACTGGGTAACCAAAACACCCTTTGAAGCAACTTTGTCAAAAATAGTTTCGGCGGTGATAATTTGCTTTTTTTCGTCCTGCCCCTGATCAATCTTGATCCCAAGAATAAAACCGGCGAACATCCCTAAAAGAAAAACCAAAGAAAAAACAAGAATTCTATTTTTCATAAGACAATTATAGCATTTTTTACGGTGGCTAAAAACCAATAAAAAATTACTGCCATTCCAACGATTTTTTAATAATGCTCCTCTTTCTTGATGAGATTAAAATAATTACTTGCCCTAAAAAAACAAAAGACTTTTTTACTTTGCCAACGAAAAAGCGGGATCTCTCCCGCCGTCCGCCTGCCTGCCGGTAGACAGGCCTTTCGGCAGTTCGTTTCAAATTATGGGCTCGTATAGATGGACGCTTTCCGAACCTTTGGTTGAGCTAAAACCTTCCTGATACCAGGCTAAAAATAATTATCCGTAGCAAATTTGAATTGCTCAACAAACAACTCTTTAAAAAATCTCGCGCTGTTCTGTTCATAGAACAAAAGGATGGCTTTTTTATAATCAGTCTCATTCACGCTTCTATAAGAAAGAGGACATGTGTTATTAGCCAAAAATACGGCATTACCCAATATTCTTGCCGTTCTTTTGTTCCCATCCTCAAAAGGCTGTATATACGAGATCATTAAAACCAAAGCCAATGATTTTGAAAAAGGATCTGTCAGGGAATTGATCTTATCAATTACGGAATGCAGAACTTCAATAATTTTAGTCTTGCCATCTAGCGGCATATACCTTGTTCCAATTATTCTTACTGAACCGGCTCTTATGCCCTCTTTAACTCCCAACCCTCTTGTCAGCAACCCATGAACTTTTTCTATCTGAAACAAATCTAATTTCTTGAATTCGTCTTTATTGCTAAAGATATAGTCTATGGCATTCTTATGGTTCAAGATCATAATCGCTTCTTCTTTTTTGTGCCCTTCCGCCTCCACTCTTTCCTTGATCAGCATTTCCGTGTCTATCAAAGAATATGTGTTTCCCTCTATTTGAGAAGACTTCCAGCTTAATTCTATGGTTAATCTTTCTATCTCTTTTTTAAAAACCCACTGGTCTGTTATTCCTATTTTTTCCAAATATTTATTATTAATTTCTTTCAGCCCCCTTATCTCTTTTTCTGAAAACAATTGCGGCAAGCTATTAAAAATATCCGGATTGAATGTTAATTTAATATTTCTTTCGTCCGGTCCTTTTTCAAAATATAATTTAGGATCAAAAAAAGAATTGATCGCACTGCTAGAAAACAATGAATAACGGACAGCTCTGCCTCTTCCTTCTTTTTTAATCAAGCCTTCTTCCAACAGCAAACCCAAATCACGCAAAACCGTAAACCTGGAAATGCTGTTTCCCAAAAAAGCAATTATCTCGGAATTGCTTATGGCGCTGCTCTTAAATATAAGATCTATTATCTTTTGTTGCCTTTGATTTAATTGTTGCATAATTTTTCCTTAATTGTAGCATTATGCAACATTTTATGCAACGAAAAAGCGGGATTTCTCCCGCCGTCCGCCTGCCTGCCGGTAGACAGGCCTTTCGGCAGTTCGTTTCAACTTTTCAGCTCCGCGGGTAGGATTCGAACCTACAACCTATTGGTTAACAGCCAACCGCGCTACCATTGCGCCACCGCGGAATAATACTCCCCAATATTAAACTAAAATTGCAAAAATTTCAAGGCAAGCCCAATCCCTCAAGGAAAAGGGCTTGTCTTACATTTACTAATATCCTTCCAGCTTCTTCAGTCCACTGTGCTGACGAATTTTTTCCAAAGCCTTGGCTTCGATCTGCCTAATCCTTTCTCGGGTTACGCCGAATTTTTGGCCGACTTCTTCCAGGGTATAAACTACGCCGTCATCCAAACCGAAACGCATTGATAAAATCTTTTGCTCTCTGGGAGTAAGCTCTTTTAAAATATTATCCAATCTTTCGCGCCAGATCGTTCTTCCGGCAATGGCTGATGGAGATTCCGCCCGATCGTCTTTAATAAACTCTCCGAGGGTGCTATCTTTCTCGTCTTCGCCCACCGGGGTTTCCAGAGAGATAGCTTTTTGGGAGATCTTATCCAAGTGGCGGACCTTATCAACTTCCAACTGCATCTCATCGGCAATTTCTTCGGCTAATGGTTCGCGGCCCAATTCCTGCAAAAGCCTGCGTTTTATCTGGGTATATTTGGTCAGCGTTTCAATCATATGGACCGGAATCCTGATGGTCCTGGCCTGGTCAGCCAAGGCGCGGGTAATTGTTTGGCGTATCCACCAAGTGGCGTAAGTGGAAAATTTATAGCCTTTGCGCCAATCGAATTTTTCCACGGCGCGGAAAAGGCCGATATTCCCCTCTTGGATCAGATCAAGCAAAGTTAAATTCGGCGAACGGCCGACGTATTTCTTGGCAATCGAAACAACCAAGCGCAGATTGGCCTCGGTTAATTTCTTACGGGCTTCTTTATCGCCTTTCTCGATCCTTTTAGCTAAGGTCTTTTCTTCTTTTGCAGTAATGGAAGAAATTCTCCCGATCTCTTTCAAATAAGTTTGGACTGAATCAATTTTGCGGACAGCGAAAGTTTTGACTTTCTTTTTTGTTTTTTCTTCATCAATATCCAAGTAGCCCTTCGATTCTTTGACATCGATACTCTGCTTTTCCAGCTCCTGATAAAGCCTTTCTAATTCTTCAATGTTTTCTTCGATATCCGGCAAAACAAAAAGAATTTCCGAAAAAGTGACGAAGCCGCGAGAACGGCCTTTTTCTGTTAAACTCTGCAAAACTTCCGGAGTAATAAGAACTTTGGGCTTGGACGGCTTGCGTGATTTTTTCCGATCCGGTTTCTTTATTTTAGCTTTTGCTATTTTTTTCGGCGCGGGTTTAGTCTTTTTTACTTTTATTCTCTCTGCCGCTGGTTTTTTCTTTTTTAAAATCTTGGCCATAGATTATAAATTACTGATTTAATTTTTTAGCTAAATTATTGAATTGTATTAAAAGATTTTTTGATCTTTCCAACTCGCCTTCCCGCTCAGCTTCCCTGATCTCAAAAGAAAGCTGGCTAAGATCTTCCTTAAGATGCATTTTTTCTATCTGCCGCAAACAAGCCGCAAAATTTTCTTTGAATCCATCCATATTCTCTTTTTCTAAATCGGACCGCAAAAAAACCTGGCCTAAAAAGCCGGCCGTTTCTATTGGCTCCGCAAAGCTTTTTTCAAGCTCGGCTTGGGCAATTTCGGGATCGCTTTTTATTTTTAAAATGATTTCTTTGGCCAGCCCCGCAAATCTTTCAACAAGCTCTTGCGGTACTTCTACAACACTTTTAGGGTCAGCTAAAATTAAAACCAAAAGTTCTTCCTCTAATAACTCTTTTCTGGGCTTTTGGCAATTTTCCGGCTGGCCGCTCTTTGCCGGCTTTGTTGAATTGCTTGGCGATTCGATAGATACGGCTTCTATTTTTATCTTGGCCATTTCCTCTTCCAGGTCCCCTTCTCTGGCTTTCAATTTTCTGGCCAGCTCCTGTAGCCAATAATTTTGCTCGATTTTATTAGAAAGCTTCTTTATTTCCGGCAAAACTATTTTGGCTATTTCTTTTTTGTCGGAAACATTGTTCTGGTCTTTTCCCACAAAAGCCAGATTAAAATAATATTCTACTATCGGCTTAGCTTTATCAGCGATCTCTTTCCAAGCCTCGCCGCTTTGTTCAACGATCACATCAGCCGGGTCTTTGCCGTCGGGCAATATCGTCATCTTTATGTTAAATCCATCTTTTCTAGCTAAATCTATTCCGCGCTTTGAAGCTTCGTTGCCGCCGGTGTCCATATCAAAAGACAGGGTCAAGTTTTGGGAATAACGTTTCAATAAATTCAAATGCCAAGGCGTCAGCGCCGTACCCGAAGCCGCAACCACATTCGGCACGCCAGCCTGATGGCTAAGGACGCAGTCCATATAACCCTCCACTAAGATACAGGAATCTTTTTTCCTGATATCAACTTTGGCTTTATCCAATCCGTAAAGTATCCTGCTTTTGTCATAAATCAGCGTATTGGAGATATTTATATATTTCGCGCCCTCAGCGTCATTCTTCGGCGTTTCAAAAACCCTTCCTCCAAAACCGACCACTTGAGAATTAACATCAAAAACCGGAAACATTATCCGGCCCCGAAAACGATCATAAAAATTTCCTTCTTGATTTTTAACCGCTAATC
>Ga0172381_10002969_pt1 | contig 18284 bp, 12 predicted proteins | sample Leawel6488metaG_FD_119754 | JGI IMG/M metagenome (GOLD analysis project Ga0172381, IMG submission 119754) | Leachate microbial communities from a municipal landfill in Southern Ontario, Canada - Leachate well 64-88 metaG | ecosystem: Engineered > Solid waste > Landfill > Unclassified | place...
GCGAAGAAGCTTGCTTTAGTTGCTAAAGAGAAAGAGGATGCTAGACGTAAATTAGCAATAGTGGCGAAGAAGCTTGCTTTAGTTGCTAAAGAGAAAGAGGATGTAAAAGTTAAACTAATAAAGAAAGGAGAAGAATTACATGAAAGTGTAACGGTATTTGAGCAATTATTTGAAAATATGAGTAGCGGGGCTGTTATTTATGAAGCTGTAGATAATGGCCAGGATTTTATTTTTAAAAACTTTAATAAATCAGCAGAGAGAATAGAAAAAATTAAAAGAAAAGATGTTATTGGCAAAAAATTATCAAAAGTATTTCCGGGTATTAAAAAATTTGGGCTTTTTGCTGTTCTTCAACGGGTATGGAAAACCGGGAAATCTGAACGTTTTCCGATTTCTTTGTATGAAGATAAAAGAATTTCCGGTTGGAAAGATAATTATATTTATAGGATTTCAAACGGTAATATTGTTGCAATGTATGATGATGTCACTGATCGCAAAAAAATTGAATACGACCTTACCGTATCTGAGGTTCGTTATCGTCGATTATTTGAGACTGCTCGTGACGGTGTTCTTTTGATAGATTTTAAGACGGGGATGATTTTAGACGTTAATCCTTATCTAGTGGAAATGCTTGGTTATTCCAAAAAAGATTTTCTTAAAAAGTATCTTTGGGAGGTCGGTGTTTTTAAAGATATTGCCGCTTCTAAAAGAAATTTTGCGATTTTACAAAAAAAGAGATATATTCGTTTTGAAGATTTACCATTGGAGACAAAATATGGGAGGAAGATTAATGTTGAATTTGTGGCCAATGCTTATAAATTAGACGGTACGCAAATTATTCAATGTAATATACGTGATATTACTGACAGAAAAAAATCAGAAAAAGAATTAATTCAAAGTGAGGATAAATTTTCTAAAGCCTTCCAAACTTCGCCTTATGCTATTAGTATTACGCGCATCAAAGATGGAAAATTTTTAGATATTAATGATGCCTTTCTTTTAATATCAGGTTATAATCGCAAAGAAGTTCTTGCTAATTCCTCAATAAGTTTAAAAGTATGGGCTAATAAAAAAGATAGATTGAAAGTAATGTCTGACATTAGTATTGGGCGCCCTGTAATTAACCGTGAATATAAGTTCCAAATGAAAGACGGGTCAATCCGTTTCGGTCTATTTTCTGCTCAAACCATTCAATTAGGAGGAGAAGATTGTCTTTTATCGAGTATTTCTGATATTACCGATCGTAAAATTGCAGAAGAAAAGTTATTGAAAAGTGAAAAACGGTATCATAATATTTTTGAGCATTCCCAAGACGCTCTTATGCTTTTGAATAAAAAAGGATTTTTTGAATGCAACCAAGTTACGTTAAAAGTGTTTGGTTATAAAAATACCAAAGATTTCATTAATAAATATCCGTGGCAAATTTCACCACCCATTCAGCCTAATGGGGTTCATTCAAAGGAATTAGCAAATGAACGTATTAAGGAATCTTATAAAAAAGGCTCTAATTTATTTGAGTGGGTTCATCAAAGAAAAAATGGTCAAAATTTTCCAGCCTCTGTACTTTTAGTTCCTTTTGAGCTTGATGGTGAAAAAGTAATACAAGCCACTGTTCGTGATATTACCGTAAGAAAACGAGCAGAAGAGGCATTGCATGAAAGCGAAGAACGATTTCACAGGTCATTTGAAGCATCACAAAATGGATTATTACTTATTAATAAGTCCGGAGGTGGCATTATTAGTTTTAATAAATCAGCTCATGGATTATTAGGATATTCAGAAAGTGAATTTTTGAAAAAGAGAATTTGGGATATTGGCGTGATTAAAAATGAGAGTGATTTTCAAAAAGCTCTATTAATATTAGAAAAAGAAAATGCTATTCATTACAGAGACATTCCGATAAAAAATAGAATAGGTAATATTATAGACACAGATGTTTTTTTAATTGGTGGTCCAAAGTTTATTCAATGCAGTATTCGTGATATGGCCGAAGAAAAAGAAATTGAAAGATTGCGAAATGATTTTCTTTCTCTTGCTTCTCATCAATTACGTACTCCACTTTCTGGAACCAAATGGTTAATTGAGACAATGATTAAAGGAACGGTTGGTGAAATGACCGATAGGCAAAAGGAGTATCTTGATGATATTTATAAGGTGAATGAACAAATGATTAAACTTGTTTCTGATATCTTAAATACATTACGATTGGGGAGCACGAAGGCATTAGTAAAAAATGAAAAGATTTCCGTGCACAATCTACTTAAAGATGTTCTGGGTCTAGTGAAAGCGGCGGCTAATAGAAAGAAGATGACAATAGAGGCACCATCAGATCATCGAAAAGTGATTATTGAAACAGATGTGAAAATGTTGGAATCAATTATTGGGTCATTTCTTTCCAATGCTATTGATTATTCAATACCCGGAGGAAAAATAATTTTAGGTGTTGAGGAAAAGTTTGAAAAAATAATATTTTTTGTCCATGATTTTGGGATTGGTATCCCCGAGAGAGAGCAAAAGAGAATTTTTGAAAGATTTTATCGGGCTTCCAATGCAAAAAATTGGAGACCAGCCGGTACTGGTCTTGGCCTTAATATTTCTAAAATGTTGGCTGAAAAAATAAACGGAGAAATTACATTTGAATCAAAAAATGAAAAAGGAACCACTTTTTATTTGCGTATTCCCAAAAGGTCGAATGGGATCAAAAAAAGTGAGAAAAAATAAATATAAAAAATAAAAAAATGAGTAGCATATTAATCGCTGAAGATGAGGATTTTTTAGTGAGAACCCTTAAGGATAATTTAGATTCCGAGGGTTATACGGTTTATGTCGCTAAAAATGGAGAAGAGGCCATTCAAAAAATAAAAGAAAAAAAACCAGATATTATCTTACTCGACCTTTTAATGCCTAAAAAAGACGGTTTTTACGTATTGGAAGAAGTAAAAAGTAATCCAGATTGGAAATTAATTCCGGTAATTGTTTTGTCTAATCTTGGAGAAGATGAGTCAATTAAGCGAGCATTAGAGGCTGGTGCTGATGATTATTTTGTAAAATCTCAACATCCGATTCAAGAGGTAGTAGAGAAAGTCAAAGATTATCTTGAGGGAAGAAAAACCGCCAAACATTCTATTTAATAGATATAAAAATAAATTATAGTTTCTCGTTGTCGATTTTTTAGTATAATTAACTAATAAAATCATGAGAACTTTAGTTCATAAGGAAGTTTTTTCGAAAAAAGTTATTTTTACGGGATTATTATTAACCTGTGCATTTTGTCTTGTTTTTTTGGCGCTTAAAATTTCTTTGGCTGCTGATGGCTCGGGGACAAATACTGTTAATCCAACTTCTGTTCTTCGGGCAACAACGGGTAATACTTTTACCTTTACTTTCACTGCTGCTGAAACCATGAATTCTGGAGGGATAACATTAACCGTCCCTTCCGGATGGTCTACCCCTCAAGGGATAGCTGGAATAGCCGGATATACGACTTTATCTTCTACTGGTCTTATAGCAACAGTAGAAGATAACGCGGATAGTACTTCTGGATGGTCTGCTGGCAATGCTTGTGCTAATGGCTTTGTCGCAGATACAACTACTAAACATGAGGGATCAGCGTCAATTAGATGTAGTAATGGTAATGAGAATAAGGGAGATGCGTGGTATCATAATATTTCTTCTCAAAATTGGTCTGGTTATACTAATGTTGGTTTTTGGATTCATTCTAATGTTGCTATAACTAGTGGGCATCTTCGTTTCGCTTATAGTAGTAAGATAAATCTTGGTGGACCAGCAGGAAGAACTACAATAAGTGTAGGAGCAGTACCAGCTAATACTTGGACGTATGTTAATTTATTTCTAAGTGGTACTCGTACTGCTATTATTAGTTTTGGATTTATAATAGATAATAAAGATGGAGTTGATAATAGAATTGTCCGAGCTGATGATTTTCTTTTGGGTCCTGGTGTTGCTACTTTCCCTGGCGGGGGAGTTATTAATGCTAGAATATTATCTTTAGCGGGTGCCGGAACAATAACTGCGACTTATGGATCCGGTGGAGGTGCTAGTGGTGTGACTGCGCCATCTACAGCTGGTGTTTATACTTTTACTACGCAATCAAGAATTTCTGATTCGGGTACATTGACTTCAATTAATACTTCACCAACTATTACTGTTAATAATCCTGCGCCTACTACAACTTCAATTAGTCCTACATCAAAAACTGCAGGAGATCCGGGATTTACTTTAACGGTTAATGGAACAAATTTTATTTCCAGTTCTGTTGTTAATTTTAATGGTTCAGCACGTATAACTACGTATGTTTCACCTACTCAACTTACGGCCAGTATTTTGACGAGCGATATCGCATCTGCCGGAAATTTTCCAATTACAGTAACCAATGCCACGCCGGGTGGTGGAACTTCTAATTCGCAAACTCTTACTGTTAACGTTGCCAATAATCCTATTCCCACCACCACTAATATTTCACCAACATCTAAATTAGTAGGTGACAGTACTTTCACCTTAACAGTCAACGGTACTAATTTTCTTTCTGATTCGGTAATTAAATTTAATGGTTCTAATCGAACCACCACATATGTTTCACCGACACAATTAACCGCTTCCATCCCTTCCTCTGATTTATTATCCGCCGGCACTTTTAATATTACAGTTTTTAATACCACGCCAGGCGGAGGAACTTCCAATGCTCAAACTTTTACCGTGAATAATGTCGTGCCTACTACTACCAGTATTTCTCCGGATAATGCTCAAGCCGGAGATCCTGGTTTCACCATCACTGTTAATGGCACAGGCTTCATTAGTAGTTCCTATGTTTTATTTGGAGGCATTGCCAGAACTACTACTTATGTTTCACCCACACAAGTGACTGCTGCTATCTTAGCCAGTGATATTGTTGCAGAGGGTGGATACAATGTTCGTGTTTTTAATCCTACTCCCGGAGGTGGACAATCTAATGCTCAGTTGTTTACGGTAACAGCAGTTCCCACCCCAACACCGACTCCAACTCCAACTCCCACACCAACTCCGACACCAACCCCAACACCGACTTTAACTCCAACTCCCACACCAACTCCGACACCAACCCCAACACCAGTAACTCCTTCAGCTGATTTATCTATAACAAAAATAGATAGCCCTGATCCTATTGTTGCCGGTGGTGATCTTACTTATGCTATTGTTGTTACTAATAATGGTCCGGATGATGCTACAAATGTTATAGTATCTGATACATTACCCATAGCTCTTACTTCTCCGTTTTTAACTCCAACACAAGGCGGATGTATTTCTTTTCCTTGTAATCTCGGAACTATTATAAATGGGCATTCCGCCAGCATAACCGTAACTTCTCCTGTTGATTTGGGTGCTATTGGTACTATAACAAACACTGCATCTGTATTAAGTGATTTGGATGATTTTATAACTTCTAATAATACAGCGACACAGGATACTGTTGTATCAGTCATGCCAACTCCTACTCCATCAACGACTCCAACTCCTTCAGTCACACCAACACCAACAACTACACCAATAGTTGAGGAAGTGGGGGCGAGTCCTGCCATGGTAACATTTATAGGAAGAGCTTTTCCTAATGCCAGAATATTTATAGTGGATAAAGATTCCCGTTTTGAAATACCTATTAGCCAAAATATTATTACGGATGTAAATGGAAATTTTATGGCAAATTTTTCTGGCATGTCACAAGGTTTGCATAGTTTCGGTCTTCTTATTAAAGATAAAGACAATCGTGTTACTCAAACCAAGTTTTTTAATATTGATATTGCCACCAGTGATTTAGTGGTAAAAGATATTTTTGTACCTCCTACTATTGGTTTCGTACAAAGATTAGTCAGTCGAGGACAATCCGTTGTTATTGTTGGTAGTGCTACACCTGGTAATGTTGTTATGGCTGAAATAGGCGATACAATAAAGAAGGAGGCTAAAATAGAAAAAGACGGATCTTATAGAGTAGTGGTCGATACCGGCGTTTTAGATTTCGGTAATTATAATGTACGGGTAAAACAAGTTGATGGTATTCAGGGACAAGAAAGTGATTATTCACCTACTAATATTTTTGTAGTGTCTCGTTTAGTAATACCGAAAGCTGATTTGAGTGGTGATGGGATAGTTAATATTAAGGATTGGAGCACTTTCCTTTTTAGCTGGGGTTCTAAAGATGAAAATCAGAGGAAAACAATAGATTTTAATGGCGATGGTAAAATAAATATTTTGGATTTCAGCATATTTATCCGTACTATAAAAAAATAAAATAATCCGCTTTTAGCTAATGGCGGATAATAAAAAAATATACCCAGTGGGTATAAGTAATAAAAAGTCTAGTATATAAAAATTAAACAATGGAAAATATTAAAAAAAATAAAATTCTTATTGTCGAAGATGAACCCGCTATGATTCGGGCTCTCACGGATAATTTAGAAAGTGAGGGCTTTGAAGTCTTGAAGGCTAGAGATGGGGTAGAAGGTCTTACTATGGCCTCCGCACATCATCCTGATATTATTTTACTCGATATTCTTATGCCAATAATGGATGGATTGACGATGATGCAAAAATTACGTAATCAAGATGTATGGGGTAAAAAAGTGCCTATTATCCTTCTTACTAATTTAAGCCCTGATGAAGATAGGATTATGAGGCGTATTACTGCAGATGAGCCGGCGTATTATTTGGTAAAAACTGAATGGAAGTTAAGCGATGTCATAGATAAAATTAAAGAGCGTTTAGGTCGTGTTTAAAATTTTTTATTATTGAGATTATGAAACTTCAATTTAAAATAATTATATCAATATTAATAGGAGTCGTTGGTTTAGGTATTTTTTCTTCAGTACATGCCGCTACTTTTTATTTAACACCCAATAATTCTGAAATTGGAGTGGGAGAAAAAATAACAATCGAACTTAAGGTTGATAGTGAGGGAGTAAGTTTTAATGCCGCTCAAGCAGTATTGCGTTTTCCTAAAGACACATTAGAAGTGGTTTCTTTAGATAAATCCGCATCTGCCTTTAGTTTTTGGTTAGAAGAACCGCAATTTTCTAATGTTGATGGAGTAGTGTCATTTACGGGGGGTACACCATACGGAGTTGCCGGCGCAGCCGTGAGTATTTTAAAAATAGAATTTTTAGCTAAAGGAACCGGTAGTGGTACTGTTTCTCTTACCGAAGGGGCAGTAGCTGCATCTGATGGAACTGGTACTAATGTTCTTTCGAAAATAAATGATGGTCTTATCGCAGTAATTCCGAAAAGAACTGCCGCTGTAGAGCCTCAAAAAATTCCTGAACCTCAACAAATAGTGAGAGTACCTGTACCAACGGGAAAATTGCCCATTAAACCAGTTGTTAAAGTTTCACTTTATCCTGAAATAACTCGCTGGTATAATTCAATAGCTCCTTTTACCGCTAATTGGGATTTGCCACTTGATGTTTCCGGTATTAGCACTTCACTTAATAAATCTCCTAATGCTATTCCATCTGAGAAATCCGAAGGGCTTTTTGATAGCAAGGCTTTTATTGCTTTAAGTGATGGAGTTTGGTATCTCCATGTGCGTTTTCAAAATAGTGTTGGTTGGGGTCCTACGATGCATTATAAAATTGCCGTTGATACTCAATTACCCCTTGGTTTCGGTATAACTATTTTTGAAGGAGAGAAAACTGATAACCCTGTACCGACTTTACAATTTCGCTCCTCAGATGCTCTTTCTGGACTAAAAGAATATCAAATAAGAATTGGTGATGGAGATCCTATTAGAATTGCTGATAAAGATTTTATCGGTACTTTTAAATTACCGCTTCAATCTCCGGGGCAAAGAAAAATATATGTTAAAGCTGTTGATTTGGCAGATAATAGTATTGAAAGTAGTATAGATATGGAAATCATTCCCCTTGCTTCTCCTATTATTACTTTCGTGCCGACAGAACTTTTTCCTGAAAATAAACAAGATTTGTCGGTAAAGGGTACTACCTTGTCGGGATTTAATGTACTTCTTAAAGTACAAAAAGTAGCCACTAAAGGAACGGGAGAAATTATAACAGAAGGAATTGCTCGTTCGGATGATAAGGGAAATTGGGAATTTACTTTCTCTAATCAATTATTACCGACCGGACAATATATTATATTGGCTCAAGCTCAAGATGCGAGAGGTGCTTTAAGTTTAGTGGTTGCATCTCAGGAAGTACAAGTTAAATCAAAACCCATTCTTCAAATAGGAGCATTTCAACTTGGTATGAGTGGAATGTTAATATTTCTTCTTATTGTTATGGCTTTAGGATTTGGCGCTGGAGCTTGGTTTTATAAAAAACGACAACAAAAATTAGCATTACGATTAATGTTGGTCAAAACTGATATGGCTAAAGTTTTTAGAATTATTGAAGAAGATATAGAAAAATTAAAACAAGCCGGCAGAACTACTACTGAGGCCGATGATGATTTTGTAGCAAAAAGATTACAAGATAATATTACTAAAATGGAAGGATATCTGAATAAAACAATTGATAGAGTGGAATAATAAAATATTAAAAATAATGTGAGGACTTGCCCCCATACCTTAAAATAGGTGTGAGGGCTTGACTTTTGGAAAAAAAGGAGTAAAATGGAGGTAAGTGAGTGGTGTTCTCCGTATTTTCATGTGGGGAGCGCCCCAATTTATCCAAACCTATCCTGCTGTTTATTCGGCTGGATAGGTTTTTTTATTGGTTTTATTTTAGCGGGGTTGCTTTATTCGTTTTTAACTTTTATAATGTTATATGTAACTATGGGATTTATTCAGGCCTAGGATGTCGTGCACTCACTTAATTGGATAAATTGGGGTCAACCGCTCCTGGGCCTGAATGAACCTCATGTTTTTGTTATAATGGAAATTAAAAAAAACATTATACTCGCTCCATATACTACTTTTAAAATCGGCGGTCCGGCCGATTATTTTTGTGAAGTAAAAAGTTTAGAAGACTTGAAAGAAGTTTTAACACAAGTCAAGAAAAAATCTTGGAAAATTTTTATTCTAGGCGGTGGTTCCAATTTATTAATCAGTGATAAAGGATTTAGGGGGTTGGTGATAAAAATGAATTGGGAAGGGATAAAAAATATTGAAGAGGGAATGTATGAAGTTGGCGCCGGCACTTTGTTAGCAAAATTATTAGCAGAGACCGTAAAAAATAATTTAACAGGATTGGAATGGGCGATTGGTATCCCCGGAACTTTAGGCGGAGCGGTTTGTGGTAATTCTGGGGCTTATGGTCATGCTATGGCAGAATCAGTAGTAAGTGTTAAGGCCTTGGATTTAAAAACATTGAAAGTAAAAAATTTTAAGTTGAAAGATTGTAAGTTTCAATATAGAAATAGTATTTTTAAAGATAATAATCAATATATTATTATTTCGGCTCAATTACAGTTTTATAAAGGAGAAGGGGATAAAGTAAAAGAAACTTTGCAAAAATATGCTACAGAAAGAAAGAATAAAATACCGCCATATCCATCAGCCGGTTGTGTTTTTAAAAATATTACTATGGATGACATGACTTATGAATTTATGAATACCATACCACCAGAAAAAACTAAGGGTGGGAAAATTCCAGTTGGTTATTTAATTGAACAATGCGGGTTAAAGGGTAGGCGCATTAGGGGAGCGGAAATCTCTAATCAACATGCTAATTTTATAGTAAATTTTAACAAGGCCACTTTTTTGGACGTCATGGAATTGATTACTTTGGCTAAAAATGAAGTTAAAAAGCGATTTAACATTGACTTACAAGAGGAAATTCGCTATTTGGGTTTTTAAAAAATTTTGGTATAATAGAGACATATGACCAGGTAGTAGAATTTCAAAATGGTGCTGAAAGCACCAAAAATAACCTGGTATTAAGTATAAAGTCTAATAAAATAATTATTGTGGATTTCAATATAATCATTATATATTATTTGAAATTTCACTACCTGGTATGAGAATAATGATAAAATCTAGTGCCTTGGATTTAACCCCAAGCATTAAGGAGTATATTGAAGAGAAGTTTAATTCCCTTCATAAATTTTTTGAACAATGGAAAGATGAAGACGTGGTTGATGTAAGAATAGAAATAGCACGTACTACTAAACATCACTATAAAGGAGATATATTTTATGCGGAAGCCAATGTTTCTTTCCCTGGGAGTAGTTTACGTGCCGAAGCTACTACGCCCGATATCCATAACTCCATTGATGAGATTCAAGAGGATATCAAAAGACAATTAGATAAATATCGTACGGGAAGAATGGGAAAGATTAGGAAGGGTGCTAGAAAGATAAAGGAGTGGGTTAGGGGAATATAATTTGTACTGTAGAAATGACTCCATGGTCTCTGTGACCACGGAGTTTTATAATTGTCAATATTTGACTTATTAAGTAGGTTTATTTAGAATAGGGATAGTTTAATAACCCCCTTACATCCCGCGTTAGCGGAGTTTTTGCATTTTAGGGATTTATCATGAAGAAACCTTTATTTAAGTTACAATCTAAATTTAAACCAGCCGGGGACCAACCCCAGGCTATAAAGGAATTGATAGCGGGCTTGAAAAAAAATAATCGTTATCAAACCCTTTTGGGTGTTACCGGATCTGGTAAAACGTTTACTATGGCTAATATTATTAGTCATTTTGATAAACCCATATTAGTGATTGCGCCGAATAAATCTTTGGCCGCTCAACTTTATCGCGAGTATAAGAATTTTTTCCCTGAAAACTCTGTCCATTATTTTGTTTCTTATTATGATTATTATCAGCCGGAAGCTTATATGCCCATTACTGATACTTATATTGAAAAAGAAGCCATGATTAATGAAGAAATTGATAAATTAAGACACAAAGCGACCAGTGCTTTGATGACTAGACGCGATGTTATTATTGTGGCTTCAGTTTCTTGTATTTATAACTTAGGTGTACCGGTTAATTATTTTAAATCTTCCTTAGTGTTGGAAATTGGAAAACCAATAACCAGAGGTGATTTAATCAGACAATTGACACGTATTCAATTTAATCGCACTACCAGTATTTTAAAAAGAGGTGAATTTAGAGCTCGTGGTGATGTTTTTGAAATAATGCCAGCTTCTGGCGATGTTGTTTATTATGTAGAAATTGCCGATCAAAAGATAAAAGAATTAGCTTTGATTGATCCACTTACCAGAAATTTTAAAGAGAAATTAAAAGATTTAATTATTTTTCCGCCTAAGCATTTCATTGCTAATGAACCGGAGAGAGAAAAAGCCATACAAGAAATTAAAAAAGAGTTAAAAGAAAGATTAGAATATTTTAAGAAAAAAGGATTACTTTTAGAAGCAGAAAGATTAGAACGTCGTACCAGATATGATATGGAAATGATGCATACTATTGGTTATTGTCATGGTGTGGAAAATTATTCCCGACATTTAACTGGTAAATTAGTCGGGGATCCGCCGGATACTTTATTGGCTTATTTCTCAAAAGAGGACGATAAACCGGACTTTATTACTATTATTGATGAATCTCATATTGCTATGCCACAAATTAGAGGCATGTATGAGGGTGATAAAAGCAGAAAATCCACTTTAGTGGAGTTTGGTTGGCGTTTGCCTTCGGCTCTAGACAATAGACCATTAAAATTTGAAGAATTTGAAAAGAGAATTGGAAATGTAATATTTACCTCTGCTACACCAGGAGATTTTGAAAAAAAACATTCTGAAAATGTCGTTGAGCAAATTATTAGGCCCACGGGTTTAATTGATCCACCGATAGAAATTAGGCCAGTTTTTGATAAGAATAAAAATCGCAGTCAAATTGATGATTTAATATCAGAAATAGAATTGGTGGTAAAAAACAAAGAAAGAGCTATAGTAAATTGTTTAACCAAAAAAATGGCCGAAGATTTGTCGGAATTTTTATTAAAAAAGAAATTTAAAGCTCGTTGGATGCATTCGGATACTAAAACATTGGAAAGAACTAAAATTATTACTGATTTCAGAAATGGTAAATTTGATGTTTTAGTTGGGGTTAATCTTTTACGTGAAGGCTTGGATTTGCCGGAAGTAACTTTCGTGGCTATTCTTGATGCTGATAGAGAAGGATTTTTACGTAATGAAACATCGTTAATGCAAACTATGGGTCGCGCCAGTAGAAATGTTAAGGGTAAAGTTATCTTATATGCCGATGTTTTAACTGGTTCTATAAAGAGAGCGGTTAAAGAAGTAAATCGTCGCCGTGCCATTCAGGAAGAATATAATAAAAAACATCATATTAATCCCGAAACTATTATTAAGAAAATTGAGGATTTTTTAGATTTTAAAGATTAAAAAATTATGGAAGATAAAATTATTATTAAAGGAGCGCGAGTGCACAATTTAAGAAACGTCAGTTTAGAAATCCCCAAAGATAAATTGGTGGTTTTTACCGGTGTCTCTGGTAGTGGAAAGTCATCTCTGGCTTTTGATACGATTTTTGCCGAAGGTCAAAGACGATATATTGAATCCCTTTCTCCTTATGTAAGGCAATTTTTAGGACAAATGGATAGACCTGATGTTGATGAGATTATTGGACTTTCTCCAGCTATTGCTATTGATCAAAGAGCGCTATCTCATAATCCGCGTTCTACTGTCGGTACCCTTACTGAAATTTATGATTATTTAAGAGTTTTATATGCTCGCGTGGGAGAAGTATTTTGTCCGGTTTGCGGAAATAAGATTCAAAAATTATCCTTAGATGAAATGGTGGATATTATTACTACTCGGGCCGAGGAATTAAAAGAAAAAACAATTACAATTTTATCTCCGATTGTTCAGGGTAGAAAAGGGGAGTATTATCAACTTTTTTATGATTATCTCAATTTGGGTTTTGGTGAAGTACGAATAGACAAGGAAATTTATTCTTTGCATGAAAGAATCACTCTACCTAAATATAAAAATCACGATATAGAAATAGTGATAGATAAAGTTATGCCTTCTGACGAGGCCCGATTAACAGAGGCAGTGGAGACAGCCTTGCATCATAGTAAAGGTTTAGTTTCAGTTGTTTTTGGAGAGAAATCCAAAAACCCTGAGGAATTATTGCTATCCAGCAAATGGAGTTGTCCTAAAGATAATTTTTCTTTTCCTGAAATAGAACCGCGCTTATTCTCTTTTAATAGTCCTTATGGCGCTTGTCCCGATTGTCATGGTTTAGGTAAAACTGATTTATTTTTGAATACTATTTGCCCAACTTGTAATGGTAAAAGATTAAAAACCGAAGCTTTATCCATAAAAATACATCAAAAGAATATTTTTGAAGCGTGTTCTTTGGATATCGTCAAAGCCTATGATTTTTTCACTGCTTATGAAAGTAAATTAAATCAACGTCAAAAAAAGATTGCCACCAATGTTTTGAAAGAAATTAACGGTCGTTTGAAGTTTTTATTGCAGGTGGGATTAAATTATCTTACTTTAACTCGTGAAGCAGAAACTTTATCCGGTGGTGAAGCGCAAAGAATCAGATTGTCTTCTCAAATTGGTTCACAACTATCTGGAACTTTATATGTTTTAGATGAACCTACCATTGGCTTGCATGAACGGGATACGGAAAGATTAATTGAAACATTAGAATCTTTACGCGATCAAAAAAATACTGTTATTGTTGTAGAACATGATGAGAAAACTATTGAAGCTTCTGATTATTTAGTTGATTTGGGGCCACTAGCTGGTAAATTAGGAGGAGAAGTAACGGCTCAGGGTGAAACAGAAAAACTTCTTAAAGATCCCGATAAATTTAAAAAATCTTTAACTTTACAATATCTTACTGGAAAAAAGAAAATAGAATTACCTAGTCGTCGCACTAAAACCACAGAAAAATTACAAATAGTAGGAGCTCGGGCTAATAATTTGAAAAATATTCACGTTGATATTCCTTTGAGGAAATTTATTTGTTTATCCGGAGTTTCTGGTAGTGGAAAATCATCTCTGCTTTATGATGTTTTATATAGAAACGTAGTAAAGATAAAAAGTAGATTTAGTGATTTGGAAAACGTCAGTCGTATCTTGGGTACGGAATATTTAGATAAAATTGTAATGGTAGATCAATCACCAATCGGTAGAACCCCTCGTTCTAATCCTGCTACTTATACGGGTATTTTTACCCCTATTCGTGACTTTTTCAGTCAATTACCAGAAAGCCGGGAAAAGGGGTATAATGCCTCCAGATTCTCTTTTAACGTGCCTGGAGGCCGCTGTGAGGCCTGTCAGGGGGCTGGTTGCAATCTTATTGAGATGCACTTTTTACCCCCTGTTTTGGTGCAATGTGAGGTTTGTCATGGGAAACGTTTTAGTCGTGAAACCCTGCAAATAAAATACAAAAAACACAATATTAGTGAGGTACTAGATATGACTATTGATGAAGCAGTGGAACTTTTTGATGGTATTTATATGATTACCGATAAATTAAAAGTTCTACAGGAAGTTGGTTTGGGTTATGTACAATTAGGTCAATCAGCCACTACTTTATCCGGCGGTGAAGCGCAGAGAATTAAGTTAGGCAGAGAATTAACCCATCCTCTGGGTAAGCGGGCTTTGTATTTATTAGATGAACCGACAGTTGGTTTACACTATCATGATATTGAAATGCTTTTGGAAGTTTTAAATAAATTGGTAGAAAAAGGAAATACAGTAATTGTCATTGAGCACAATATGCATGTGATTAAATCAGCTGACTACATTATTGATATGGGTCCGGAAGGAGGAGATGGAGGAGGAAAAGTTGTGGCCAAAGGCACACCGGAAGAAATTATTTATTCTAAAGATTCTATCACAGGAAAATATTTAAAAGAATATTTAACTAAAAAGAAATGAGTAAATTATTGTTAAAAGCAAAAAAATTTCCTTTAAGTTCCGGAGTTTATCTCTTTTCAGATAAAAAAGGGGAAATTCTTTATGTAGGCAGAGCCATTTCTTTAAGAAAAAGAATTTTGAATTATTTTCAGAAAAATATTGATCCTCGTATTGCGGAAATGGTAAGAATGGCTAAGGACGTAAAGTTTCAAAAAACAGCCAATCTTTTAGAGGCTATTATTTTAGAAGCTAATTTAATTAAAAAATATTGGCCTAAATATAATGTTAAAGAAAAGGACGACAGATCTTTTTTATACATTGTTATTCCTAAGGGTAAATTTTCTAAGCCTATTATTACCAGAAATCGGGAATTGAAAAAATTCCCTTCATCTTCGGCTCATATTTTTGGTCCTTATCAAAATTATAGGTTATTAAGTAATGCTCTAAAAATAATCAGAAGAATCTTTCCTTATAGCACTTGTCCTATTAACTCAGGTAGACCCTGTTTTGATTATCAAATTGGTCTATGTCCAGGAGCTTGTGCTAATAAAATAACAGCTGAAGATTATCAGAAGAATATTGATAACATCATTTTATTGCTAAAAGGGGATAAAAAAGGATTGATGAAACGATTAAAAGCAGAGAATCCCGAGCAAGCTTTAGCTTTAAATCATATTCAGGATGTGGCTTTGATAGAAAGATCTGATTTTAACAATGAAAAATTAGGTTCAAAAGATATAGTAAAACGACTGGAATGTTATGATATTTCTCATTTATCTGGAAAAGAGGCGGTTGGTTCCATGGTGGTTTTTACTAATGGTTTAATCGACAAAAGCCAATATCGTTTGTTTAAAATTAAACAAGCTCCGGCTAACGATGATTTAAGAGCGTTAGAAGAGGTGATTGGCAGAAGATTAAATCATAAAGAATGGTCATATCCTGATATTATTATTTTAGACGGTGGTAAACCTCAAGTTGATTACATTTTTAATTTTTTATCTGGACATCTAATCAATATTCCTTTGGTGGGTATTTCTAAATTACAAAATGATAAATTAGTGTTTTCTAAAAATACTAAAAAATCTTTTAAGGATTTGGCAGAAATCAATAAATCAACATTTCTTAAAATGCGTGAGGAGGCACATAGATTTGCCAATGCTTTTAGAAAAAAATTCAGTTTGATATAAAAAACAGCCGAGGCATTGTGCCGAGGCTGTTTTAGACATTATTGTTTTTTTCCGCGATGCATTCTTATTATCATTTCTTGAAATTCTCTGGCTTCTTTGAATACTGGAGAACATTCTTCTAGTATTCTCTGAAATTCATTTTGCATGCGACTTATTACTTTATTAGTGCTCAATTTTATTATAGCATTCCATTTTTGATTAAGCTCTTTAATAATACTTAATTTTGCGCCGTCTGTTCTAGCCCCTCTTAAGATAATAATTTTTTTATACTCTTCTTCTAAATCCGTCATTATACAAGACAAGCCTTTAATCGCAGTTTTTGCATCATTAGAATTTAGGCATTCTTTATATTTTTCATAATATTCTTTAGCTTTCATTTTTCCCCCATTTAATCAGCTGGATTATGAAATGTATTAGCGATTATCAAATTCTTCTTTAATTGTTTATAATTTACTTTTTGTGTCGTTAAATAAAAAAGATGACTGAATATTAAGGATAGGATTGCAATAGCGATACATATTTTATGATGTTTGGCAAAAAGACTAATTACGCTATAAATAATAGAAAAAATTGAGAATACAACAACTGAAATTTCACCGATTTTAATATTCACTTTTCCTCCTTAGGTGGGTTTATGAAGTTGTTAATAAATCCAAAATAATCCTAACTCTTGATATGGGAAATGTCAATCCTCCTTTCATTTTATTAGAAAATGTGTTAAAATTTGAATATAATTTGATATTATGAGTATATTTTCCAGGATATTTGGCGGGGATGCCGGCCAGTATTTTTTAAAGCAAAACAAGCAAATTCTTGAGGAAATCAACCAAGCGGAGACGGAAATTGAGAAATTAAGCGATATTGGTTTACGAGAAAAATCCCTTGAATTAAAAACGCAAATTAAGTCCAAAGAAGATTTGGATAATATTTTAGTTACGGCATTTGCCTTATGTCGTGAAGCTGGTAGGAGAACATTAAAACAACGTCATTATGATATGCAACTTTTAGGTGGTTTAGCCTTACATCAAGGAAAAATTGCTGAAATGCGTACCGGTGAAGGTAAAACTTTAGCCGCTACAGCTCCAGCTTATTTAAATGCTTTATTAGGTAAAGGAGTGCATATTGTTACAGTTAATGATTATTTGGCCAAAAGAGATGCTGTTTGGATGGGGCAGATATATTATGCTCTTGGTTTAAGTGTGTCTTGTATTTTACATGAGTCTGCTTTTATTTATGACCCCAATTATAAAAATAGCGAAGAAAATAAAGATGAGCAACGTGATATTATTGGCGGATTTAGAGTAGTAGAAGATTATTTACGGCCAGTTACTAGAAAAGAAGCGTATCAAGCGGATATCACTTATGGTACTAATCATGAATTTGGTTTTGATTATTTACGCGATAATTTAGTTTATGATTTAGATAGTAGAGTTCAACGCGGGCATTATTTTTGTATTGTTGATGAAGTAGACAGTATTTTAATTGATGAAGCTCGTACTCCTTTGATTATTACCGTACCGGAAGCGGAATCTAGTGAATATTATAAATTGTTTGCGAAAATTGTTCCGAGTTTAAAACAAGAAGAAGATTATAATCTTGATGAAAAATTACGTTCTGTTACTCTAACCGAAGAGGGAATTCATAAAGTGGAAAATATTTTACAAATTGAAAATATTTATTCTCCTGAGGGTTTTCGTTATTTACATTATTTAGAAGAATCTTTAAAGGCTAATGTTTTATTCCACAAAGATAAGGAATATGTAGTAAAAGATGGCGAAATTTTAATTGTAGACGAATTTACTGGCAGAATACTTATGGGTCGTCGTTATTCTAATGGTTTACATCAGGCTATTGAAGCCAAAGAAGGCGTGGATGTAAAACAAGAAAATCGTATTTTAGCTAGCATTACTTTCCAAAATTATTTCCGTTTGTATGAAAAATTATCAGGTATGACTGGCACTGCTCTTACTTCCAGTGAAGAGTTTGATAAAGTTTATAAATTGGAGGTAGCGTCAATTCCTACTAATAAACCGATGATTAGAAAGGATTTGCCCGATTTAATTTATAAAACCGAAGAAGAAAAATGGAAAGCTATTATTGCAGAAATTAAAAATAGGAATGCTCAAGGTCAGCCCGTGTTAGTGGGTACTGTTTCCATTCAAAATAATGAGAAATTAGCTGCCATGCTTAATCGTGAGGGCATTAATTATGAGATTTTGAATGCTAAAAATCATGAGCGGGAAGGTGCTATTATTGCTCAAGCTGGAAGATCAGAAGCC
>Ga0172381_10002970_pt1 | contig 18279 bp, 29 predicted proteins | sample Leawel6488metaG_FD_119754 | JGI IMG/M metagenome (GOLD analysis project Ga0172381, IMG submission 119754) | Leachate microbial communities from a municipal landfill in Southern Ontario, Canada - Leachate well 64-88 metaG | ecosystem: Engineered > Solid waste > Landfill > Unclassified | place...
GAAAGATCACAGCATCAAAATAAAGAAAACGCTTTGCGTATTTTAAAAACTAAATTATATCAATTAGCGCTTGAGGAAAAGGAAGCGGAAGAAAGAAAACTAAAAGGAGAAGTACAGAAAGCGGAGTGGGGCAAGCAAATTCGTTCCTACTTCCTTTATGGCAACCGCCTAGTCAAAGATCACCGCAGTAATTATGAAACTTCTAATGTTGACGCAGTTCTCGATGGCAATTTAGAACTTTTTATGGAAGCGTATTTAAGATGGTTAAAAAAGAGTTAGTATTGACAATTATTATATTTTGTAGCAAAATAACCTGAACGTTTAAAACAGATAGTTTAACCGAATAAATCCACCGATATGAAAAAGTTCTTTATGATTTCAAATTTTGTCCTGTTTTTGATTTTAGCAATCATGGCTTGCACCATGTCTTTCGGCCCGATTGCTTTTCTTATCTCGCTCGCCTGTTTCATATTGGCGATTGTTAACTCGGGACTAACAAAAAGAAAGATACTTATGGCTGTCTATGTTTTTGAGGGAGTAATTAGCATTTTCCTCTTTTTAGCCAACGGTCCATTTATGCTTGATTGGCTGATGGGTGGGATAAGTCTTCCTCGAATTGCATTAACCTGGCTTTGCCAGATTGCCTTTCTCGCGCTTGTGCTTGGCCTTATTGAAAAAACATGCCTGGATTGAAAGAGTTCTAGCTCCGAAAACCTGAACTTTATCTTTCTTTCATAATCGTTACGTTATTATACTGTTAGCTTATAAACTAGCAGTTTTTTTATGGCCAAAATATCAAAAGCTAAAGTCTTTTTGATTATAAATCTTGTTTTTATAGTTATTATTTTTCTGCTCAGTCTAAGGTCGCGGGCTTTTCGAAAACAAATTACAGTTTCCGATTTAGCTTATTATAACGGTCGCGCTCTGAATTTAACAGGTCGCATTTGTGAAGAAGCTGATATTGATTATAAGAGTCGGCGCCTAACAGTATGTGTTAAAGGAAAAATCAAAGGCCAGGTTTTAGTAACGACCAATTTATATCCCGAATATAATTATGGCGATTTTATTAAAATAAAAGGGAAGCTTGAGGCGCCGCCAGCTATCGACGGCTTTGATTATGAAAGTTATTTAGCGCGTTATGATATTTATTCGGTCATTTATTATCCGTCCATAAATCTATTGGAGTGGAGGCTGAGTATAGCGGAAAGGAGCTATTTGCAGCTGATAAAATTAAAATGGCGCTTAAAAAGTATTATCGATTCAAATTTGCCCGAACCGCAAGCCGGCCTCGCTAACGCGCTTCTTCTCGGCTATCGTCGTACAGTAATGCGTGAAGATTTGCAGATATTTTCTCGCGTGGGGCTTAGCCATATGATTGCTATTTCCGGGTCACACATTACAATTCTAAGTGCGATGATTATTAATTTTCTTCTGGCGCTAGGGATTAGTCGCCGTCACAGTTTAAAAATAATTTTTGCTTTTCTTATTTTATATCCTTTAGTAACTGGGCTCGCGGCTTCGGCCGTCCGTTCGGCTCTAATGGGAGGCTTGGCCTTTCTGGCAATTTACTATGAACGTTTAAGCTCGCTCATAAAAGCTCTAGTCTTTTCCGCGGCGATTATGTTGGTGCTAAATCCGCGCTTGCTTCGTTATGATATTGGCTTCCAATTATCGTTTTTAGCCTTGCTCGGAATAATTTATATTTATCCGCTGGGGGATGGAATCACGAAACGTCTTTTAAATAAACTAAAATTAAAACATCGGACGCATAATATATTAAAGACCATTTTAGATACGGTTAATTTAACTCTGGTTTCACAAATTGTGATTTTGCCGATCGCTTTAATAAATTTTAAGCAGTTTTCAATAATCGCACCGCTCGCTAATGTCTTGGTGCTTTGGACTTTCCCTTTATTACTCGCTTCGCTTATCGCCGCTATCTTTTTAACAGCTATAATCCCGGCTTTGGGAGTTGTTTGGTTTTTGCCTTCTTATCTATTATTGAAATACATCTTTTTAGCTTCGAATATTTTAGCCAGTCCGAGTTGGGCGGCTATTAATATTAATAGCTTTAATTGGCTGGGAGGGGCTATTTATTATTTGGTTTTACTATTAATCGTTGTATTTGTTAGAAAAATTAAATGTTGTCATAGTTGACAAATTATACTTAATATGATAATGTCTTCTGACTATATTTTAGTCCAATTAGTCCAAAAGATCTTTTCAAAGCACTAAAGACAAAGCCATGAAAAAGCAGTTTTTGTTTTTTATTATTGTTTTAATGGGCACAGTTTCTGCAGAGGCCCAGGAGAGTCAGAAAATAAAAAAACATGAAACTCCACCTCCAGTAGATGCGTTTTCTATTATAACCTGGGACTGCGAAGAATTGAATTTCGTTATCGACAGCGGTTATTTCTGCCAATACGTCGAAGGACGTTGGGAAAGAATAACGTCAGGAGTCGAAACGTTTGCTTCTGCGGCCGCAATCGCAAAACCATTTGTCAGCAGTTATGCTGACATGGTAGGTGAAAGTAACTATCTTATCTTCATTTACCGAGAGCCTCGGGAAAATGGGGGTAGATTCTGGCAAGCCAGGTTTGATCTCCAAAAAAAAGAGATCGTATCTATAGCAGCGTATTGAAACAAAAATCGCCCCGATTGAGGCGATTTTTTATTTGTTTAAAATTTTATTTTCTTTTCGGAGCACTCTTAGCACCCGGTTTCTTTGTCTTTAAAGGTTTAACGGCGCCTTCTTTTAAGGCCGGCTTTCTTTTAGCTTTAATGCGTTTTGGTTTAGCCATCGTTCTAATACAAGAAGTACAGACTTTTACTTTTAAGCCGTCAATCATTTTCGCTTGAAGATTGATATTTTGTCTTTTTAGAGTTTTGATTTTAGAGTGGGAGCGGGAAGCACCTTTAGTTGCGCCACGGCCGCATAAATCACATTTTTTTGCCATAGTAGTTCTTAGCTAATTTTTTATGGTACTACTTTAACAGCATTTTTAAAATTAATCAAGTTATGCTAGAATATTCATATATGATTTATGTTTTTCAAATAATCGTGCTTATTTTTTCGGCAATTGTCCATGAGTATATGCATGGCTGGATGGCTTATCGTTTAGGAGACTCAACCGCTAAAGATGCCGGGCGCTTAACCTTCAATCCGCTGGCGCACCTTGAATGGTTCGGTTCTTTTTTCTTACCGTTGGTTATGATTATCAGTAATATGCCCTTTGTTTTTGGTTGGGCAAAGCCGGTGCCGTATAACCCATATAATTTAAAAGATCGTAAATATGGAGATGCCAAAGTGGCCCTGGCAGGACCTCTGGGAAACCTCGTTATTGCCTTATTTTTTGGTTTATTTTTAAGATTTATCCCATTTTCTAATTTAGTTTTCACGGGTCTAATTAGTCTGATTGTTTATATTAATTTGGTTTTAATGGTTTTTAATTTGCTTCCGATTCCACCCCTTGACGGCTCAAAAATACTAGCCGCCTTCTTGTCGCCGGATCTAAGAGCGCGTTATTTAAATGCGGAAAAATTTGGTTTTATTTTGGTGATATTATTTGTAATGTTAGCGGGAGGAATTATTATGCCCTTGGTCGAATTTCTCTATAGGTTCATTGTCGGTGTCTAGTCTTTATTTATCGAAAAATACAGAAACGGTCGACCTTGACTTATGTTTTATATTTTGTTAAATTAATTAAGTCATAAAAAATAGTATAAAACCCATCCTGAAAGTTCAGGATATTTTTAATATATCAACAAGAAATTATGCCAACTATTAATCAATTAGTTCGTCATGGTCGCAAGTCGGTCGGCAAAAGACGAAATGCTATTGCTTTGCATTCTAGCCTTGACTCCTTACACCGTAAGAAAAAAGATTCCGCTAAAGGCGCTCCTTTTAAACAAGGCGTCTGCTTAAAGGTAACTACGACTACTCCGAAGAAACCGAACTCCGCTTTACGTAAAATTGCCCGTGTTCGCTTATCTAACGGTATGGAAGTAACTGCTTATATTCCTGGTATGGGCCATAATTTGCAAGAGCACTCCATTGTTTTAGTAAAAGGTGGTAAAACTAAAGATTTACCGGGTGTTCGCTATAAAGTTGTTCGGGGCGTATTTGATGCCTCCGGTGTAGAAGCAAGACGTCAGGGCCGCAGCTGCTATGGCGCTAAAAAACCGAAAAAATAATTAAACAAAATATATGAGAGGAAAACCAGCCCCTAAAAGATCAATCGAAGGCGATTCAAAATACAACGATAAAAACATCGCTAAATTTATTAATTACGTCATGGAAAGAGGCAAAAAATCCGCAGCCGAGAAAATCGTCTATGGAGCTTTTGAAATCTTAAAAGAAAAAACCAAGCAAGATCCAAGACATATTTTTAATAAGGCGATCAAGAAAGTCTCACCCCTTGTCGAAGTTCGCGGTAAACGCGTCGGTGGCGCTAACTACCAAGTTCCTTTTCAAGTTCGTGGTGAAAGACGTTATTTCTTAGGTTGTAATTGGATTATTGGCGCCGCTAATGATCGTAAAGGCCGCTCAACGGCTGAAAAATTAGCCACTGAAATTTTAGACGCCTCTAACGGCGAAGGTACAGCGGTTAAGAAAAGAGAAGCGGTTCATAAGATGGCTGAAGCGAATAAAGCTTTTGCTCATTTCTCTAGATAATTAATAATTAATTTTAAAATTTTAAAATATTTATGTCTCGTGACTATTCTCTAGAAAACACAAGAAATATTGGAATCATGGCTCATATCGATGCCGGTAAAACAACTTTTACCGAACGTGTTTTATTTTATACCGGTAAAAAGCACAAGATTGGAGAAGTTCATGAAGGCGCCGCTGAAATGGATTGGATGGAACAAGAGAAGGAAAGAGGCATTACTATTACTTCCGCCGCTACCACTTGTTTTTGGAAAACTAAAAAAATTAATATTATCGATACTCCCGGTCACGTTGACTTTACCGTCGAAGTTGAGCGCTCACTACGTGTTTTAGACGGTGCGGTCGCAGTTTTTGATGGCCAAGCCGGTGTTGAACCGCAATCAGAAACTGTTTGGCGCCAAGCTGATAAATATCAAGTACCCCGCCTCTGTTTTGTTAATAAAATGGATAAAATGGGTGCTGATTTTTATATGAGTTTAAACTCCATTCGGACACGTTTAAACCAGAAAGCCGTAGCCATTCAATTGCCGATTGGCGCCGAAAGTAATTTATCCGGCGTGATTGATGTTTTAGAAAAGAAAGCTTATACCTTCTCTGGTTTTAATGGCGTTGATATTAAAGAAATCGAAATTCCTAGTGACATGAAAGCTAAGGTTGATGAATTTCATAATGAATTAGTAGAAAAAGCGGTTGAATGTGATGAAAAGACCATGGAAAAATATTTAAGCGGTCAGGAAATAAGTTTAGCCGAACTCAAAGCTGCGATTAGAAAAGGCGTTATTGCTAATTCTGTTTATCCGGTTTTATGTGGTACAGCTTTGCAAAATATCGGTGTCCAATTAGTCCTCGATGCCGTGGTTGATTATTTACCGTCTCCGCTTGACGTTCCAGAAATTGATTCAACCGATGTTCGCGATAGCGAAAAGAAATATCCGCTCCGCGCTGACGACTCTAAACCTTTCGTTGGTTTAGCTTTTAAGATTGCGACTGATCCTTTTGTCGGCAAACTTTGTTTTGTTCGCGTTTATCAAGGTGTTTTAACCGCTGGTTCTTATATTGTTAATTCTTCTAAGGGAACGAAAGAACGGGTTGGCCGTTTAGTCCGTATGCATGCCAATCACCGTGAAGAAATTAAAGAAATTTATGCCGGTGATATTGCGGCCGTTATTGGTTTAAAAAATACTACTACCGGTAATACTTTATGCGATGAAAATAATGAAGTTCTACTTGAATCCATCGTCTTTCCAGAGCCGGTTATTAAAATTGCGGTTGAACCGAAGACTAAAGCTGATCAAGAAAAAATGGGTGTGGCTTTACAGCGTTTAGCGGAAGAAGATCCGACTTTTAGAGTAGAAACTGATCCGGAAACAAATCAAGTTCTTATTTCTGGCATGGGTGAATTACATTTAGAAATTATTGTTGATCGTATGCGCCGCGAATTTGGCGTTGAAGCGAACGTTGGTAATCCGCAAGTATCCTATCGCGAAACTATTACCAAAATTGCTGAAGCGGAACATAAATATGTTAAACAATCCGGTGGTCGTGGCCAATATGGCCATTGTTCACTCCGTGTTGAACCGCTTGAATCAGGCAAGGGAATTGAATTCGTCGATGAAGTTAAAGGTGGTGTTATTCCGCGTGAATATATTCCGGCGATTGAAAAAGGTTTCAAGGAAGCGGTTTTAAGTGGTACGGTTGCTGGTTATCCAATGGTTGATGTTAAAGCGGCTGTTTTCTATGGTTCTTATCATGAAGTTGACTCTTCTGAAATCGCGTTTAAATTGGCGGCTATCCATGCTTTTAGAGATGCTTGTCAGAAAGCCGGCCCGATTTTACTCGAGCCTATTATGAAAGTAGAAGTAACAACGCCTGAAGAATACATGGGTAATATTATCGGTGACTTAAGTAGTAAGCGCGGGCAAATTGAAGAAATGAGTGATCGCGCGAATATCAAAGTCGTTAGAGCTAAAGTTCCGTTAGCCGAAATGTTCGGCTATTCAACCGGCTTGCGCTCAATGTCCCAGGGCCGCGCTAATTACGTCATGGAATTTTCCCATTATTCCGAAGTACCAAAAAATATTTTAGAAGCTATTAAAGAAAAACAAGGTAAATAAATATATTTATGTTAAATAAATTTCCGGGAACAATTAATGATCAACCGGAAGTAGCTAGTCCTGATAAGGCGGAAACCGGGAAGAGTAAGGAAGAAATGGAATTAATTTGGCAAAAGGAGCTCGCCAGTGTGGGAAAGTTAAAAGGGGTTAATTTCGAATTTGTTGAACCAAAACTTCGTCTGGTCCCTGAGAAATTACCGTCAGAATTAAATTGGAATCTTTTTGCTAGTGATATTTCCGAAGAAGAAAGGGAGAAATTAAATTATTGTTTTCAAAAAATAATTCGTTACCTTAATAGCCCAATTATTACCGATAATTTTCCAGATCACCACGCTCGTCGCGATTGGGAGAAAGAAAATTTAGGGAAAATGAGCTCGGAAGCGCAAGACCGCTATAACCATAACCGGCTCGGACTTAATTTTGCCTCTCACCTGAACAAACTTAATTTCTTTTTAAATGAAGATTTTAAAGAGCAGATATTTATTAGCCGTGAAGCGCTCAATCAATTAAATGATTTTTTTGCCCTCTTGCCACGAGAACTGCGAGACGGAGAAGGTGAACGTTACGCGAGCGAAACAACGGCAGAAAAAATTAAAACCATGGAGAAATTAGCGCCGCTCATGTCGGGCACGCTTAGGATCTTGGGACAAGAAAAAATAGAACAAGCCAATTAATTTTACCTATATGTTTCCCGAACAATTAAAGAAAATTCTTAACTTAATAAAAAAAACCGGCGATCGGGTTATTGTTTTTGATGCTAGCGCCCCTGAAGAATCATATGTAATTATGGATTTTGACCGATATTCCAATATGGTTTTAATCAAAGAACCGGTAGCGAGAGAAGCCGCGATTAAACCGATAAAAAGTGAAATTAGCCCGGCGATTAACGATTTAGATGATAAAAAAGAAAATTTGACAGAAGAAGATTTAACTGATAAAATAAATCGCGAAATCTCAATGTGGAAGAATCGAGAAAATTTGCCGTATTTAGCTGAAGAAGAGAAGCCGAAAAAAGCTTGGCAAATTCCTTCTCAAGTGAAAAATAAAGCACAAGAAGTTGAATAATTTTTAATTTAAGATTAATAAAAAATAAATAATTAATTTAGTTCGGCTGGTTTCCTAATAAGGAAAGAAACCCCGTAAAAGCGGGGGCCGTACAACAAAAACATGGCAGAAAAATTTGAACGTAATAAACCCCATGTTAACGTCGGTACTATCGGCCACGTTGACCATGGCAAAACCACTTTAACCGCCGCAATGTTGTCGGTTTTAGCTGCAAACGGTATGATGGCTTCTAAGAAGGGTGTTGGCGAAATTGATGCCGCTCCGGAAGAGAAGGCACGTGGGATTACCATTGCAACTGCTCACGTAGAATATGAATCAGCTAACCGCCACTATGCGCACGTTGATTGTCCGGGTCACGCTGATTATGTTAAAAACATGATTACCGGCGCCGCTCAAATGGATGGCGCAGTTTTAGTTGTCGCTGCGACTGATGGCCCTATGCCTCAAACCAGAGAACATATCTTATTAGCTAAACAGGTTGGCGTTCCTTATATCGTTGTTTTCTTAAACAAATGCGATATGGTTGAGGACAAAGAATTAATTGACCTAGTCGAAGAAGAAATTCGTGATTTACTTAAGAAATATGAATTCCCGGGTGATAAAACCCCGATTATTCGTGGTTCAGCCTTAAAAGCTTTAGAAAATCCGACTGGTCCTGATGCTCAACCGATTTTAGATTTAGTTAAAGCTTTGGATGAGTATATTCCAGAACCGGTTCGCGCTGTTGACCAACCATACTTAATGCCGATCGAAGATATCTTCTCAATTGAAGGCCGTGGTACTGTTGTAACTGGCCGTATTGAAAGAGGTATCGCTAAGGTTGGTGATGAAGTTGAAATCGTTGGTTTAATGGATACTAAAAAAACAACCATTACCGGCATTGAAATGTTTAACAAATCATTAGACGAAGGACGTGCCGGTGACAATGCTGGTATTTTAATTCGTGGTACTAAGAAGAATGAAGTTGAACGTGGTCAGGTTTTATGCAAACCAGGCACAATCACTCCTCACTCTGAATTTACTGCTGAAGTCTATGTTTTGTCCAAAGAAGAGGGTGGTCGTCACAAACCTTTCTTTAATGGTTATAAACCTCAATTCTATATCAGAACGACTGATGTAACCGGTGATATTACTTTACCGGCTGGTACTGAAATGGTTATGCCAGGCGACACCGTTAATTTAACGATTAAATTAATCGCTCCTATTGCCTTGCAAGAGACCCAGAGATTCGCTATCCGCGAAGGTGGCCGTACCGTTGGTGCCGGCGCCGTTACTAAGATTTTGAAATAAGTCGATACTTTGCCCCGTTCTTAGAAATAAGGACGGGGTTGTAGTGTTTACTTAAAAAATTAATTATGTCCGAAAACAAAAAAGAAGTTAATGAATTTAAACAACGGATCAGAATCAAGATCAAGGCTTTTGATCATAAAATTATCGATCAATCGACTAAGACTATTATTGAAACGATTGAACGCAGCGATGCTCAATTCTTTGGTCCAATTCCATTACCAACCGAAAAACGAAAATATACGGTTAATCGTTCTACTTTCGTGCACAAAGACGCTCGTGATCAATACGAAATGCGTATCCACAAGCGCATGATTGATATTATCGATCCGACTGCTAAAACCATCGAAGATTTGACTAATTTGAATCTACCGGCTGGGGTTGACGTAGAAATAAAAATGTAGTAGTATTACAAAGTAATATATTTGTTGGCTAATAATCGATTAAATAACTCTGTTATTAAAGAAAGTGTTTAATTTAAAATTAGCCAAAATTTGGAGGTAAATCAGCTAAATAAAACTATAAAACAAACAAATAACCACAAGCGTTATTTTTGTAGTTTATTTTGAAGCTGGTTTTAGACCAGTTTTTTGTTTAAAAAAGAAGACCAATATGAAATTTATTTTAGGAACAAAATTAAGCATGACCCAGGTTTGGAACGATGATAAAGTTGTCGCCGTGACTCCTGTTTTAGCTACTCCTTGCGTTGTCGCTCAGGTTAAGACTAAAACCCGTGACGGCTACGAAGCAGTTCAATTAGCCTGCGGTGTTAGAAAAGCGAAAAATATTAAAAAGCCGCAACTTGGTCATGTTAAAAATTTAGATATTAAGCCCGCTCACTTCAGAGAATTTCGGGTTGAAGATACAGCCGCTTTTAAAGTTGGCGATACAGTTAGCGTTGGAACCTTCTCCGCTGGTGATAGCATTAATGTTATTGGCGTTTCCAAAGGAAAAGGTTTTCAAGGTGTTGTTAAGAGACATCATTTCGCCGGTTTCAGAAAAACTCATGGTAATAAAGATCAGGAAAGAATGGGTGGTTCAGTCGGTGCTAAGGGTCCAGCTCACATTTTTAAAGGAACAAGAATGGGTGGTCGCATGGGTGGCGACAGAGTAACCACTACTAATTTAGAAGTCATTTCCGTTGATAGTGAAAATAATATTATCTTTGTCAAAGGCTCCGTGCCAGGTGCGATTAATAGTTTAGTCACTATTATCGGTAAAGGTGATATTAAATTAAATTTAAAAAAAGAAGCGGCTAAAGAAGTTACTCCGGAACTTACTCCAGAAGTAAGCGAAACAGCTGAAACGACTGAAGTTAAGGAAACCCCAGTTGAAGTCGCCGCAATTAAGGAGGAAATTAAAACCGAAGAAACTAAAGCGTAAAAGTAATAAGTAATTGATTATTATATGTCATTAAAGATAAAAGTCTACAATCAATCAGCCGAAACCGTGAAAGATTTGGAATTAACCTCTAAAATTTTTGGCGTTAAACCGAGTAACGAGTTATTACATCAAGCGGTTGTCACGCAAATGGCTAATGCCCGCCAAGTGTTAGCTCATACTAAAGATCGCAGCGAAGTTTCCGGCGGCGGTAAAAAGCCTTGGAAACAAAAAGGAACTGGCCGCGCTCGCGTTGGTTCTTCCCGCTCTCCGATTTGGATTGGCGGTGGCGTCACCTTCGGCCCGACTAAAGATCGAAATTTCAAGAAAAAAATCAATCAAAAAATGAAACAGAAGGCTTTATTTATGGCCTTGTCCGATAAATTAATTACCAACTCTTTAATAATTTTAGATAATTTAGAGTTTGCCGAATATAAAACCAAACAATTTAATACTTTATTAACCAGTTTAGAAAAAAAGGTTTTGGATAATACCCGCCGCGATATCTTAATTATAAACGAAGCGAAGGAAGAGAAGGCAAAATATTCCGGCCGCAATTTAAAGGGAGTTAAAATTATCAATTTAGAAAATATCAATTTAGTCGATTTATTGAATTATAAAAATTTATTATTAACCGAGGCAGTCGTAAATATTCTGACTGAACGCTATAATAAATAATTGTTTAATTACTTAGGAAAATATGGCTTTATTTGGCAATAAAAAAACTGATGCTAGCGATAAGAAAGCGACTCCTAAAAAAGAGGAAGTAGCCGTTAGCATGAAAGATTTATATACTGAAGGCTCCACTAAGACCGTAAAAGCGAGTGGTGCTAAGGCAAAGAAACAAGCATCGGCTAATGATTCTTACCGCGTTTTAGTAAAGCCCTTAGTCACTGAAAAAGCCACAAATTTAGGGGCGCATAATAAATATGCTTTTGTCGTTTCTTTGAAAGCTAATAAAATTTCGGTTGCGAAAGCGATTGAAGATACCTACGGCGTTAAACCGCTTAAAGTAAATATTGCCAATGTTAGCGGCAAGAAAGTAGCCCGCGGAAAAATTCGCGGTCAAAGAAAAGATTGGCGTAAGGCCGTCGTAACTTTGCCCCAAGGCAAGACGATTAAAATTTACGAGGGCGTTTAATTTTGAATACATTTATTTGAATACATATGGGTATTAAAAAAGTAAAAGCAAATACACCGGGTAGACGTGAAGCGACTTTTGATGATTTTAAAGATTTGACTAAGTTCAGTCCGGAAAAAAGATTAGTCGTCATCAAGAAAAGACGCGGCGGCCGCAATTCCCAAGGTAAAATTACTGTTCGTCATCGCGGCGGCGGTGCTAAGCGTTTTGTGCGTTTAGTTGATTTTAAACGTGATAAATATGATATTCCGGCTACGGTCGCGGCGATTGAATACGATCCGAATCGCGGTTCACGCTTAGCTTTGCTTCATTATGCTGATGGTGAAAAAAGATATATTTTGGCTCCAGTTGATTTAAAAGTAGGTGATAAAGTAATGAGTTCAAAGTCTTTAATTGAAATGAAAGCGGGTAATGCCTTAACTCTCCAGTTTATCCCAGCCGGTATGGCTGTTTCTGCCGTTGAACTTGAGCCAGGCCAAGGCGCTAAAATAGCGCGCGGGGCCGGTAACGTTGTCTACGTCATGGGTGTTGAAGGAAAATTTGCGCAGTTGAAAATGCCGTCAGGCGAAATTCGTCAAGTTAAAAAAGAATGTTTATGTACGATTGGACAAGCCAGTAATCCAGATAAGCGTCATGTCTCCCTTGGTAAAGCTGGTCGCAGCCGTCACTTAGGAATTAGACCGACTGTTCGTGGTACAGCCATGAATCCGGTTGATCATCCACACGGCGGTGGTGAAGGTAAACAATCCATTGGTTTACGTCATCCGAAGACTCCTTGGGGCAAACCAGCCTTAGGCGTAAAGACAAGACGCAAGCATCCGAGCGACCGTTTAATTATTAAAAGACGCGCCAAGAGAAAATAATTTGTAATATTAATGAATAATATATGTCCAGAAGTTTAAAAAAAGGACCATACATCAACCTCCGCTTGATCAATAAGATCAAAAACCTTAAACCGGGTGACAAAACCGTGCTTAAAGTTTGGGATCGCGCCGCGACTATCACTCCAGAAATGGTTGGTTTTACGCTTGGCGTCCACAACGGTAAGACTCATATTCCGGTCTATGTTGTAGAGAATATGGTTGGTCATCGTTTAGGTGAGTTTTCTCAAACCCGTAAATTTGTTAGTCATGGTGGTAAGATGGCCAAATCTCAGGCTGCTGATAAAAAATAATTTGAATACATATGGAAGTAAAAGCCAGTTTAAAACATTTAAGAATGTCACCGCGAAAAGCCCGCTTGGTGATTGATGTTATCCGCAAAATGCCGGTTGGCCTTGCGTTAGATCAATTGAAATTCATCAATAAGAAAGCGACTAACCCGATAGCCACGCTGGTTCGTTCGGCCATCGCGAATGCGGTTAATACTTATAGTTTAGAAGCGGACAATTTATATATTAAAGAAATCCGGTCTGACGAAGGCGTCATGCTTAAGCGTTGGATGCCGCGCGCTCATGGCCGCGCCACTTCAATTCGTAAACGAGGCTGCCACCTAAATTTAGTAATAGACGAAATTAAAGAAAGCGGGAAGAAAGAAAAGAAAGTCGTGAAAGCCGCTGACCCGGTTAAATTAGAAAAATTAGTTGCTGAAAGCGCTAAGACCAATAAGGTTTCAAAAGTTAAGAAAGAATCCAAGGTTAAGAATGCGGCCGCCAGTGAAAAAGGGGCGGAGATTGTTGACCCACGCATGGAAGGCCATCACGCGCACGCGAAAGTTGAAGGAGGCAAAGGTTTTTCCGCCAAGATGTTTAGACGTAAATCAGGCTAATAAATATATTTGGTAATTTAATTGATTATTTATACATATGGGTAAAAAAGTAAATCCGAAAATTCTACGCATGGGTATCACCAAGACTTGGGCCTCGGTTTGGTTTGAGAGTGGTGAAAAATACATTAAAAATGTCCGCCAAGATGTTTTAGTTCGCAAGTATATGATTCGCGAATTTAAAGAAGCAGGCATTGATAAAGTAGAGATTGTGCGCAGTCTAAATAAAATTGAAGTGACTGTTTCGACTGCTAAACCGGGTTTGATTATTGGCCGCGGCGGAAATGGTGTTGAAGAACTCAAGAAAAAAATACATACCAAATTTTTAAAGAATTTTCGCATGGGTGAAATTAGCTTGAATATTAAAGAAGCCGGTCGTCCTAATTTAAGCTCTCAGATTTTAGTTCAATCCATGATTTTAGATATTGAAAAAAGAATGCCTTTCCGCAAAGTGATGAAGCAGACAATCGGCAAGGCAGAAAGAGCCGGAGCGTTAGGGGTTAAGGTGGTGATTAGCGGTCGTTTAAACGGCGCAGAAATCGCCCGCCGGGAAAAATTAGTATCCGGTAAAGTACCGCTTCAAACTCTAAGAGCTGATATTGATTATGCCCGCGGTGCGGCGCATACCACCTATGGAGCCATCGGTATTAAAGTTTGGATTTATAAAGGTGAAGTTTTTGAAAAAGAGGCGCAAAAAGGTGAAGTAATCGCCAACTAAAATATATAAAATAAAGTTTGTTATATGTTAATGCCAAAGAAAACTAAATGGAGAAAGGATCAAAAACGACGTCGTGGCGGCAAAGCCAGTCGTAATTTGAATATCAGTTTCGGTAGTTACGGTTTAAAGAGCTTAACTGCTTGCTGGGTATCCTCTCGCCAAATTGAAGCGGCCCGCCGCGTTATGACCAAATATGTTAAAAAGGGTGGTCGCATTTGGATTAGAATTTTTCCGGATAAGCCTGTTACCGCGCATGGGGGCGAAATCCCGATGGGTAAAGGTAAAGGTGCGGTTGATTATTATGTTGCCATTATCAAGCCGGGTATGATTATGTTTGAAATGGAAGGCGTCGATAAGGCGACCGCGAAAAAAGCGATGGAATCAGCGGGACACAAATTACCAGTTAAATGTCAGTTTATTAGCAAAGAGTAATTTATAAGATTGCGCATAAAAATATGGAATTTAAAGAATTAAAAAATAAGGATCAGAAAGAACTGCAAACATTATTAGTAGTTAATCGTGAGAAACTACGTGAATTGCGTTTTAAAGATTCAAATAAGCAATTAAAAAATATTCGTGAAATCCGCGTGGTTAGGAATTTAATCGCTCAGATTTTAACGTTATTAAATAAACAAAAATAATATGCCCGCTAAAAAAGCAGTTTCTACAACCAAACCGGTCGAAACCAAGACTACCATCAGCAAGAAATTCAGCGGTGTCGTAGTTAGCGATAAGAATGACAAAACAATTGTGGTTAAAGTTGAGACAGTCAAAGTCCATCCGAAATATAAGAAACGACACGTTGTCAGCCGTCGTTATAAAGTTCATGATGAAACCAATCAGTATAAGACCGGCGATAAAGTAGTATTTATTGAATGCCGTCCGCTTAGCCGCGATAAACGCTGGCGCGTGCTTAACCAATAATAGTTAGAAGAAAGATAAATATATGATTCAAGTACAAACTTATTTAAAAGTAGCTGACAACTCCGGCGCCAAAGAAATTATGTGCATCCGAGTATTAGGTGGATATAAGAAACGTTACGGACACGTAGGCGATATTATTGTCGCCGCCGTAAAAAGCGCCGCTCCTCACGCCGCCATTAAAAAAGGCGATGTCGTAAAGGCGGTTATTGTCCGGACTAAAAAGGAAATTCGTCGCGTTGATGGTTCCTATTTACGTTTTAGCGATAACGCGGGAGTTATTATTAATGATGCTGAAAAGAAGGATCCGAAGGGAACTCGTATTTTTGGGCCGGTGGCTCGAGAAATCAGAAAAGCGGGTTTTGTAAAAATCGCATCTTTAGCTCCAGAAGTATTGTAATAAACACGACACTATCAAAAATATGAATATTAAAAAGAACGACAAAGTAAAAATTTTAGCTGGTAAAGATAAGGGTAAAACTGGAAAAGTTTTGCAGGTTTCACCTAGTCAGGGTCGTGTCAGTATTGAAGGCTTGAATTTACTTATTAAGCATTTAAGACCGCGCCGGCAGAATGAAAAAGGACAAAGAATTGAATTTCCCGCCTTTATTAATTTGTCGAATGTCGCTTTAGTTTGCCCGAAATGCGGAAAAACGACTAAAGTCGGTTATAAAATAATGAAAGTGGAAGGCAAGAAGGCAAAAAAGTTTAGAGTTTGTAAAAAATGCCAGGAAACAATTGAGTAATTTTAAATTTATGAGATTAAAAGACAAATATAAAAAAGAAATAGTTAAGAGCCTGGAAGAAAAATTCGGTTTTGATAATGAATTTTTAGTCCCTCGCCTGGAAAAGGTTGTGGTTAATGTTGGTTTCGGCCACCACGCCAAAGAAAAAGAATTCATGGCGAGCGTAGAGAAGGGTTTAACTGCTATTAGCGGTCAAAAACCGGTTTTTACCGAAGCTAAAAAATCCATTTCCGCTTTTAAGATTAGAGAAGGTTTAACTATCGGTGCTAAAGTAACTTTGCGGGGCGCTCGAATGTACGATTTTGTTGAAAAATTAGTTAACATTACTTTTCCACGCGTTCGTGATTTCAGAGGTATCAGCGAAAAATCCGTGGATCGTAATGGTAATTTAACGGTTGGCTTTAAAGAATTCGTTTCTTTCCCGGAAATCCACGTCGAAGATGTTGATAATATGTTTGGCCTTGAAATCTGTTTGGCGACCAGCGCCAAGAATAAAGCTGAAGGCTTGGAATTATTCCGCGCCATTGGTTTCCCGTTTAAAAAAGAAAGCAAATAATTTAAATATTTATGGCAAGAACTGCATTAATTGTAAAAGCAAAAAGAAAACCTAAGTTTTCTACCCGCAAAATAAATCGTTGCTGGCGTTGTGGTCGTAACCACGGCTTTATCGGTGATTTTAAATTGTGCCGTATTTGTTTTCGAGAGTTGGCCGATAACGGTGATTTACCGGGTATCACTAAATCCAGCTGGTAATAAGTTATTAAGTATTTACTAAAAATATGATGGATCCCATCGCAGACATGTTCACAAGAATTAGAAACGCTTCAGCCGTTAAAAAAACGGAGATTGTTTTGCCGATTTCTAAGCTTAAGCTTGAAGTGGCTAAAATTTTAGAAGCTGAAGGCTGGGTCAAAAAGGCCACAGTTATTCCTGGCGGGCTTGACGGCCGACATAATAGTTTTGATGAACTACAAATTCAATTAAAATATCGCAAGAACGGCAAACCGCAGATTAGCTCGATTAAAAGAATCAGCCGTCCGGGGCTCCGAATTTATGTAGGCAAAGATGAAATCCCAACTGTTTTGAATAATTACGGCATTGCGATCCTTTCTACTTCTAAAGGTTTGATGACTAATAAAGAAGCTAAAAAGCAACAAATCGGTGGTGAAGTTTTAGGAGAGATTTTTTAATAATCAATAAGAATATTTTATATGTCACGTTTAGGAAAATTGCCAATTAAAATCCCCGCCGGTGTCCAAGTCACGATTAATGATAAGGATATTACTTTTAAGGGTCCGAAAGGCGAATTAAAAATCGCGAATAATCCGATTGTGGAAGTAAAAGTAGAGAATAGCGAATTAATCATTGCGCCTTATGATCGTGCGGCTAAAAACGCGAGTGCGATGTGGGGTTTGGTTTGGAGTTTGGCCCGCAATTCAATCATGGGTGTGAGCGAGGGCTTTATTAAAAAATTAGAAATTAACGGCGTTGGTTATAGAGCGGCCGCCGCTTCCGGGCAATTAAATATGAGCCTAGGTTTTTCCCATCCGGTTGAATTTAAATTGCCGGTAGGCATTACAGCGACAGTTGAAGGCAACACGATTACTTTAAGCGGAGCGGATAAAGCGGTTGTTGGTGAAACCGCGGCGCAAATTAGAAAAATTCGTAAGCCGGAACCTTATAAAGGTAAGGGAATTAAATATTCTGATGAAGTTATCAGACGCAAGGCTGGTAAAGCGGCTTCTAAAGGTAAATAAATATAGAAACAAAGATTTAATTATATGGATAAAAATAAGGCAAAAAATCAGAAAAATATTCGTCGCCACGCCCGCGTCCGTTCAACTATCGCCGGCACGGAAGCGCGTCCTCGTTTAAGTGTTTTTCGCTCCAATCGCGGTATGTTTTTACAATTGATTGATGATCTAAACGGAAAAACTTTAGCGAGCGCTTCAACTTTGGAACTTAAGACTAAAGCCGCTAAAATAGATTTAGGTAAAGAACTAGGACTGTTAATCGCCAAGAAAGCGCAGGCGCTAAAAGTTACCAAAGTTGTTTTTGATCGCAGCTCTTATAAATATCATGGCCGCGTTAAAGCGGTAGCGGAAGGAGCGCGTGAAGGCGGTCTAGAATTTTAATTATAAAATCGATATATGTCTGAGATTAAAAAAACTACAACCGAAAATAAAGAGAGCGAAGTAGCCAAAGGAGCGGCGGCAACCGTTGCTTCTGATATCTACGGCGGCGCCAAGCGCAATCAAGGCGGTCCTCGTACCGGTGGCGGCGCTAATGGTGGCAATCGCGGTCCGAGACGGGGCGATCGTCGTGACGATAGACCGAAGGATGATATGGAACAACGTATTTTAGAAATAGCGCGGGTTACTCGTGTTATGGCTGGAGGAAAAAGAATGAATTTTCGCGCTTGTGTCGCGATTGGCGATAAGAAAGGAAATGTCGGTGTCGGCTTAGGCAAA
>Ga0172381_10002971_pt1 | contig 18277 bp, 16 predicted proteins | sample Leawel6488metaG_FD_119754 | JGI IMG/M metagenome (GOLD analysis project Ga0172381, IMG submission 119754) | Leachate microbial communities from a municipal landfill in Southern Ontario, Canada - Leachate well 64-88 metaG | ecosystem: Engineered > Solid waste > Landfill > Unclassified | place...
ATTCTGTTATATCTCAATTAAATCATCCAGAATTTATAATTTCTCAAAAACAAGGAGAATAGATGACCTAAATATATAACCTAGAGAACACATACATTATAGTACACAAAAGGAGATTTTTAGAGTTGGATAAAACAATAGTGGTATTGGATGGATTTGCAGAAGGAAAAACAAAGTTTACAAATATTGCTAGGCAATCTGGTTTTTGGACATGGAATATAAATTATCGTAATATCTTGGCTAAAATAACACAGGATTATTTAGGTTGGGATGGAGATAGAAATAAAACATTTTATTCATTTATTGATGAGTTTAGTTCTCTTGCAGACAAATATTTAGATTTTGAAAATTGGTATGTTTCTTCCATGATTGAAAAATTTATTTTAAATGAAAAAGTAAATATACTTTTTATTCATAATTGTAGTAAAGAACTGAGCGAATCAATTCAAAAACTATATGAAAATTGTTACAATATTGTTATAACAAATAAAGATGTCGAAGATGATTGTAATTATTGCAAAACACTTAATTGCACATTGGATGATTATCGTGATGAAGTGATTAAAACATTAAACATTATTACTAACAAAAAAGAATAAAATTAATCAAAATCAAATAAATAAAAAACAGAATTAAAAAAGAAAAATTATTAAAAGGAAAATGGAGATTAAAAAATGGCTACAAATAAAGGTTTAGGACTTCCACAGCAAAAAGGCACTTTTGAGATTAAGGGTGTTGTTATGGGAGTATCAAAAGAAAATTTTTATGTTGAAAAAAAGACAAAAACAGATAAAGATTTTCGTTCTGTAAATTTTGGCATTACTTTTGATAAGAACCAGACATTATTCGTGGGTCTTACGGGTATGCCACAAGATAACGTATATTTCTCAAAGCGTGGTGATAAGGGCGAAAAAGCCACAACCGAGAAGGTTGCTTGGAAAGATCGTTATATCTTCAACAAAGAGGGATTTGAACTCATTGGCGTGAATTGTGGGTTGAAGAAAACTGATGATGGCAAGGCAAATAAAATCGAACATCTTACACCATTCGATGCAACCAAATATATTGGTGAAAATCTTAAAGATGGCATGAGCGTTTATGTTCGTGGGAATATCGAATTTCAGTCTTACACAAATCAGGGTGGTGAAACTCAGCATTCTTCAAAACTAGTCGTTACTCAGATTTCACTTTGCAAACCAGTAGACTTTGAAGAAAAAGATTTCGATTCAACAGCATCATTTCAACAGCCACTTGTCTTTATTGGTGGACGCAAAGAAGGCGATTCTGCCTTATTGGAGACATTGGTAGTCAATTATGCAACGGTCGAAAACGTTGATTTCGTTATCAAAGATGAAAAACTTGCGGCCACATTCAAGAAAAATCTAAAACCATATACTTCGTTGAAGGTTTGGGGCAATATTGAAACTGTAAAAAATACAGAAGCTGTAGAAGAAGATAGCAGTGATTCCGATGGTTGGGGAGAAAAGAATCCATTGGAAAAACTTACTGGACAATATCGAAAGAATTTCGTTATTACTGGTGCTGATAAAACCACTATTGAAAAGGTTATTTATTCAGAAAGTGAAATTGACAAAGCTATTGAAACCATGAAGGCTAACGATACTGCTAAGAAAGATTTTGGCGAAGACGATAATTGGACTGGTGGAGACAATAAAATTGAAGGCAAAAAAGAAGAAGATTCGGATGATGCGTGGTAAAGAATAGAGTATGAAAAAGTTAACTTTCAAATATAGTGACGACGAATATGACGTGTCTTCAATTATTGTTGGCAAAGATCATGAGGATGAAGAAGAATTGGATTTGTTGAAACAATGTTTTGTATTCCTTCTTCGAAAACTTGATTATACTGACGAACAAATCAATAGCGTAGTTAAAGACTAATAAAGGAGAATAATATATGGCTGTAGGTAGAGGCGGAGCAACTGCAAAAACAACACTTGGATTCCTTATTTATGGAATCCAAGGTACTTGGAAATCTTCTCTAGCACTAGAAATTGCAAAATTTAAGCGAGAAGATAACAAGCCAATGCGAGTTCTATTCATTGATGCGGAACAGGGTAGTGTAGATTCTTACCTTGAAGAATATCAAAAGAAAGGAATCGATCTTCGAAATATTTATCTTGTTTATACTCAAAGTTTGTCAGAAGTAAAAGAGTTTATTGGTCGTGCGAAAAATAATGAAGACTTTTTTGAGTATGACGATATGGGTCAGGAAACAGAAACAGTTTACCTTGATGCTGACGGACAACCATTTAGACCAGATGCTATTGTAGTTGATGGAGCAACACTATTATTTATTGCTCGCCAACAAGGTTTAACGGAATTTTCTAAACTTCGAGCCACTGTACGTGCAAAGCAAAAAGAAATGACTGGTTTGGAAAAGCAGGTTTCTATTCAGGGTGCGGCACTAGAAATTAAAGATTATAGTACATTAAAATTTGATGGACAAGATCTTATTCTTGATCTTCTTGGAAGTGGCAAGCATTTTATTGTTACTGCTCGTGAAGAAGATGAGAAAGAGCGTGTACGTGGTAAAGATGGACAGTTTGATAGTGTTCTTACTGGAAACAAGATCCCATCTGGCTTTAAAGACATTAGATACAACGTTAAGACTGTATTGCGAGTTTTCTTCGATGATGACGGCGTAGTTAAAGGAATCATTGAAAACAAAGATCGCACCCTCGTTCATCGGCAGGATGAAATTCTTGTAGAACCTTCATTGACCGATTGGCAAGAAGTTATTGATAGAAACAAAGGGAAGAAAACCTTTGTAAATTCCAATAAACTCGCCAATGCTGTCTTGAAAGAACTTCAAGATGCCGAAGACAAAGATATGACTTTTGACAAGTCTGTTCTTAGTAAATCTGATTGGAATGAAGAAGTTGTTGATCCAAAAACAGTTGATGATTTTCATAGAGCAATCAAGGGCGTAATTGAATCCTTAGATAAAGTACAGAAGTCTGAAAAACAGGGAGAAATTGCCACTGCTGGATTGCCAAAAGCTTATCAGAAGATTGAAGATGTAGAACAACTTAAGACTTATCTCGAAATCTTAAAGAAATAAATAATTTATTGTTATAGATAAATAATGGTATAGTTTAATAATGGGTAGAACAATTGAAGTTTGTTAAAGTTCTTTGTTCTACCCATTATCATAATAATTAAAAAATAATTAAAAGGCAAATAAAAATGGAAATTAAAACAATTCGTAAATGTCATTTGTGTAAAGAAAATGTTATACTAGAGTCTGATAAATTTATTGTTTATAAAAATGACGAATACTATCATTATGATTGTTTTATTACATTTATGAATAATAAGAAAAAAGACAAATTATCTTCTGAAGAAATTCATGAATTAGCTAAAAAATTACAACAACAAAGTTTTGATAAAACTAAAGACATTATAAACAAAAATCATTTATATAAATATCTACAAAAAAGATATGATATTGTATATCTACCATCTTTTGTATTTGTTAAGTTTAATAGTGTTTTTGAAGGAACTTATAAAAATTTATCAGAGCCTGTGTGTGTTGAAGATTTGCTGGACATGTGGGAAAGAAAAGAAAGTTATCTTGATAAACAATACCAATGGAAATTGAGTAAAGGGGAGAGTATGGATGGGATTGGTAGGATGTGGTATGATCTTTCAGTTCTCATGAGTCGCGTGGGTAGTTATAAAAAGTGGAAAGATGAACAAAGAGCGAATGAGAATAAAGATAGAATTATGATAGAACAAACAAAAATGGATTATAAATTAATAAACAAATCTACATTAAATAATATTAATGATAAAAACAAAATAGAAGAAATTGCAGATTACTTAGAGGAGATATAATATAGATGAGTGACGAATTAGATGAAAAAGAATTGGTTAATTTAACATCAGAAATTTTATTTGTAGGTAGTTTATATAAAAAACCTGATCTTTATATTTCATGGGGAAATTTTGTAAGGTCTAAATATGACCTAGATGATAGCGCGACTAGGTTTTTTTATGATTGTTTTGATCTTATGTATCGTACATTTAGTCAAAACTTTGATGAAAATAAAGTTAATGCTTTTATGTCTCAAGATGAGGACAGATTAAAAACATATAAAAAGCTTGGTGGATATAAACTAATTGTTGAATGGATGGAATTGTCCGATCCAGAAGACTTTAAGAATTATTTTAATCTGGTAAAAAAATATTCATTAATACGAGAATACAGTAGAAATGGATTTGGTGTACAAAAACTTTTACACCATCGTAAATTCAATGATTGGACACCATCGGATATTTACAAACTAATTCGCGCAAAAGCCGATAAGATATCAACAGTTATTCTTGCCAACCAAGAATCTATTGTTCTTAATGACAATACCACAAAAGATATTATTTCATATCTAGCAAAACCCCAGATGGGTCTTGAAATGCCATGGGATTTAATGAATCAAATGTTTCGTGGTTGTAGACTTGGTAAAATGATACTTACAGGTTTTCTTTCTGGTGAGGGTAAAAGCAGAAATCTAATGATGCTTCTTGCATATATTACTCTTGTAAAAGGACAAAAATTTCTTTTGATGAGTAATGAGATGTCGGAAGAAGATTTAAGAAGTTGTTTGATTGTTACGGTTTTAAATAATAAATGTTTTCGAGAATTGCATGGAATAAATATTACCAAACCAGAAAAAGAAATAGTTTTGGGACAGTACAGGAATAGTGACGGAGCCTTTATTGAAAGACGTATTGATGAAAATGGAGAATTTTTAGAAACGGAAGATGAATTTCAATGTCGTGTTTATAATGATTCTGAAGAATTTAGGAAGGTAATTGAAGTTGGGAAATGGATTGAAGAAAGAGAAGATGGAAAAATTTTCTTCAAAGACGTTGGCATGGATTATGATGATACCACTCTTGAATTTGAAATTAGAAAACATGCCTTGGCTTATAATGTAAAATATTTCGGATATGATAACTTAAAAGGATTCAAAACTGATAATTGGGAATCAATGAAACAAACAGCTACTAGATTAAAAGAAATTGCTAAAGATACAAATACATTCTTGTGGGCAGTTTTCCAGCTAAATGATCAGGCTGTTTATACTGATATTTTTAGTCTTAGTAGTAATGAAATTGCAAATTCTAAAGCCATTAAGCATGTTGCTGATTCTTTAATTTTAGGCAAGAAAATAGATCAAGAAGAATACCATAAATATAAATATATTAATTATGACACTTGGGGAACAACAAATCAAGTATTCTTAGATCCAAATAAAACATATTTTGCTTTGAAGGTGGATAAGAATCGCAGTGGCACAAGAGTCTTTACACCACTCATGGAATATGATTTGGATTTAAATACGTGGGATTGCGTGGGTAGCTTACAAAGGAGATAGATTATGCCAAAAGGATTATTTCAAGATTTAACTGGAATGAAATTTGGAAGATGGACGGTTTTGGGTGATAAAAAATCTATTAATAAAAGAACTTTTTGGTTGTGTCAGTGCGAATGCGAATCAAAAACTATAAGAAATGTTAGACAAGATAGTTTGATTAGGGAAGAAACATTTTCGTGTGGATGTTGGCAAAAAGAGGTTGTTTCTGAAATTGGTAAAATTTATGGAAAAAATAATAAAAAAGAAAATAATTATATAATAAATGGAAATATTGTTAGTGGATTTACAGATAATGGAGTTGAATTTATTTTCGATAAAAAGAATTTTGAAAAGGTAAAGCCACATTCTTGGTGTCAAAACAATCACGGATATATTATAACTTTTATGGATGATAAAATAATATTTTTACATAATATAGTTATGGATAATTTAAATTCTGATATGGTTGTAGATCATATTAAGTCGAAGAATATATTAAATAATTTAGAGTCAAATTTGAGAATTTGCACCAACACTGAGAATGGAAGGAATAAAGGACTGTCTAAGAACAATACATCTTCTGTATCAGGTGTTTATTGGAATAAAAATAGAAACAAATGGTACTCTTTTGTTAATATTCCAAAATATATACACCTAGGAGCATTTTCAGATTTCAATGATGCTGTTATAGCTAGACTAAAGGCTGAAAAACAATATTTTGGAGAATTTGCTCCACAACAACACTTATATGAACAATATGGTATAATATAATTCTTATAAAACATTATAGAAAGGAATCTTCAAATACCCAATGGACGCATCAACTCTAAAAGAATATATTCTAGAAAATAATTCAATTGAAAAAATATTATCCGAATTGGGTATGTATAATATAAAATTCCATGACAATAATAGATATGTAACGTGCTCATATCCAGACGGAAATAACCCCGCAGGTTGCATTGTTTATCTTACAGAAAATCTTAATGTTTTATCAAATACAAGAGACCTTGGCACAAACAAATCAGATATATTCACACTTATAGAATATATAAATAAATGTAATTTTTTCGAATCAATGTTATGGTGTTGTAATATTTTAGAAATAGACTATTATCATGAGCCAACCTTAGAGATTCCAGAAAGCATTAGGTTGACTAGAATGCTTATGAAAATGAAATCTAATGAAGAAGAGGAAGACGATACTCCAATTAGAGTTTTGGATAATAAAGTTTTAGGGTATTATAAAAATTATGTTAATGATATGTTTTTAAAAGATGGAATTTCCTACAATACCCAACAGGAATTTGGAATTGGTTATGATGAAGAAAGCAATAGAATTACAATCCCTATTTATGACGAAATAGGTTCGCTCATATCCTTAAAAGCTCGTCTCTTTAAAGAAGAATTATCAGAAAATGAATTAAAATATATATATTTATATAAATGCCCCAGAAATAAAATACTTTTTGGACTAAATAAAACTCATAATTACATCCGTGAAAGTGGTAAAGTTTGGGTTGGAGAATCGGAAAAAAGTGTGTTACAATTATGGTCTCATGGCATTAAAAATAGTGTTGGTATTGGTGGTAAAAAGATAGGTAAGCGTCAGATTGAGATGCTTTCAAGACTTAATGCTAAGATTTGCTTTGCTTTCGATAAAGACGTGACACAAAAAGAATTAGAAGAAAAAGCCAATATGTTTGTAGAAGGAATTCCTATTTATGCTATTATTGATGTTGATAATATTTTAGAAGACAAACAGTCTCCTATGGATGATTTTGATAAATGGAATATTTTAGTAAAAAATAATATATATAAAATAAAGTGAGGAGTTAAATTTGCCACATTATAGTTTTAATGAAAAGTATTTTGATGTAATTGATAATGAACATAAAGCTTATTGGATGGGATTTTTATGGTGTGATGGATACGTTGGTAAAAGAGATGGGATTAGACCTAATGGGTTTTATAGATTAGAATATAATTTAAAGTTTTCTTTAATGGAGTCTGATAAAGGACATTTAGAAAAATTTAATAAAGATATTAACGGAACATATCCAATCCATATATATAAATGTGGAAAAAGTAGTTTTGAGAAAAATGGTGTAATTCCAAATGAATGTAGATTATTTATTACTAATTTATATTTCTGTAGATTATTGCAAGAAAAATATGGTATAATTGCTAATAGGTTTGATTGTAGTAAGGTTATAAAATTAATTCCAGAAAATCTTAAAAGACATTTTATTCGTGGAATTTTAGATGCAGATGGTTCATTATGTCATTATAATACAATAGATGATGGTTTTAATAGAGACAAATTCGCCGTAAAGTTCTCAACATATGAAATGTTACTCGAATTTATTGAATCATATTTTTATAAAAATAAAATAACTAATACTGAAATTTATAAAAAGGGTACAAGGCATGATGGAAAAGATGGATATTGTAAAGATTTAGGATTTTCTGGAAGACAACAGTTTATGAAAATAATGTCATATTTATATGATGGTTCGACTATATATCTTGATAGAAAATATGAAAAATATTTAAAAATAAAAGAAGAATTTGGAGATTAACAATAAATGAAATATAAATTAATTGGAAATGATACAATTTATGATTATAATAAATTAAGTTTATGTGAAAGAATTTTATTAAGTCGTGGGGTTGAAAATCCACAAAAATATTTAAATACAACAGATGAAGATTTACATTCTTATGAATTATTGGATAATATTGATGAAGCAGTAAAATGTTTATTATCTCATGTCGATAATAATGATAATATTTGTATTTTGGTCGATAGTGACGGAGACGGTGTTTGTTCTGCCGCAATGTTATATCAATATTTAAAAGAAGTTTTCCCTAAAATCAAATTATCGTATGTTTTACAAGATGGTAAACAACATGGTTTAAGCGAAAAAACAAATATACCACAAGATATAAAATTACTACTTACTCCAGATGCCTCTACAAACGATTTTAAGCAGTGTAAGGTATTGAAAGATAAAGGAATTGATGTTATAGCTTTAGATCATCACACAAAGAACGTAGATAACCCATATGCTATTATTGTAAACCCATATTGTAGTAAAAGTTATCCTAATTTTGACTTATCTGGTGGGGCAGTTACGTATAAGTTTTTACAGGCTTTAGATGCGGAATTGTGGAACGACAAAGCCGATAACTATCTAGATCTTGTTGCTCTATCTTTAATTTCTGATTCTATGAATCTACAGGTTTTAGAAAATAAAAGACTTGTAGAATTGGGATTATCACAAATAAAGAATAAGGCGTTTATTTCATTAATTAATAAACAAAGCTTTTCTATTGGTGGTGCAGTTAATATTATCAATATAAGCTTTTATATAACGCCACTTATTAACGCAACAATTCGTTCTGGTGAAATGGAAGATAAGAAAAACTTATTTGAAGCTTTTTGTCAAATTGATCAAGATTTTGATTACACAAAAAATAGTAAAACTGAAACAGTAAAAGAAGATATTTATACACGAGTTGCTAGGGTTGCCACAAATTTAAAAGCCAAACAAAATCGTGAAATAGATAAAAGTCTAGAAATTATTAATGAGGATATTCAAAAATACAATAGGAATGATAATAAGGTTTTATTTGCAAATGCTTCTGGATTAGATAATAATTTCATAGGGCTAGTTGCTATGAAGCTTTGCAATCTATATTCAAAGCCTTGTATCTTATTACACGAATCTGAAAGAAGCGCAGATTATTTTACTGGTTCTATGAGGAATTTTAATAATAGTCCTGTTGAGAATTTTAAGCAATTTATTGAAGAAACTAAATTGTTTGATTTTGTTCAAGGTCATGCTCAAGCGAGTGGTGTGGGTGTAAAAAAGAACAATATTAAAAAAGCAATTGAGTTTATGAATGAAAAACTTAAAGATGTAGATTTTGAAAAAGTGTTTAAAGTTGATTTTATTTTAGAACCAGATGAAGTAAGTATTAACTTTGCTAACGAATTAAATAAATTAAAAGACATTTGGTGTGGCACAATTGAAGAACCACAAATACTAATTAAAAATATTAAAATCAATACAAATGATATTGAACTAATGGGGAAAGAGCAAGAAACATTAAAATTTAAATTGAACGAGGATGACGTAACTTGTATTATGTTTAAGCGTGGCAGTGATGATCCTATTATTAAAATAAAAGAAGAGGAGCCTCTTGGTAAATGGATTGAATTAGAAATGGTTGTTAGAGTTGGGATGAATGTGTTTCAAGGAATTTCATCGCCACAATGCACCATATTAGAGTATAATTTGGTTGGAGAATAGAGTATGGGTAAAAGAACTTGGACTGATGAACAAGAACAAATATTAATAAAACTAACTAAAGAAAACAAATCATTTAAAGAAATTGCAAACATTATAGGCAAAGAACCTTCACGAGTTAAAAGTAAATTTCATTCTATGAAATTAGAATATCCTATTATGCGAAAAAATAATTCCAATTTTAAAGCAATTTATCAAAATTATGATTGGTGTTATCAAAAATTTATAATTGAAAATAAAACACACAAAGAAATGGCGGAAGAAGCGAATTGTTCTCTAAGAGTTATACAAAAATGGTGTGATGAAATTCATAAATTGAATTGCCACACAAGGAAAAAATATTTAACTATAAATAAAGTGCAGGAAGACTTAATTATAGGTTCTATATTGGGAGATGGTCATATAGACAAAAGACCAAAATGTTCTATTTTTATGGTTGGTCATTCAGAAAACCAAAAAGAATATTTATATTGGAAATATAATTTAATGAAAAATCTTTGTAATAAAGGGCCTGTTCATAAAGATAAATTTATTCAAAAATTTCCTAATGGAAAAGAATATTTATGTCAAGATTTTTATATGTTTAGAACCAGAAGTATAGACATGTTAAGATCATATCAACAATTATCAATATATGAAAGGATAGAAAGACTAAATGAATTTTCTTTATCGATTTTCTTCTTAGATGACGGAAGTAGAAGTGGTAACGCTTGGGAAATTTGCGTAGCTATGTTCGGGAATGAAGAAAAACAATTATTTAAAAATTTGTTACATGATAAATTTAATATTGATATTTATACTAATAACACAGATGATAGATATTTTAGCATAAATGTTGAAAATTCTAAAAAAGTTACTAAAATGATATTAAAAAATATACCAAACGAATTAGATGTAATACAATATAAGATAATAAATTACAAAGGATAAATAATTTGTACACTTCTTTTCATAATCACTCATATTTTTCCGTACTGGATGGTTTCAGCTCTCCTAAAGAATATTTAGAGAGGGCTAAGTCTATTGGACTCAAAGGATTCCAAGTATCAGAACATGGAAACGAATATAGCTTTGTATACTACGCAGAACTACAAAAAGAATATCCTGATATTAGAGTCTTATACGGAATCGAAGCGTATGAGTGTTTTGATATTAATATAAAGGATAAAGATAGTAAATATTTTCACTTACTTCTTACTTGTATTAATGAGAAGTCTCGTATTGCTCTAAATGAAATTGTAACAAAATCCAATATGGATGGTTTTTATTATAAACCTCGTGTGGATTTGAATATGCTAAAACCATATGGAGATTTGTTTATTGTATCAAGTGCTTGTCTGGCGTCCAAGATTTCAAGAGAAAAAGATTATGACAAATGTATTGAGTATATCAAAGAATATAAATCAATATTCCCACATTTTTATCTTGAATTGATGTCTCATAATACTCCTGATCAGATTGAATATAATAAAAAACTATTACAATTGTCCAAAGATACCAATACTGATTTTATTATTACTTGTGATAGCCATTCCGCTACCAAAGAGGATTTATACTATCAGGGTCGTTTGGTTCAGGTTGCAAGAGATGAGGAATCTCTTAATGAGGCTTATCTTGATTGTTATCTTCAAAGTGAAACAGAGATTCATGAAATAATGGATTCTCAAATTGGTATTGGCAATGTTAATATTGGGTTGGAAAATACCAACAAAATTTTTGATATTATCGAAGAGGTTAAAATGCCATTTCAATCTCCAAAATTACCTCATTATCCTTTGCCAGAAGGCTTTAATTCAAATGAAGAATATCTTAAAAAATTAGCTTATGATGGATGGGAAAATCGTAAATTCAATAAACTCTCTACCGAAGATCAAAAAGTAAGAGAAGATAGATTATCAAATGAGCTAAAAGTAATTCATCAAATGGATTATGATGGATATTTTTTGATTGTTTGGGATTTTGTAAGTTGGGCAAAAGATCATGGGGTTAAAGTTGGCCCCGGTCGTGGTAGTGCCGGGGGATCGATTGTTTGCTACTTATTGGGTATTAGTGAACTTGATCCTATTAGATATGAATTAATTTTCGAACGTTTTCTTAATGAAGAACGTGCAAGTATGCCAGATATCGATTTAGATTTTGACGATAGAGATAAAGTAATTCAATACATTACTGAGAAATATGGTGAAAATAAAGTTTGTCAAATCATTAATTTTAGTTATATTACACCATTAATGGCAATCAAAGATACTGCCAGAATTATGGGGATTCCATATGTTGTTGCCGATCAAATATCAAAGAAATTTATTTATGAAACATTTGAAGAGTGTATTGAAAATAATAAAGACGTATTAGATAAATATTCCGAATACTCAGAACTGTTTAAAATTGCATCTAAGTTATCTGGTAGGCTAAGGCAGGCTTCTCTTCATGCTGGTGGTGTCGGTATTGTAAATACTAAAATTTCAGATTTTATGGGAATGAAATTGGGCGCTAAAAATGAAAGAGTTATTCAGGTAGATAAGAAAAAAGCGGAAGACATTGGAATTATTAAATTTGATATTTTAGGAGTGTCTACGCTTTCTGTTATTGGCGAGATTTTAAAAGATACAAAAATAGATCCTTGGGAAATTGATCCAAATAATAATGATTTCATCACAGATGAAAAAATGTTTGATATATTAAAATCCGCAAATACAAATGGCGTATTTCAAGTAGAATCCACTGGAATGAAAGATTTATTATTCAGATTATCTCCAGAAAATATAGATGATATTAGTGCGGTCTTAGCCTTATTTCGTCCAGACTCTATGAGTTTTCTTGAAGATTATATTTATTACAAACATCATGCTGATGAAATTAAGGTATGGCATAATGATATGTTGCCAATTACAAAAGATACTTATGGTACTGTAATTTTTCAAGAACAACTTATGAATATTGTACGTCAGTTTGGTGGACGCAACCTAGGAGGAGCAGATCTTTTCAGAAAGGCCATCGGAAAAAAGGACTTAAAAGCTGTCAAAAAAGAATCTGACAAAATGTATCAAGAAATTGTTGATAATGGATATACAAAAGCGTTGGCTTCCCAAATAGGAGAATATTTATCTTCTAAGGGGGGTTATATGTTTTGCAAAAGTCATTCGCATTTGTACAGCGTCATAACCCTTCAAACCGCATATCTTAAAGCCCACTACCCTGTATATTTCTTTAAAGCTCTTTTCAATCAAAATAAAAATGATTATGGGACTCTAAATAAATATATTATTGATGCTCAAAAGATGAATGTAGAAATTGTTGCTCCAAATATTAATAATTCAGATAGAAATTTTTCTGTAAAAGATAATAAAATTATATTTGGATTAGAAGCAATTAAGGGTATTGGCGGAAAGCTAGTTGATAACATTATTGAAGAGCGAGAAAAAAATGGAAAATTCTCTAATTTAAAAGATATGGTTACAAGAACACAACCATCAATATCTCAAATAGTTTCTTTAGTAAAAGCCGGTGCGATTCCATGCAAAAATAAATATGAATATCTTTTAAATTATGCCGAATCATTGATAGAAACAAAAGAATATCAGGTAGTAAAAACATTACCATCAGCATCTATACTAAAAGATAAATTCAATATTGTTTTTAATAAGTCAGAGTCATCAGAAGAGAAATTAAGCAAATACAATAGTTTTAAAAAAATAGAATATAATAAACAACAAAAAGAAAAGAAAAATAAATATTTAAAAGAGTTTTCTGAAAAATATTTAGTAGATCAGGACTTATGGGAATTCGAAACTCTATCTATTTTCCTTGATAATAATCCATTTGAAGAAGCATATAAATTTATAACTCCCATTGATGAATGTAAAGAAAATGGTAAGTGTGTAGTTATTGGTGTTATTTCTGATGTTACAAAGAAGAAAGATCGCCATGGAAAACAATTCGCATTTATAAATGTATATTCTCCATTTGGATTATTAGATATTACCGTTTGGCATACTCAGTTGAATGAATTTTCTGATTTAATTAAAAAAGGACAAAAGATAGCGGTGCTTTGCAAAAAGACTGATGATGGAAGGTTAGTATCGGAATCCCTAAAAACATATGACAAATGGCTACAAGATAGAAAAATTAAAAAATAAATAAAAAAACAAATAAACGAAAAAAGTAAAAAATAACCCTTGACAAAAATATAAAAGTGTGATAAGATGATATAATATTATTTATTGTATATTTATATTATTATAATTTTATAATATCTTATATTATATCATCCACACAAAAGGAAAATAAAAATTGGAAATTTCAAAACCAGATACAACTACAACTACAATATATGAATTTAAAATAATACCAATAGTAGAACTCTATTACAACGAAGACTCGGTTTATGGGGTTTATAAGTTCAATACCCAACAATCATTTCTTCCAATGATTAAACAAACAGAATCATATGATTTTGAATCTGATCAAATTAAAATGAAATTTGAAGGAATGATTGCTGGAAGAACTCAAAAATTAACTCTTGGTACAGAATATGATATTAAAGCTAAAATAGAATATTCTAAAAAATATAAAAATTATAATTATTCTCCAATTAGCGTTTCTCAACCAATTCCAAAGAGCATTGACGAGCAAAAGAAATTTCTGCAATCTATTTGTACACCATCACAAGTAGAAGTTTTACTTGAACAATATCCCGATGTCGTCCAAATGATAATTGATGGTAGAGAAAATGAGATTGATTTAAATTTAACTAAAGGTATCAAAGAAATAACTTTTGAAAATATAAAGAGTAAGGTATTAGATAATTATGCTATTTCTGATATATTATCTCTACTCGTACCATTAGGAATCTCTTTTAGCAAGATTCGTAAGTTATTAGGTGGAGAGCCAAATCCTATTATTTTAAAAAATAAAATTTTAGAAGATCCGTATGTTTTAAGTGATATTGATGGCATTAGTTGGAAGGTAGTAGATAGTATTGCTGTTGGTATGAATCCAGAATTTAAAGAATCAAAAAAACGCATTATATCTTTTATTAAAAATTATTTAAGAGAAATTGGTGAGAGTAGTGGGCATACGTGGGTGACATATGAAGAATTAGAAAATGCTATTTCAAATAATTTACAAGAATGTTTTGAGTTATTTGATAACGTCCTAAATGAACAGTTAGAATTTTCCACATTCCTTCATATTGATAAAAAAGATAATGAGAATAAATATGAATGGTTGATTGGAAGTAAATATTATTATGACATAGAGTTAAAAATATGGAATCTTATTAATAAGTTTAATGATGGCATACCACTTGAAATAAATGATGAAGATATTGAAAATGGTATTAAGATTAGTGAAGAAGAGCAAGGGTTTGAATTTCTTTCACAACAAAAAGAACTACTACATGAAATGACCAAAAATAATCTAAACATTATTACTGGCAAAAGTGGTTGCGGAAAAACAACTCTCACAAGAGGACTAATATCTATATATAAACAGAAATATTCAATTGGGGCATGTGCTTTATCATCAAAAGCCGCTGGAAGACTACAAGAGGTAACTGGTCAACCGGCCATGACAATTCATAGGCTCTTAGCAGCAAAAGGTTTAAATACTTTTGAATATAATGAAGATATAAGATTGCCATATGACATCTTAATCTGTGATGAGCTTAGCATGATCTATTCTGGACTTTTTTATCATCTTATATCCGCAGTAAAAGATGGGGCTAAAATTATTTTGGTTGGTGATGGGGCGCAACTTAATCCTTTAAGTTGGGGAAATTTGTTGGTAGACCTGCTCGAAAAGAAAAATCTACAAATAAATTATTTGACCAAAATCATGAGGCAAGCACTTGACTCCGCGATAGTAACTGACGCTAATTTGTTGCGGGACGGCATAGATCCATTAAATGGAGTAAAAACCTTTAGGGAGGTTCGTGGTGTCAAAAAAGATCTTGTTTATATGTTCCGTTCAGATAAAAATGATATTTTCGATATTGCTGTAAAAACATATCTAAAAAGTATTGAAGATGTAGGTCTAGATAATGTTTATCTAATCACTCCTAGAAGAGAAAATGCAGATTTGTCAACAAAAACTCTTAATAAAAAAATTCAAGATTTGCTTTTAGATGACACTCTGCCATACGTTTTATATGGTAAAGATATGAAGTACAAGCTTGGGGCAAAAATCATTCATCGAAAAAATGATTACGATTTAGGGGTGATGAACGGAGAACAAGGTTATGTTGTTGAAATTTTAAATATAAATAGCAATAATGAAGGTAATGGTTTGATTGCAAAATATGGCAATAAACTTATTGAATATGATAAGTCTAATCTAAAAGAATTAAACCTTGCCTATTCGATTACAGTTCACCTAAGCCAAGGTAGCGAGGCAGATACGGTTATTGTAGCCTTAGATTCCTCATCCTATACTTTGCTTAATAATTGTTTAATTTATACAGCCGTGACTCGTGCAAAATCAAGATGTTTATTATTGAGTCAACCATATAGTTACGATAAATGTGTCAATACCAACGTTGGAAATCATCGAAATACATGGACACAATTTTTTTAATTAAATCAGTATCGCCAAAAACCCTTGACAAAATAACAATAGTATGGTAGAATTAATAAAAATAAAGTTACAAAATACACATAAGTAAAATATATACATAAATAAAATAAAATAGAAAGGCATTTATTCATTGATCAGAGAAAGCAGTTTAAAAGGTTTAAGTTATGATGATATTTTATTATTACCAAAATACAGTACCATTAAAAGTAGAGATGATGTAAACTTATATAAAGGAAATTATATTCCTATTTTCTCTGCTCCAATGAAAAACATTAGTGAGCCAGAATTAGTAATTAATATGTGTAAATCTGGTGGGGTTGGAATTCTTCATCGTTTTTTTGAAGATGATAGTAAAAAGTATGAGTCCATTGAATATATTTCTGATAATTGTGAAAACTTTGGAATATCTATTGGGTTAAATGATGCCATAGAAGAAGAAAAAGTTGTAAAATTTGCTTCAGACAATGGTTGCAAGTTCGTTGTAATCGATAGTGCTAATGGGTATCTTCAAAAAACACTTGATGTTGTAAAATGGCTATATTTAAAAAGAAAATTAAATAATTGGGATTTTAAAATTATAGCAGGAAATGTTGTTGATTCAATTGGATGTTATAATTTAGCCTTATCTGGGGCAGACATTATTAGAATAAATATAGGGTCTGGGGCGCAATGTCTAACTTCTAAAAATATTGGCATAGGCATGTCACCATTAACTGCCATTAAAGAAAGCGCAGAAATAAAGAAAAAATTCCAAGACCTTATATTGTTATCAGATGGCGGTATTTATAATGCAGGACAAGCACTCAAAGCCATGGTATTTGGTGCTGATGGAGTTATGATTGGTTCTTTACTTGGTAGAAGTAAAGAATGTAATAATAATGGTCTTATTTTTGGCATGTCATCATTTGCGCTTCAAGAAAGAATGAATAAAACAAAAAAATCAAATGAAGGTATTGCTACAATTATACCAGAATCAGAAATAAAACCATTTAAAGAAATTTGGAATGAAATTTTATATGGTATTAAAAGCGGAATGACATATATTGATTGTGACGATATTAATAAACTACACGATATTATTGTAGAATATATTATAACTAAATAAGAAAGGAGGATACATGCAAAAATCAGCAGAAGAATTGGTAGAATTTATCATTGATATATTGAGAGATTATAAAGGATTTGGTAATTGGTGGGATGATATCGAAGATGAAAATCAAGATAAACTTAGAGAAGAAGTTGCAGAAGCACTTCAAGGATTTTTAGACGATGAAGAGTAATGTTATTATCGGGATTGATTGCGATGATGTGATTCTTGACCTCATGCCCAACTGGTTATCAAAATATAATCTTCAATATAATGATGTTTTATCCAAAGAACAAATTACTGATTGGGATGTTGGAAGTTTTGTACTTCCAGAAGCCAAAAAAGCTTTTTATCAATATATAGAAGAACCTGATATATTTTGGACAGCAAAACCAATTGATGGAGCATTAGAAGGTATTCTTGAATTAAAAAGAATGGGTTTTAGAATTTTGATAATTAGCGCCAATAATCCATTTAGTATTAAACAACAATGGTTAAAATATCATGGATTTATAGATAATGATAAAGATTTTATTCAGGCATATGACAAATCATTAATCAAAGTTGACTATCTTATTGATGATAAGTATGACAATGTACGAGATACTTTAGGATATGGAATCTTATTTAATTCTCCATGGAACAAACAATATGATTACAATCCTAGAGTAAATAATTGGAAAGAAGTTGTCACTATAATTAAAAAGAGGGAAGATAACAATGCCTAAATTTATAGATTTAACTGGGCAAAAATTTAGTAGGCTAACTGTTATAAAAAGAGCGCCCAATCATGGCAAAGAAACAATGTGGGAATGTCAATGCGATTGTAGTTTCAATAAAATTGTAGTGGTAAATGCGGCGGCATTAAAAAGCGGTAATACAAAATCTTGTGGATGTTATAATTCAGAAAAGACAATAGC
>Ga0172381_10002972_pt1 | contig 18277 bp, 25 predicted proteins | sample Leawel6488metaG_FD_119754 | JGI IMG/M metagenome (GOLD analysis project Ga0172381, IMG submission 119754) | Leachate microbial communities from a municipal landfill in Southern Ontario, Canada - Leachate well 64-88 metaG | ecosystem: Engineered > Solid waste > Landfill > Unclassified | place...
GATCCACATGTACTCAGCAATATGAACCCGACGTCAACGAGGGTGGTTGTAGTCGGACAAAACCCTGGATGGGAAGAAATAACCAAAGGAACGCCATTTATAGGGCAATCGGGAAATAATTTCGATAAGGAATTGGCTAAACACGGCATCGACAGGAGCCAATTCTATATCACCAACGGTGTTAAATGCTTTACGGCAGATAACGCAAAGCCAAATTATCAGCACGTTAGTAGATGCAGACCGTTCTTGATGATAGAATTGACATTAATCAATCCATTATTGGTTGTTACATTGGGCGGTTCGGCATTCGACATATTATGTCCTGGCGTTGGATACCAACAATCATTGGGCAAAATAACCAAGAGTGAAGAATTTGGTGTGAAGGTGTTCGCTATTTATCATCCGTCGCCGTTGAATTTAGCAGACAGAGGTAGGCGTGCGGATTTTGAACGTCAAATAGCTATACTTGCAAAACTTGTCAAGCATCTTTCCGCTCCTGAGTAGTATTAGCTTTGAACCCTTTACATCTGCCCTCCTCGCTAATTTCACATAACGACGGAACGGTGCAAATTCCAGAGAAATTATAGACGCAAGACATAGCCTTACATTCTATATCTTGCCAATCACGCGACACAGGATAACCATCATGATGTGGCAGTAGAGATTCCATCATCGGCAGTCTCCAAATTATATGGGGCTAAGCGATATACTGGTTTGCCAGCGCGTGTGGTTCTACGTAGAATGTAATCATTGCCTTTCTGTCGTAATAATCCTTTCATTCGCATCATAAGTGATGAAGGATTGGTAACGGCTGGACTAGAGGCTTCGAGCAGCTTGCTAATTTCTACCGGTTCGCCAGTTGCAACTGCTTCGAGTAGTAGATTGTAAGCTGCTTCAGTAGCCAAAGTCTCTGGGTCGGTCCTGATTGGACCTCTAACTTTATCATTTGCAGCAGCTTTGATATTCTCGATCGTTTCCTCGCTTAATTGTCGAACATCTTCGGCAATGATTTTTTCAATTGGATCACCTAGGTCGACAGATATAACATTAATTTTTGCCATAATAATTTTCCGTTCTGTTGCGTATTTAAATCATAGGGACTTAAATACGAGTGCGGCCTGTGTGGTGACTACAGAGAGACGAACAAATGGCGATTGCAGAGAATAATAGTTGTATAGTATGTGGGTCTGACAAGGATCTTGATACGGAGTTGGTTATAACTGTCGACGATCAAAAAGTTACTGTTAAGGTTTGTGCCGAACACGCAGATGATATAACTCCGAAAGCAGCTAAAGCCGCATATTTGAAATGGAAGTCAACTCGCGATACTCAGATGCAAGAGTTTTTGGCACAGGCAGCTAAACTCGGCATGACTGTGGTTCCACAGGGTTCGTTAATCATAGCCAAGACCGAAACACCAACAGCAAAACCGGCACCGAAACAGACTATAGCTGAGTCTCAAGTCTCAGCCGAATTGCAAGGTTCAAGAGAGGATGGTATATTACCATCGTCTGTTGTCGATAATGTCATGCAACATCGTGTTTCTGGTATGTCCGGGTCTATTGGCGGTAAAAATGTCGAAAGGCACGATGCATATGACCCGAACCAGCTTAGTGATCAACTACCAGAAGGTGCTAGAGATGGTCTTGTGAAGATGGAATTAGCTGAGGGCAGGCATGGTACGCCTTTGGCGATTCCAGCGATAAGACAGGACGGGCTCGGAACGACGCGAGTCAGAATCGCTAAGACGATGACCGACGCAGATCTACAACGCAGATTCAAACAACAGGCGTCTGCGGATCACTCCTTCGTGGAGGGCTATGACCTACATCGTTGCCCATTATGTAAGGGCGATGGTCAGATAGCAAAGAGCCAAACGGAAGTAATCCCGTGCCCGAAATGCAACGGCTCTGGGCTTCTTTAGATGCCGGGAGGTGTGAGACTGAATTGCCTCGTCGAGACACCCAAGAATTTGCGGTGTCTTGGCTTTCGCGGAACACCCGATGGCTGAGATGTAAAACCAGCAACTCTTGAGCCAAAGTCTTCTCCATTCTCTGGCTTGACGTCTTTGGAGCTTAAACCCAATAGAGATTTGCGGCCATAAGAAGCACCAGAGGCGTGCTGCAGAGCCCTCATAAAATCGCCTTCATTGAGTAGTACTAATTTCATTCTGCACTACCTGGCGTTTGTCCTGGTTTGCTGACGGCGATAATACCTTCCATATCTGGATGATATCCGGCATCTTGTTCGCGCCACCCGTCACCTTCGCTGACCTCTTCCTTGATAGTATTGAGAATACCAATAGCTTTTTCTTGTTCGACGCCACAGATGCCTTGAGATTGCATCTCTTGCATCATAGCTTTCTCGAACAATGGGTCGGTGATATACTTGTAATTATGAACTTTACGGAAGGCTCTGCAGACACCTTCATGGCAGACCAGATCCACCGATTTTAGCTCGAACAAGTCATTGACCTGTTCGTGCAAATATTGCAACGACTTGGCATCGGCATCAGCCAGATCTTTTGGCGGGTCTGGTATGCCTAGCTGCACCTTGTGCTGTAGATATGTCTGGATGGCTTCGGTTAGTAGTCTTTCGTTGCTGTTCATAAAACGTCTCCTGTATAAATCTTTGCTTGGACGACAGATGGATAGTTCCCATTACTTACCAGAGGAACCCAAGCCAATAATTCAACAACTTGATCAAGTTGAATTATTGACTATTAAGCGAGTTAAGTACTTATCTACTAGGCCGGGATATTCTCCTAGCCCGCATGGTAGGTGGAGTGTTGTAGGAATTATTGATGGCGATGCTCTATTAGCCAAAGATGATACTCTCATACGTATTCCATTAGGTGACATCCGAAAGGCTTGCACACACGACCGCCAACAAGTTATTGATTGTTTGGCGGACATTTGTTACAAAGGTAGAAAAAACGATGGCAAAAAAGAAACCGTCAGTTAAGTCGGAAGCCCAGCTTGAAGCAGAGCAGTCGGGACAGCTAATCGACTTCGACGATATGATCGCCGATCTTGAAAAGAAATTCGGCGATTCGATACAATGGGGCGGTGCGGCGTCTATCAAACCAACTAAGTCGACATCTACTGGTCTAGCTAACCTCGATATTGCTCTTGGCTGTCGTGGCGTTCCTGATGGTAGGATTATAGAAATATATGGCACAGAATCGAGCGGCAAGACAACATTAGCCTTGCAGATTGTGGCGAGCTTTCAGCAGCAAGGTAAGCTTACGGCATATGTCGATGCTGAACACGCGCTTGATTATGATTGGGCTACGCACATCGGTGTCGATGTGAAGAAATGGCTGTTGTCTCAGCCGGATAGTGGCGAGCAGGCACTTGATATTGTCCAAGCGTTGGCTACTTCTGGTATCGTTAAATTGGTTGTCGTCGATTCCGTAGCAGCACTCGTGCCGCAAGAGGAATTGGATGGCGACATCAGAGACAAGCAAATTGGTGCACAAGCTAGGCTTATGTCTAAGGGTATGCGAAAATTGGCTGGTATCTGCTTGAAGAGTGGTACAACTGTGATCTTCATTAATCAACTGCGCGACAAGATCGGGCAAGTTGGCCCAAGTTATATGCATCCAGAGGTTACTCCTGGAGGTAGGGCATTGAAGTTCTATTCATCGATGCGTTTGGAGGTCCGTAGAGCCGAGACATTACGATCTGCGAATCTGCCGTATGGTATGACCACAAAGGTAAAGGTTGCTAAGAACAAAGTAGCACCGCCATTCAGATCTGCTTCACTTGAAATTCATTTCGGTGCGAAGAGCGGTATTTATGGTTTCAATAAAGCACATGCACTTATTAGCGGTGCTGTCGAAACATCAGTTATCACTCTCAGAGGTTCTAATTATTACTTTGGTGATCGTAAGATTGCTATCGGTAAGGAGAAGCTCGCTGAAACATTAGGGTCCGATCAAGAGTTGTTCAAAGCCATTTATGATGAGACATATCGCCTCATGGAAGCTGGCCAGATTACTGGTCCTATTGAAGATGATGACACCAAAGATACGGAGGCGGAAGAATCGAATTTTGACGAGGAAGAATAATGGCAAGAGCACCGATATATAACATTGGGCAGACAGTATACCTAGCAGAATCAGCTGCTCTTGGTTTTCTAGAAGCTTACATTATTAAAGAGATTGCATATCAGCCCAGCGGTAAGATTGTTTATACGCTGGCTACGTCGCTGAAGCAACCGTCAGCAGTTCAAACTATTGGCGACAGAGTAACTGGTCAGCGCGCCTTACCAATCAAGTTCTATGAAGAAGACCTGATCGGATACGAGCAGGCACTTGATGCCTGTATCGCGAACTTGCAAAATCAACTGACTGCTTTGCAGCGTTTGCGACAAGGGCTTACTTAATCGCAAATATATCGCATGAGATATTTCGAACGCATTCTATCAGAAGTACTAGGCAAGGATGTCGTAGCAAAGAATGACGTTCCGACCAAGAAGAATGGCCTGCAGGGCCAAGCATTATATAATGCAATGAAGCGCCGATTTAATGAAATTGGCGATCAAAAAGAAGATGGCGCAGACGAACAAGAAATGGACCGGCGATGGAGAGCATTTGATGCTCTTGCTACGGAAGATAACAAAGAAGAATTTATGGCGTTCGAGAAAAGAATAGCCATCGACAATCAACACAATAAAAAGTTCGTCAAAGCGCTAGAGCATAGAGCACATCAAGGCGACAATTTAATAATTTGGATGTTACGCCTTCTGATTAGCAAAACCACCTAGTCGCGACTGGCTGGCTCGATAGCATCCCAAATCGCCTTGATGATTTCTTCACCGACCGATAGTTCTGGTCGGCAATAGCGCGAATACCGCCATGCCGTGATTCTTGTCCATGACTCTCTTGTGGTCATAGCATGCATTACTCGCCACCAAATCCGTTGGATTGGTGTCCGCTCGGTTTTCTTTTCCTCTACCACTTCGGTTACGATTATCTTGGGCATAGTTAGGTCCTTGCTATCTTATTATAGCACGAGAGATACCACTATTTAATTGCTGCATATGTTGGTTAAAAACCAGTGCTTTTTTAATCAAATATAGTTGATGCTAATCCACAAAGCAATTAAACTAAGAGCATATCCGACCGACACACAATTAGAACTGCTGAATAAGCATTTTGGATGTGTTAGATTCATCTATAATTATTTCCTCGCATATAAAACCGAGCAATATAAGAAGACCGGTAAATCCGCTAGCTTTATTCAGATGAGTAGGGAGCTAACCAGATTAAAAAGTTCTAGTGAATATGCTTGGCTTTGTGAAGTGAGCCGACAATCATTAACACGTTCATTGGCTGGTCTAGATATAGCCTTTAATAATTTCTTTAAAAAACGCGCCGAATACCCAAAGTTTAAATCTAAACATCATAATAGACAGTCTTTCACAGTCGGTGCTCCGCCGTGTAGTGTAAAATCGAACGGCGTCCATTTACCTCTAGTCGGTGTCATAAAATGTGATACTTCTATTTTACCGGACAATTACAAGATTTATTCGGCTACTGTTTCAAGAAGCCCGGCCAATAAAATATTTGTATCGCTCGCTATCGAAATAGATATACCCAATCCAATTGTTGATACTTCTAAGCCTATTATCGGATTAGATTTCGGAATAAAGACATTTATAACTACTTCGAGTGGCGTTAAATACGAGCATCCGAAGCCTAATAAGAAATATCAGTTAAAACTAGCTAAAGAACAGCGGATATTAGCGAGGAGACAAAATAACAGCAAAAGGAGGCAAAAGCAGAGACTGAAGACAGCGAGGGTCTACGAGAAGATAGCAAACATCCGCAGCGACTTTCTACATAAGTTGAGCAGGAAGCTTACCGGCGAAAACCAAGCTATTTATGTAGAAGACCTTAATTTAGATGAGATGAAGTTGAGATTCGGTGGACCTATTAGCGACCTAGGATGGGCAGAATTCGTAAGACAACTAACATATAAGGGAATATGGTATGGTTGTAGTGTGAAAAAGATCGATAGATTCTTTCCATCTAGTAAAACTTGCTCGAAATGTGGATGGATCAAACAGGATCTATTTCTCAAAGACAGAATATGGGAATGCCCAGTGTGTTTCACGGAGCATGACAGAGACATAAACGCAGCTATCAATGTATTAGAGTACGGTCGGGCTGACCGGAATTTACGCACAGGGAGAGAAGATCAGCTTCTCGGCGAACTGTGTAATTCGTAAGAATGAGCCACTGCAATACAGACATCATGCGTTTGCGACAAGGACTAACCTAATGATTGAGGCTCTTCAATCAGAGCAAGACTCTAGCACTGTCGATACGCCATTTGGCCCGAATATGGAATCGGGTATCGTGTCGCTCTTCTTAGACTTCCCAGAGTTATTTGTGCCGACATCCAAATTCATCACGATAGATTTGTTTACGCGTCCAGAAGTGAAGTATGTTGTCGGATTCTTGAAGCAAGACTTCGAAAAGTTTGGGCTGCTACCGACACGAGCACTATTGCATGATAGAATTGCTAAACTGCTCACTGCCGATGACCCACATCAAGAGATATTAGGCGTTGTTGACAGAACATCAGATCCGCGAGAAACGCCATTTCTGCGGCAGTCGCTACGTGACTGGCTAGAGCACAAATCATATGAGCAGCTTTATTCCGATGAAGCAATAGCTGCACACCAACGCGGAGATCATGAGTTTCTGCGGAAAATAGTTGATTCGGCGTCGAGCATCAGTATGGTTGGCGACCAAGGATTTTGGTTCTTCGATCAAGTCGATGAGATATTTGTCGATACAGCGATAGAACATATCAGCACTGGATTTCCAGGATTAGATGCCAATTTGAATGAGGGTGGCCCGTCTCCTGGAGAAGTGCTTATCATATTGGCCCCGACCGGCGTTGGTAAGACGTTGACTTTAATCAACATGGCGCATGCTGCAATGCTAGCTGGTAATAATGTCTTATTTGTGACTTTCGAGTTATCGACATACAAAACAGCCATACGCCTTGCAAGCTGCATGGCTAAGACGGAAATCAGCGCTTTTACTCGCGCGAATATTGACACTTTGCCGCAAGAGCAGCAGCAGAGCATACGGGATAACCAAACGCTTGTGCGTAATAGGATTCAAGGTAAGAGAGGAAAATTCGGTGAGTTGGTTATATATGAACGGCCACCAGATGAGTGCAGCGTAAATGATATCTATGGCATCATCGAAACTAATCGCAAGACCAAGGGCTGGGTGCCAAAGGTTGTGATACTCGACTATCTTGAGTTGATGAATAGCCGCCATAATCATAATAATGATGAAGGCGACTACACAAGACAAAAGAGCGTGGCGACAGAGATGCGTGGTCTAGCTAAGAACGAAAAAGTTTTAGTCTATTCCGCTACGCAGACAAATCGCAGTGGTGTCAAGAATGGCCAGGGTAAGGATGCCAAACCTGCTGAGAATGTACATATTGATTTGGATAAAGCTGCTGAGAGTTTCGGCAAGGCGATGCCAGTCGACTATGTTGTTAGCTTGAATCAGACTGAGGACGAATACAGGATGGAGCCAGCAATAGTTAGGCTATGGATAGCTAAAAACCGCAATGGTCCAAAGTTTGTTCCTGTCACTACTAACGTATTTTATAAGAGAATGGAAATCGTAGAAGTTCACTAACCAAAGAAACAATCATGTCAGAAGACGTTTTATTAGCCCGGTCGCTCACTTCCGTGGTCGAAATGGTCCAGCCGAAAAAGGACAAGTATCAGATCACTCCAATTCTGGTCGGAAACGATTTCGTGGCGATCGCACCTATCGCGACCAAGAAGGAAAGCAGTATTATTGTGCCAGATGAAGAACCGACCATCGGAATCATCATTGGCATGGGTCCGCTTGTCCCAGCAGATATGCGCACTGCGTTTGTCGTCGGCAACGTTGTCAGATTCAATCCGAAACAGTTCATCTGCAATTTGGATGGATTATATCCTGCCTACGGTAAGGCGCGGATCGTACTGACCCGTTACATCAATATTTTGGCGGCTGTGCCCGGCGAGTCTGTGTACGTGGTCGGGCTCGATAAGGCAAAAGAATAGGGGCAATAATGCCGCGATATAACTATATATGTAGTGATTGTGTTGCTGCTCGTGAGAAGGAAGTGGGCAGGTCGCTCACTGATGATGAGCAGTCCGAGATCGTATTCGAGGTATCGCACAGCATCGTATTTCCGCCGAAGAAAGAGTTGCAAAAGCTGACTAAATGCCCGTTGTGCGAAAGCCACAATACGCACATCACTCTATTAGGAACGGATCAGAGTATTCGAATTCGCGGCGGCGATTGGCGTGAGTTCAGAAAGAAAAATGCCCGTGCTCTGCAGCGTGATATGGCGTTACATCAGTTGCAAAATGATGATCCATATGGATATATGAGAACGCCAGATGATAAGGCTGAACTTGTCGACAAGCTTCGCACTGGTGGTAGAAGACAGACCGATAAGAAGCACTTCTTAACATAACAATGGCTCGAACTGATGATACTATCAGCTATTTCTGTGCATTGTTCGACAGAAAGATGCTACCGTTAGCTGCTGGGATACAGACGCCCAGCAACACCAGCATCATTCCTCTATACCATTCTGGTGTCGGCAGGTCCATTTACGATATTGAAAAGTCGATAAAGAAACTATATCGATGGATGGAGCTGTCGCTATTACAAGATAGGGTTCTAGTTGTCAACGACTTTAAATCGGTGTTGCGTGGGTTCAAATTCGAGCTGCCGAGAGAGCAGTTGAATGTATACGATGCCTTTATACCGATGCCGAAGATACAGGGCACATTTGAAGAGACATCATGTATTATCAACAATATCTTGTCGGAGATGAAACACAGCCGTTTGCGGCTTTGGCAAAAAGTCGCTGGTAATGCCGCCATTGTCTATGAAAGCCTAGAACGCCAAGGTATTCTAGTGGGTGGCATTCGCAAATTTCCGCAGTGGACGTATCGAACGGTAAGTGGTAGAAGTAAAAACACCGGCTTCAACTTGCAAGGAACGTCTGCTAATGATAGTATCTCAGATCCATATGGTAGCGACTCCGATTATTTTGTGAATTTCGATTGGAGAGCAGCAGATATACGAATAGCTGCAATACTGAGCGGTGACACACATCTTGATGAAATGTCGGCTGGAGCAGATCCATACCAGCAGTTATCAGAGATGCTGCAAATACCACGTAAAGAATGTAAGATTATGCTGCTACGTGCTATTAATTCCATCGACATAGATAACCCGTTATTTCAGATGTTTCCGGATCTTCGCACATGGATGATTGCCCAGAAACAGAAACTAGACGATAGGCAACCTATTGCTAGTATCTTAGGCAGAGAATTCTATAATGCCGAGAAACCACGTTCTGCTTTCAACGCAACTATGCAGGGCTCGATAGCCCAAGCAATGCAAATCACAATTAGAAGAGTATGGGAATCGTATTACAGGCTCTTAGCCGAGACACATGATTCTATAACCGTAGCATGCAGTAAGAATAATCTGAGGCCGACGATACGTGAGATATCTAACATAATGTGCAGGCCATTCTTTGGAGTGTTAGATAGCAATCCAGTATTCCCGGTCCGTGTGAATGTAGGGACGAAATGGTGTCAATGGGAGCCTAAGATGCTGTGCTTGGATGTGGATAAGTTTTGCCCCTGTTGATGTATTTGAGGCGAGTTATGGATGAACTTGAGCAAGACCTGCCGATAGAGCCGGAATCCGATCAACCGGACCAGCTACCAAAGTGGTTCCAAGAGCATGTACCACTGGATCTAGCTACCAGTAATTTGTTCAAGTTCAAGGTCAGGCTGCAGAATGGTACAGTCTGCGAAGTAAATCTTACCCAAGATATTGATATCAACTTTGAGATATTAGAAGACCAGCACGAACGCATCCCTGCCCAGTATATTTATTGGGCGGCTATTTATAGTGAATTGCGGGGCGCTGTTGCACAGTTAGAACTCAAAATCAAATCACGACGCCACGCCTTGGTGCGTAGAACCCTAGAAGAGTTCAAGGTCAAAGGCACGAAGCTGACTGACAAGCAACTGAATGCGTTGGTTGATGGCGAAACTGGCTTAATTAAAAGCGAGGCTGAGCTTACCATCATACAGAGAAATTGTGGGAAAGTATATCACATGGTGGAAGCCATTAGGCTGCGGTCAGAGCACAGCAGGTCGCTGGCCGGTTTCAAACGACAAGAAAAAGAACAATCTGGCAGACAAACCTAATCATTGTCAGGTGACTACAGAAACCTAGGAGATTCACATGAGCAGTTACGATATTGAAGCAATCAGGGCTCAAGTCAGAGCCAAGATGAAGAAGAGCAGAGACCCAACCGAATTTCGTGCACCGAAAGTCGATGAGGGTAAGACAGTCAAGTATAAATTTTACATCTTACCGCCGCTGCAAGAAGGTGATGCTTGCTGCGAAGGCAAATCCATTTGCGAAAGATCGATGGACCTGTTTGCTATTTCGAACGGTGCCCATTACATCGACAACAAGCGAATCGGTTGCCCACGGATCATCAATGAAGAAGACTGCCCGATCTGCGAATATGCATTTGATCTGCTTGCCGAGATCGACGGCACGACTGTCGAGGGCAAGAAGAGGCGCAGCGAGATTGGCAAGGCTCTGCTCCCAGGCCAATACCACCTTGTGAATCTCTACTTTCCGAAGACTGACATCAATCCGGAAGAGGTCAGAGACAAGGTTTTCTGGTTCAATGCCCCGAAGACTATCGTCGACATTTGGCTGGAATGCCTCTATCGCGATGACGATGGCGGCGATCCGGACGACAAGTTAGCATTTGGCGTCTTCTTCGACGAGTTCAACGCCAACTTGTTCCAGCTGGAAGTCGTCAAAGACGGCCAGATGAACAGCTACAAGAAGTCGAAGTTTGTCGGTGCAAAGCGACCGATCATCGTCGACAAAACCGGCAAGAAGATCGATTCGCGGATTGCTGAGATTCTTGCCAAGAGACACAATCTCTGGGAGAAAATGCCGGAAGTGAATCCTGAAGAATGTGCTCGTGTTGCCGCTGCTCTCAGTGGTCGTGCCGCTGCAAAGGCTGCGCCTTCTGGTGGATTCGACCACGACGAAGACGCCACTGCGTCAGAAGAAGCACAAGAGTCGGCCCCAGTTACGAAGCCTGTTGTCAAGCCCGCTGTCAAGCCCGCTGCCGCCGCCAAACCGGCTATCCCCGCTGCTGCTGCCAAACCGGCTGCCGCCACTGCGAAGCCTGCCGCTGCCAAGCTCGCTGCTGCTGCCAAACCGGCTGCTGTCAAGTCCGCCATCAAGCCCGCCACTAAACCGGCTCCAAAGGAAGAAGTGGTTGAAGAGGCGGTCGAGGAAGCAATTGAAGAAGAAGCGGTCGAAGAAGCGGCTGAGGATCTGTCTGGCGAAATACCAGCAGAAGAGGAAACGGTTGAAGAAACCGCTGAAGAGGCCGCTGAAGAAGTTGCCGAGGCAGGTGATGATGTTGATGGTGAAGTTGACCGCCTGCTTGATGAATTGAATAGCTAGGCCGACTAGGGCGGAACGTGCACAGGGCGGGTGAATCACCCGCCCTGTGTCTTATCACGACATGAGGATTATGATGGATGAAACGAGCGAACCAACTCAGAAATGCACACTATTGGTCGATGCTAGGAATCTGATGTATCGTGCTATTTTCGCTGGCAGAAAACCACAAGCCAAGTTTCAACATCAGCATCCATTCACAATAATGTTGCGTTTCATGGTCGGCTGGATCGACCGCTTCAAGCCGCAGAGCGTGAATATTTTCTGGGACGCCAAAAGATCGACATTATGGCGGATGAAGATTTTTGAGGGCTATAAGGATAAGCCAGATAAGTATACTATAGACATCAAGGATGAATTAATTAGTACGCAACTTGCTGCGAAAGCTATGTTTGGCCACATGGGGTGTAGGCAATTCAGCAAAGCCAATATGGAAGCTGATGATTTAATCTATGCTGCCTGCAAGGTTTTGGCACCAACCCCAACAATTATCTGCTCTGCTGACAGCGACTATAATCAGATAGTATTTCGTATGTCGCACGTTCGCTGTTTTGATCCAATGAAGGAATGTTTCATCCAACAAGTCAACTACGATCCAGTTGTCCAAAAAGCACTTTGTGGTGATACGTCTGATAGGATTAATGGTTATGTAGGAATTGGCCCAGTCAAGAGCACGGCGATGGCCAAATCGAGCAAAGACAGAGCAGCATTCCTAGCAGAAGCAGGGATACAATTATTCGTCAGAAATATGCTGCTCATAGATTTGTCATTATGTCCTGACTTGTTGAAGAATCAATTATATGTTCAACGTGTGCTCGACACAGAACCTACTTTCAGTAAGAGTGAATTATTCGATCTGGCTCGTAAATACAAAGTCGGTGGCTTTGTCACTGAATATAATGGATTGGCTGCTAGGTTTAAGCAGCTTGTCGCTCAGCCAGAGGTAAGTGATGGCCAGAACAGCAAGCCAGGTGGGAAAGTCTAACGTCTCTACAGCTAAAAACCACGAACGTAGAGTAGCTAAGTTATTATCTGAATGGTCTGGGAGAGAATTTCGAAGGCGTAGGGTTGAAGGCAGAGAATCTGATACAGTACTGCGTGATCTGACCGGCGACGTGGTTCCGGCTGACGCAAAGAATAGGTGCCGATTCAACCTAGAAGCTAAAAAGGGTAAGGGATTTAGCTTCAATTCTATCTTAAGCGGCTTCACAACTTGCAAATTCTCTGAATGGTATCACCAATCAACCTTTGACGCCATTCTGGTGTCTAAGGCTCTCCAGATGCCAATAATGCCAATGGTATTCTTCAAGCCGCACCCCAACTTCGACTGGGTTGCTTTCAGTGTCGGGGCCTTAGACTTCTTAAGGCCGAAAGATTCGAACGAAAAACAAGAACGTTTATGGTTTCCGCATTTATTCTTCGACCATTACGGGTATTGCGGAGAGATCTCATTCAACATTAGCCACACCAAAAATAGGAAGAATGTGGTGATTGTTCCATTGCAATTGTCGCCGTGTTTGATTTGCACATGGAATGATTTTGCCGCAAACGTCAATCCAGACTCATTCTTCTTTGGTGAATCATGGCATGTGGTGGATGTGGCAACCGAAAGCCGGTTAGAGTTGCAAGGACAAGCAAGCCTGCAATCATAAAATTACCAACTGATACCCCGAGGTCAACACCACAAATACATCAACAAGCACACGTTCAACGCATCGGCGTCAGAAAGGCAAGGCAATAATGGGATGTGGTGCATGTGGTGGTGGATCTGCAGCAAGGGTGATGCAAAAGAGAGCGGTCGGAACACAACCAAGAGCAAAACCAGCTCCTGCGCCAATTTCGACTCCAAGAATGCGTCCAGCGTCGACTACGCGGATCGTAGTTGCAACACCGAGTCAATCGATTAAAGTCAAGCAGCAATTGAGAGATTTGAAGACATGCCCGTTATGTGGATCGACTTTATCGCCAATATTATCGGGTAGTGGCGTTCGCAATCGTAAGCGATGCTCACGTTGTAATCGAACATTCATATGACAGAATCTGCTAGGAAATTATATGACAAAAGAAAAGCATCTAGACTATGCATTGCTTGCGGTAAGAACAAAGCCAGAAAAGGTAAGGTTAAATGTAAAGGCTGTGCAGAACAACATCAATCTGCTAGATTAGTCAGATGTCGTCAAGCCAAGCAAGCTGGTCTTTGCACTAAATGTCATAAAGCTAAAGCTGTAGGTGGTGGATCTAGATGCGAGAAATGTCGTTCCCAATTATGCGATATTATTAAACGACGTAGCAGGAGATCAAAAGAAAAAGGCATCTGCACTAATTGTAACAGCAATAAAGCAATGCTTGGTAGAACAAAATGTGAGAAATGTGCAGTCTACCATATGGCTTGGCTTGCTGGTACGACCTATGAAATTGTTATGGAAATTTGGAACAAACAGAAAGGAATCTGTGTATATACTGGAGCCCAACTTATTCTTGGACGTGGTGCTAGCATAGACCATAAGACTCCAAAGAGTAGGGGTGGTAGCGATGAAGCTTCTAATCTGCAATGGATAAGTGACGCAGCAAATAGAGCAAAATTGACAATGACTGACCAGGAGTATCGCGATTTTATCAAGTTGAATTACTTACATCAACGCAGAACTGACGCTGTATTATAAATTGAGAGGGACAAAATGAGCGATATCTTCTCAATAATTGGTTCTTGGTTGGTATGTGCTATCGCTGCTGAACGTGCAGCCGAAGCAATAACGGTTTCTGTTGTTTTTGCTCCTCTACGCCAAATGCTAGCAAAACTCGCTTTAATACAGCTCTATCATAAGACAAACCCTGATGATACCTGGATGTCTAGCGAGAATACGGTTTATAGGGGATGGATATTTAGCTTGATTAAAATGGTCGGGAGATGGTCTTCCGACCTTGTTTCCTGTGGTTGGTGCACTAGCTTCTGGACATCGGCATTCTTCTCAATTTTCTTGCCAGGTGGGTATATAGTGTGCGATGCTGGTGATAACATCGTCGTGAAAGCGATAGCACTTTGGGGACTCGCAAACCTTTACCACGCAATCTTTAGATTAATACACAATGGCCGTGTCGCTGCTGTTGACGTGAATCTTCGTTTGATCGGTCCTGAGATAGATAATTCTGGAGGTACTAATGGAGAATTTGGAGAGGGAGCTAGCCAGGAGGACTCAATCGGAGTTGAACCGCCAGAGGTTTGAACCACCGGTTATCCGAACGGCCTCCGATATAAAGCGTGTTCTAGCGCAATTAGAGCCAAATTCTCGCCTTAACGTCAAGACGGATGACGTCACTCTAGCTACTAACATGATCGGTACTGATGCGAACAATCGTAGTCAGACATATCACGTATCGGCTAAGACGAAGACGAGTTCTGCACGCGATGTCTTGATTGAAGGTTTAAATGTCGTCAAGCAGCGTGAGGAAACTGCGCAAGCGATTCGCGACAGAAGAGCGGTGGTGGCCGTTAATGGGAAAGAGATGAAGTCGCCACCAGTTATCGCTGAGAATAGTTTCTCGTCGGTAGACCCAGTAATAAGCAGAACTCTTGGCGGATATCGTAGCGGCTATTTCATCCAGTGGGATCTGATTGATGGTTTCACTTACCGTTATGACATTTACAATCATCGGCTGACTAGGTTTAAGACTGAAGCAAAATGAGAGAAGTAGAATTACCACCATTAGCAACCTTCAGAGCGTTATCGACGTGGACGCCACGCTATGGTGATTTCGTCATCTGGGCTGGATGGTTCAGGGTTTGGTTTGGTATCGTCAACAATTACGACTCAAAGAACGGCAAAATATCGATATTGTTTGAGGGTACGCCGCGCCTTCTATTCACGATGACGGAGAGCGAGATGCAAAAGAGTGCTTTTGTGTTCGATCTCGATGATATCAGAAACAATAAGCGAGGACGCTGGTATATTCAGCAAACAGTCGATGGTAGTACAATCTGGTATATCTAGAATTATTCCGGCGATGCTACCGCACCCGGAGCCGTTGTTGGATACGAGTTTTGTATCCGGCATGTTGTGCTATGTCGTCAAGTATTATCAGAATGTCGGTATTAGTTGTCTGATATCGCGTAGTGAAGGCGATGTTGCGGTGTTGATGGGTGACTGGAATGGGCAGACCATTGATCTGTCTAACACTAAGGATTCGTTATCGCTTGTTGCTATTGATTTCCTGCAGCATCAGGCAAAGCGTCTCATAGCGATATCGCACGCTGCTTGTGTCAAACAAGCCATTTATTACTTTGCTCTAGATACCGGCATACCCGTACTGGTCGATATTAGGTTGAGTTTGAACAAGTTTCTTGGACCCGGCATGGTCAGAGATGTGTTCGGTAAAACCTTCGACACACAGCAGGTATTGAAAATTGATGTTATGTCAGAGCAATTATTAGAACAGATAAAGAATGGAGCAGGAAGCTTCAGTAGCGGCGTCATCATTAAGCCGAGTAGAGCACGATTCATGGAAGTTAAGGGACAGCCTGTACCTCTTTACGTGGGAATACCATGCTTATCATAACTTGCGGGATGCCGGGTTCAGGTAAGTCAAAGACTATAGACATCTTAGCTAAGCATAAGAGCTATAAATGGCATATTATAAGGCCATCTGATTGGGTACCAGAGAATTTATCGGCGCTCGATGAGCAAACTCAACGAGAATACAACATCGGCTGTTGGTCATTAGCTCTAGAAAAATGTAAAGAAGCCATTGAACAGGTACCACCGAAAGAGATCATCGTGCTAGATGCGTGCAACTCGAAAATCACAACGCTTTTGACGCTGATTACGGACGCGAAAACAGCATTGCATAGAGTTGTCTTATTGTTTGTGCAGGCTAATGCTGATTTATGCTTGACAAGAAATGCGAAGCTGAATGAGCCATTGCTTCGCGATTATGTCGAGAGGCTTAAAACATCTCTGCCTAGATATAAGAAGTGTTGTGATATGGTTTTTGTGGTTCGCAACAATGGCAATTTCGAACAACTTGAAACTGAATTATATGACATTTGGAAAACACTGTGCCAGAGTATCTAAATCCGCACCCACACGACTTATACTTGGCTGGGCCTGATGGCAACGCTATCCATATACGCAAAGGACGTCGTGTAAGACTACCGGAGTTCTTTGATCGTTATGTCAGTAAGGATGGTGGTGTCAAGGGTTATTTGATCAATGTCGATAAACTACCGGTAATGCCGGTAAAGAAAGAACTTAATATATCTCGACCGCAAACTAGACCAATACAACTAAATAGGGTAGTATCGAGAGATGTTAAGCGTCCAATAGTTGGCTGTATGCGGAGAAACATCGACTCTCCTTGTTCTAAAGCTTTCACAAACAGCGCTTATGCAATTAGCAACGGCATCGGTATCGGTATCCTGACTTATAATCGTCCATCGTCATTGCGGCGGCTGATTAATTCTATCTTAAAATTCACTGATACGTGCCGCACTACAATATTTATAAGTGATGATGGTAGCACTGATATAGAGCAAATTGCTTATTTGTCAGAACTAGAATCGCGTGGTGATATTGTCGTCCTAAAGAACCAGAAGCAGCTTGGAGTTGCAGGTAATAGCAATCGTTTAATGCGTTGCCTTTCAAGATTTCCTAAGAAAATCTTGTTGAATGATGATGTTGAGATACTTAGTACAGGATGGGAAAACTTCTACTTTGCGGCGATGTATCGCACGGAGTTCCATCATTTCTGTTACCGTCAACCTGGTGTATACGGTGCAACGAAAGGTGATAGCGTCACAGTCCATGGCACAGTTTTAAGCGTTGTTGATAGCAAGCCGCATGGTGCTGTGATGGCGTTCGATCATATCGCTTTTGCGAAAGTTGGATATTTCGACGAGCAGTTCGGCCAATATGGAGTCGAACACGTCGATTGGTCTAGTAGGCTGTCCGACAGCAAGCTACAGCAGCCTGGATTTTTTGATGTAGATGGTTCAAATGCATATTTTGTAGTATATCCGGAACGCTCATCTGTCGAAAACAGGATTGAGAAGTTTAAGCACGCTAAAATCATTCTTAGTGCTATCAAAACTAGGCCGACGTACGTTAATGCAAGTGAAATGACGGTAGTGCCACGAGTTTCTTGTGTCATACCATTTCGTGAAATAAATCGCAGAGGATCAATATTAACTGTGCTCGGAAATATCAGAGCACAGCGATATCCAGATATCGAAATCGTTATGACTGAAGAAGATTCAGCACCGAAGATGAAGGATATAGACTGTGCTCCAGCCAGATATGTTTTTACTACAGGACTGCCTGGTGCTGCATTCAACAAGAGTAGGGCTTGGAATTTTGGTGTTGAGGCGTGTACATCAGACTTATTGGTTCTACATGATGCTGATACTATAGCGCCGAGCAATTATTTTCAGGCGGTAGTTCGAGAGTTAGCTGAAGCAGAATCTTGCCATCTTTGTAGGCAGATTTTCTATCTCGGCTCTCAAGCTACTCACGCCATCAACACGACAGGAATTGTAGATTGCCCTAGATATGATTATATGGTCGATTACTTTGAGGGCGGATCGATCGCGTGTCGCCGCAAAGCGTATTGGAAGATTGGCGGTTTCGTAGAAGAATTTGTTGGATACGGCGTTGAGGACTGCGATTTCTATTTTAGACTATCAAAAGCGACTATATGGAAAGAGAACCGACATATTGA
>Ga0172381_10002973_pt1 | contig 18276 bp, 24 predicted proteins | sample Leawel6488metaG_FD_119754 | JGI IMG/M metagenome (GOLD analysis project Ga0172381, IMG submission 119754) | Leachate microbial communities from a municipal landfill in Southern Ontario, Canada - Leachate well 64-88 metaG | ecosystem: Engineered > Solid waste > Landfill > Unclassified | place...
ATTCATATTTTCTAATGTTTTTTTGAACTCTTTTGATTTATATCTATGTGATATTCTTCATATAATTTAATATGTTTCATGATATAGTATATATATAAAAAAAGGATACATTTTTGTATCCCTTTTGAAATTTTATAAGAAGATGATTATTTGTCATCATCCATATCACCGAAAAATTCATCCAAATCATCAGTAGTTTCGTTATCAAGTGAACTATCTTCAAGACTTTCATTTTTTGATGTACTTGAAGATGATTTATTGATAGCATTTTTAGCAAATGTAATATCATTACCTGAAAGTATTTCAATGATTTTGTCTACTTTTACTTTTTCATCTTCTGACCATCTTTTAGGTGCATTATCCTCTAATTGAGCATCATGAACAGAAAGGAAAGCTGAAACTTTTTTCTGAACACTAGTATTAGTGATTAAATTTTTCTGTTTTTCTTCACTCCATTCTACTGGAACTTGAATAAATTTCTTCTTGGTTTCATCCCATATTTTAAGTGGTGATACTGCTCTGAAACTTGAACTATCATAGTTTGGAAAATTAGCAACTTCTTTTACTATAATTCTGAAATCCTTACCATTAGCAGGGTCAAAAACATTACATTTTTTACCTTCGCTATTTTCACCTGTTCTTTCGAGATTAATTTTTTCTTTAATCTTGAAACCATAAGGGAATACGAGTATTTTACCTTCAAGTTCTGGATGCTGTTCATCTTCGATTACAAGAATATATGAGTAGTACTTTGTAGTTCTACCAATAAGTTCTGCTCTCTCAACTTCTGCTTGGTTCTTGGAGTTTTTAAGTTTCCAATACAATGTAGTTAATGGACATTTTTCATTAAAATTGATAAGTGAGTCATAATAACCCTGTAAGTCCTGATGATCAGGAAGATTAGCATAGTGAACTGCTTTTTCGATTGCTGATGCACCAATAGTTCCATCTTCCAATACATTTGGAAGAAATCGGATTGTTGCTACATAACCTTTTTGTTTGTCTTTTGCGTCTTTTGCAAGTGGTCTATATAGACCGTCTATGCTTGATGATTTTTTGTTTAAGAACGACATGCTAGCATCATCAGCTTCCATGTCAAATAAATTAACAACGTTTTCGCTCATTTTAATAATGATTCTTTTTTGACATTTAAGGATTTATTATTAGAGCGATTATTTGGTGGGATAAAATAATTAAAACCTAAAAACTTTAAAAACCTAAAAATCCAAAAATAACCTTAAAATTTTAAATACCTTAAATGTAATATTATATATTAAAAATTAATAATAAAGTTTAGTAAATTTAACGATTTATTAAAAATTTTTGTAATTGAAATTCTGCTAATAGATATGACCTTCTTTCTTGGTCTGTTGTATACTCATATATTTTATTTTTAATCATAAAAGAAAATACTTCTGCGACAAAAGAATTGCTATTTAAATTTTTTAATTGTTCATCAGATAAGTTATCTACTAATTTTTTGGAGCATTCCATAAAGTCAATACAAAACTTATTATAGTCATATGTATAATTCACTTCTAATCCTTCTAAATATTTGTTTACAGAAATAAGAGAATTATTTATCTTTTCATATTCTTCTACGAACATTTCAGATAATTTTTCGCTAATAGTATTAAGTAAGTTTTCTCTTGCTTTCATTTTTAATGACATAATTTATATTTATATATTTATTTTTTTGTTATCAAACCGAATTTTTCTTCTATTCTTTTCATTGCAATATCATAATGTTCTTTAATTAATTCACTACCTATATAATTACATTCATTTTCAATACAGCTTAATTCAGTAGTACCAATTCCACTAAAAGGGTCATATATTAAACTATCTTTTGGAAAATATATGTTAATTAATTGATTTATCAATTCTTGTGAAAACGATGCTTTTAATTTACATTTATAACCATCATTATTTCTTGCTTCTATATAATTTATATAATTTTTATAAAATTTTTGTCCTGTCTTTTTATTGATTTTACTTATTTCCTTATTAGTTTTAAAGGTATGTAAGTATTCTTTTTTTACAAAAACATAAATCAATTCAGTAATTCTACTTAATTTTGTTGGTGATGTTTGAAATGGTATTGCATTCGACTTTTTCCAACAAATTATATCTGCAATAGTTAAATCAGTTTCATTATGAATTTTAGTAATTAATAATGTAGGTAATATTGGATTTTCTTTTGCATATGATATATTATAACAAATTACACCTTTATCTTTTAAAATTCTTGAAAATTCTTTGAATTCATGAGTTCTAACCTCTAAATAATCATTTTCACTTAACCCATCTAAGTCAGAATATCCATTATTATAATAACAATCACTTCTTTCTGTATTAATATTATAAGGTGGTGATGTAATTATACCATCAATACTTTTATCGAGTAATCTGTTAAAAGTTTCTTTACAATTTTCATTATAAATTATATTTTTCATTTTAATTAACTGGAAATTTTAACATCATAATCTTTAAAATCATGAAATTTCGATATATCTGTTTTAATTCTTTTCATAATCATATCTTCATCCCAACCTCTTTTCCTCATTCGTTCGATTCTCTTTTCAATTGGTGTATCTACATAAATGATAAGACAATCATCTCTATCTTCTATTTTTATTGTTTTAAGACCATCTGTTTCCATTACAAATACATCACAAGTATTCCATTGTTCTGTACTTGTTCCATAATAATTACCATTATATGATGTTTGTTCGTAGAATTTGTTGTTTTTACTCATTTTTTCGAATTCTTCTTTTGAGATGAAGAAATAATCGACACCGTTTGTTTCGTTGTGTCTTATTGGTCGTGATGTGTATGAAATGTCTGCTTTGTAACCTTTTTCGCAAAATTTGTTTCTAATAAATGTTTTACCTGATGCGGAAGGACCAACAAAAATAATCCTTTTGTGTTTAACCATATAAAAATATTATTTTTTAATATCAATACCGATATTCTTCATAATTAAAAGTTATATCTAATATAAAAATATCATCGAGATTTATTTTGATCTCGTTGTGTTTTAAATCATAAATATATTCTAATTCATATTTTACTTTATATTTATCTAATATTCTACTTAAATCATTTTTTATTTTTTGATAACTAAAAATTTGATATGTTTCTGCTATTATATAATCTTGAATATCATTTTTTATAAAAGTACATGTTCTATAAAACTTGACTTTTTTAAGCTTATCTAATGTAAAATCTTTATTATCTATATTTAATGTAATATCATTCATAACTAATTTAAGTGTAATTATTTTATATATATTGAATATAGTTAAAAAGTCTAAAAATAATTATTATAAATGAGCTATAACAAAAATTGTGTAAAACTATTACCAGTAATAAGCAAGTCAGAAAAGTATACTATATTCAATACCGAATTTGATAGTAATTTCACTATTGGTGATAAATTATATATTATGGTAGTTGATAGTGGAACTACTGATTATAAATATTTTGATAGTTTAAATAATTCTGGAAATACATATGGTACAGTAGGTTATGAATTATTAAAAAAAGAAAATAATAAATTAACATTAAATATAATATATGATGATTTAGTTTTATCTGGAATAACTGGATTGACATCTGATAATTGTTATATAGGTAGAGTTTATATTAAAACTGGTTCTATTTATCGAGGTGTGATAAATGGAACGATGATGTATAATGTTTCACTTACACCAGCTGGTAGTTTAAATTTATTATGGTATCAAGGTATATTAGTAACAACACCAAATGTTATAAATGATATAGATTTTAATACAAAGGATAATAATGGTCTTTTGACAAAATCAGTTGTATTAGCTAATGACACAATAAATACATTTTATACTGAAAATAATTATGGTATAGGATTAAGCATAATTAATCTTTTAGATACTACAATAACACTTCAAGATTGTAATATAAATGCAGGTGTATTTAATAATTGTGAATTACATAGTTATGCTAATGAAATAAAAGAAGGTATATTGAATAATTGTTTTATTGGTTCTACCTATATTATAAATGGAGGTACATTTAATGATTGTACATTAGAAGATAAAGCAGTACAGTGGATTGATGGTATTTGGAATAGTAATTGGACAGGTGGAACTATGAATCCATTTAGAACAATTGATTGGTCTGGTGGTACATGGAAAAATGGAATATTTCCATTGACATCTAGATGGTTAAATGGTAGATTTATGAAAGGTATATTCTTAGGTGGTACATGGATATCTGGTACTTTTGGTACAAATGATAATGTAGTATCTACTTCAAGTGATGTAAATACAATATTATTAAGTTCTGATACCATATTTTCTGGTACTACATGGTATGGTGGTAGATTTAATAATGGTGTATTTTGGAAGTCTGCATGGATAGATGGAATATTTAATGGTGGTATATTAATTGATGGTTCTGTATGGACTACTGGTACATTTAATAATGGTATATTTAGTGGTTCTACATGGAATAATGGAATATTTAATAATGGTACTATGAAATACTCTACATGGAATAATGGAGTGTTTAATGGTGGTATAATACAAGATAATACTACATGGAATAATGGTGATTTTAATAATGGTGAATTTATAACATCCACGTGGAATAATGGTAAATTCTATAACGGTAAAATATCAGATAGTTCTACATGGAATAATGGTAATTTTTATAAAGGTAGTATGTTTGATTCAGTTTGGAATAATGGTGATTTATTTTTTGGTGTTATGAATAATATTAGATGGTATAATGGAACATGGAGAAACGGGATCGCTAATTCTATTGGTTTTTATAGTGGTACTTGGAAGAATGGTATTTTTAATTATGGGACATTTCATAGTGGAGATTGGGAGAATGGTTCATTTAATTCTGGATTTTTTATGTCACCTTCTAATTGGTATGGTGGAATATTTTATTATGGTGAGTTTAGTGGTAATTGGTATAATGGAACATTTTATAGCGGTAAACAAGCAGGAGTACCACAAAAAGATATAATTGGTAGAGATTTTGTACAGTATAATAAATCTGGATTAATGTCAAATAGATATGAAACTGTTAGACTACCATCAAAGAAAAAATATTAATAAAAATAATGAAGGAAATAATAAAATTTTTTAAGGGATTTTGGAATTTTTTAAATAGTCGTGTGTTTTTATATATTTTATTAATAATAGCTTTTCTATTTATAGCTAAAACTTGTTCAGATTACAGAGAAGAAAAAAGAGAACATACTATTGATGAACAAAATTATGATGCTGCTCATGATTCATTAAGAATAGAAAGAACTAAATCTGGTGCACTTGAAGTTAGTATATCAGAATATATTCTGAGTGAAAAAGAATTAAAAGAACAAAATTCTGCATTATATAAAGCAATTAAAGATGAAAAAGGTAAAGTAATTTCTTTAGCTCAAATAGTGTTTCAACTTAAACAAGATTCAGCTAATTTAAGAAAACATATAAATTATCTTGAATCCTTGATGAGTCAACCAATACAAATTAATGATAGTACATATTCAATGGATTGGGAGATGACATATGATTGGGATACTGTAAATTATGATATTTATAAAGGACGTACATATATTGGTGCAAAAATAAATGATAATTTTATTTGGGAACAAGGAATGACTAGTCATGATTTATTAACAGATGGGATAACATTTAAGCATTATAAGACCGAACTATTATCAAAAACATCACAAATAAAATTAACATTTGGTCAAAAAGTAGAAGATGGAAAATTAAGAGTATTTGTAGAAACGGATTATCCTGGTTTTACACCACAATCATTACAAGGTGTTTTAATCGATCCTAATACGAGTTCGTATTTAAAACAGTTGATGAAAAAGAAACAATGGTTTCCTAATACTTGGTCAGTTGGTGGTGGACCATCATTTGGATATAATATACTTACAGGTAAACCATATGTAGGAGTGGGTGTTAATTTAAATTATACTATATATCAATGGTAAAAAAATACAATGAGTAAGAGATTAAATATTAATGATATACGACAAAGATGTATTAAAATTCATGGGGATAAATATATAATACCAGAACAAGAATATGTTGATGTATTTGCAAAATTAAAAATAATATGTAAAATACACGATGAATTTCTTATAAGCACTAAAAATTTATTAAGTGGTCATGGATGTAGTAAATGTAAAAATGTTGATAAATTGACATTATCAGATTTAAGGAAAAGGATTAAAAATGACATTATAATACCAGAACAAGAATATATAAATATAAATTCGAAAATTAAAGTAATATGTAAAAAACATCCAAAATATAATTGGTATATTACACCAGCTGGATTATTAAGATGTAAAGGATGTCCAAAATGTACTAAAAAAGAAAAATTAACAATAACAGAAATAAGAAATAGATGTGATATTATTCATAAAAATAAGGGATATATTATAGAAGATCAAAATTATATAAATAATAATACAAAAATTAAAATTATATGTCCTATTCATGGTGTTTGGTTAACGAAACCTCAAACAATATTAAGTGGTAGTGGATGTCCGATCTGTAAAGAATCTAAGGGAGAACAATTAATAAAAAATATATTAGAAAAAAATAATATAAAATATATTAGTCAAAAATCATTTGATGATTGTAGAAATATTAAAAAATTAAAATTTGATTTTTATTTACCTAATTATAATATATGTATAGAATATGATGGAGAACAACATTTTAAGAAGTATAGGTTTGAAAAAAATGATGATAAATTAAAAAATAGACAAAAATTAGATAATATTAAAAATAATTATTGTTTAAAAAATAATATATATTTATGTAGAATAAAATATAATGAAGATATTAATGAAAAAATAATGAATATATTAAAATAATATATAATTAAAATGTGAATTTATATTTTAATATATAGATAAAAATAAAATTATAATTGATATGAAAAATTTAACAGAATATGGTGATTTCAAAAATAAAAAACATTTGACTGAATCAAGTCAAGTTAATGAAGGAGCACAACTCTTCGATAGCACTTGGAAAGTAAGAACAAGAGTAGAAATTCCTACATCTTTGATAAATTCTTACGTAAAGAAGGTTCAACAGGAAACTGGTGAGGACCCTCGTAAGAAGTGGAGTGAACAAGAACTTGCAGAAGAAATTACTAAATATGTAACTACCTCATATTTAACTATTGAAAATCTTCCAGTTAATATTGTCACTAGTGCATCAGCAGAACCAAAAACACAAGTACAAGAAGAGATGCCAGCAGAAACACAAGTACAAGCACCCGCAGAAGAACCAGCACAACCAGTGAATGTTCAGATTGAAGGAGAAGGTGGTGTACAAGCACCCGCAGAAGAAGTTGCACAGACTGTACCACAAGCACAGAAACCCGCACAAGCACCTGCACAAGCTATTTAATCAAAATTATAATATAATGAAAATCAGAGATATGGTTGAAAGATCATATCTCTTTCTTTTTAACACTTTAAAATTTAATATATAATATAAATTATACTAAAAATTAATATTTTAATATGGATAAGAACCAAGTAAGAGAAGATAAATTAATTGAAGGTCAAAAACCGAAAGTATTGCACTTTCCTGGTGATTTTACTTTTGAGGAAATTCAGAAATTATTAGAAAATAGAAAAGATATACTCTATTTTACTAGGTTATTGAATGATGGAAAGGAATTTCATATAATTAAACATAATCAAGATGGGTTCTTTAAATTACAAACATTAGAATCACAATTACTCAAACATTATGAGCAATATGCTGAATTAAAGCCATTGTTAAAAGATATAAAGATAAAAGGAAATGATAATTTTGCAATAATTGCAAACATTTCTAATGTATTAGTAGAAAAAATGAAGGGTGATTTTAATAAACTTTTAACAAAATAATTTTATTTGTTTTAAATGATTATTACAGATAAAATAAATGTAAAGATTATTAATCATAATATCGAACATTATAAACAGTTAGGTTATAATATTAAATATGGAGATATTATAAATATTCCAATAGAACATTTAACACTTGGATCACATTATGTAATAGATGTAAAATGTGATCATTGTAAGTCATTAAGAAAAATAAAATATCAAGATTATATTAAAGTTACAAAAAATAAAACTGAAAAGTATTATTGTCATTTATGTGTGAAAGAAGAAAAGACAAAACAAACATTTTTGAAACTTTATGGTGTTAGTAATCCATCACAATCAGATATAGTTAAAAAACTCAAAGAAAAAACATGTTTGAGTAAATGGGGAGTAAAGAATGTATTTCAAAATGAAGATATAAAAAATAAAATTCGAGATACAAATAATAAAATTTATGGTTGTGATTATCCAAATCAGTCAGATATAATTAAAAATAAAACGTTAATAAATAGAATTAAACAAGGAAAGCAAGTAAATCCCCTATATTATACTGATTATTGTTTATATAGAAAAATGTATTAAAGACAACATATAAATATAAAAAGAAAATATTCGATGATTGGAATGGTTTAGATTATTATGATAAAGAATATATTAAAAATTATTTGAGTTTAAATTCTAATAATCCTAAATATCCAACAATAGATCATAAAATTTCCATATTTAATGGGTTTAAAAATAATATAGATTTTCAAACAATTGGAGATATTAATAATATATGTATAACTAAGAGATGTATAAATTCATCCAAGATGAATAAAAATTATGATGAATATATAAAAGTTATGAATAAAGTAAAATTTAAACAAAAATCTAATAATATTAATTATTGGATTAATAAATTACATGAGAAAAGTAATGATGTAATGATATACACACACAACGATATGGATGGAATTTTTTCCGGAATTGCAATTAAAAAATATTTTAGAGATAAAGGTTTTAATATTATTGGTTATGGTGTAATTGATTATCAAGAGGGTTGGGATGTTTTTAAAATTGATACTACTGTTATTAATGTAGTAGTGGATTATGCTGAAATTCACCCTGATATGGATATTTATATAGATCATCATGGAGAATTTAATGAAGATATAACAATAAAAGGTGCAATTAAAAGTAAAACTGGTTCAGCATATGAAGGAATAATGAATACATTGGGACTACCAAATGACAGTTTAGTTTTAGATGTTATTGATATGGTAGATGCTGCTAAGTATACATCATATGGTGTGAAATGGACGGAATTAATGGATTTTAATTTATCTGAAATAATAAAAAAACCTAATTCAAAACTTTTATTTGCTGGTGTATTTAATCAGTTGATAAAAAGAGGTGATTTTAAAACGATAATAGAAGTTATACATAATGTAGAAGAACCATCTATTTATAAAGTTTTTAATTATATGAAGAAGCTTTATCCTGATAATAATAAAATTACTCCAAGAGGTAAATCAGAGGATGATTATACAGTAGAGGAATGGAAAAAAATACTAGGTAAAGATTTCGTTGAAGATGGAACTTGGAGATTAGAACAAGTAAAAGTAAAAACAAGGGGAAGTGCATCAAAAAAAGAAGTTATAATAAATCAAAAACAATTTATATCATTATATACTGAAACAGTATCATATCAAAAAGGTAAATATGCGGGTCAATCAGCAAATGTGTTGAAGATGAATGGGTATTGTGTAATTGGTGAAATTGCATTTGTTGGTTCAGGTACATGGGCTAATCCTATTAGAGCAAGAGCAATTATTCAGCAAGATATAGAAAGTGGTAGATTACCAAAAGAAGCAGAAAAAATCAAATGGGTAATATTGCAATATGGTGATACTTTGCAGATTTGCTCATATGGTAATATTGATGATTATGATGTGGATGATTTACCGAGAACAAAAGAAGGTAAACCAATAGATAATTTAAAAAATTATTGTGATGAATTATTAGAAAAATTTAAAATTAATTTAGGTTTTAATAATCCTAATACTGCATCAGGTGGACATATAGGAATTGGTAATATAAGTAATATAGGTAGTATGAGATTTGATGTTTCTCCCGATGATGTTAAATATAATTTTTTGGGACTTAAATATATAGATATTTTTAAAAATTATATGATATTTAATTTATCAAAAATTGGGTGGAGTTTAGATTTATCATGGGAGAATCCATTTAGTAATGATTATACCGAAGAACCGACACCTATTAATGCTAAAGTGATGATGATTAATCAAATAAGATTAATAAATCAATATGGAGATATTGTATATCCTTCTGATTATGAACCTAAATCATCTATGAAAAAGATGAGAGAAGAACAAGAAAAAATAAAAGAAATGGAAACACAAACATCTGGTATGAATGAACGTCAGAGAATGAAATATTATGCTTCTAAACATGAGTACTATAAAACACATGGAGAAGGAGATATGGTATTTGATGAATGGTTGAAATTAAAAAAAAGTAATGACTAATTATTTAATATATAGAAATAAATATTAAATGTGTTAAGTGAACGGATATAGATATTTTATATTTAATGCTAAAAAGGAAAAAAGTTATATAAGTATACTTATAAATATTTTTGAAAATTTTGGATATTACTTTAGTCAAAAATTAGATAATTATTTATTTAATTCTAATTTTGATATATTTTTTATTTTAGATAATAATGATAAAATAGGTTATGTAATATCAAATTGTACTCTTGAGCAACTATGGGATTTTATGAATTCTGATACAACACATCCAAAAGTATTTGATATGAATTCTTTTGGGATGCTTCGTGGATATATAGATGATAAAAATAGACCAAATTATAGTTCTAAAAAATTCAAAAAAACATTTGAGGGTTTTAGTAATAAAATATTATATGCATTTGATTTAGATGATACCTTAGTATTTAGTAAGAGTTTTGAAGATAGTGTTAGACCTTTATTAAATGAAGAACTTACACCAGAAGCAATACTTAGAAGTAAAACGAATGATATAGGAATTAATATTTCTGATTTAAAATATGCTGATGGTAGAATTTATTTTTATGATCCTAAACAAAAAATAAATATTCCAGAAAATTCTACATGGGTAAGAAAAAAAGATAGAGTTTATATTACACAACCCGATTCATATTATATGACAAATGATGGTATTCCTATTGGAATTCATAAAAATATAGTTAATATTTATAATAATGCTGAATATAAAGCTATTATAACAGTTAGAAATGAAAAAATACGCATACAAACGGAACAAGCATTAAAGAAATTAGGAATAGAATTACCTAATTGTGGATTACATATGTTTTCTCGTACTGCTATATCTATGAAATCCAAATGGAAAGCACAAGTATTATTAGATTTATATAATGAACAGGGTTTTACTCAAATTTATTATTTTGATGATAATATAAAAATACTTAAAAAAATGAAAGTATATTTGAAAAAATATGATTTCATTACATTATATAAGGTTAATGAAAATAATTATAGAAAAATATAATTATTATTTTTTCTTTTTTGTAACACCTTCACCTTTATTCATAAAACTTTCAATTTCATTATTTAATTTATCCATATCTACTATATGATAAGTTTCTTCTTCATCTTCTAATATTTCAGTAATATCTTTTGATTCTTCATCTTGATCACCACCATTGAGTTCCATCATCTCTTTTTTAATATCTTTATAGAATTCTTTCATTTTCTTTTGAAGATCATAAATCATTTTAATAGAATCTCTTATTTCTTTTTGAAATATACCAACACTTTGATACATAAGGGGGTCGTTAATACCTAAATCTAATTGTTTCATAAGATTAATTAAAGCTCTTTTTGAACAAGAAAGCGAAAAGTTTATACCCGCAAGTAAAGTAGCATCATTTTTAATAATATTGTTGATATTCTTTTTTTCTATATCTTCTGCACATAAATAAAGACTCGATAAACATTGTAAAGTTTCTTCACTATCTGCTTGAATGTCCGCTATTTCTTTATCATAATCAAATAATACAATATCATTTAGTCCAGGTAATAGATCATCATCTGGGAATAAATCTTCTGGATTAAGTGCTAATTGTTGATTTAATCCGTTCATTTCACCCACTAATTGATTAATATTTTGTTTTAATTGTTGAGTTTGCATTGGGTTTTTAGTAGTCATTTGTTATAATTATTTTATTTTATATATTTCATTTGTAAAGTTCTAATTTAATTTATATATTTGTAAATTAATTAATTCAAAAATAAAGATGAAAGAACGAACTAAATATCAGTATAGATTTAAAACTGAACGAGAGATGATAGATGAGTTTGGTGAAGATTGGGAAGATACTGCGTTTCCATATGTAAGTTGGAATACAGACATGAATTTTTTGTTTGGTAATTCAGAAATTTTAAAAGATATAGATTTGAGTGAAAAATCACCAAAATATATATTTCAAATAAATACCTATAATGGAACTTGGACTATTAGAATGACAATGTTGAAAAAATACCAAGTTGAACCTGATTATGCACCAAGAAAAATAGATAGAAATATATAATTATTTTTAATGAAATAACAACTATATTCCTAATTTATAATATATTATTATAAAAACATCATAGTGTTTTTATGTTAGATTTAATAAAAAATAAAATAAATAGTCTTGTGAATTATACTTTTGATTCTAAAAAAATAAGTCAAAAGGATGTAACTGATTATTTAAATGTATTGTGTTGGGATAAGATTAATGAATTATCTACTGATGAAGTAATAGTAAATGAAGCACTATTTGTCAAATCAATAGAAGATATTGAAATCAAATATAATGATGAACTTTATAAAATTGGAATCAAAATAAATGATATCAATAATAAAGAATTTACAATGCCAAATTTGATATCAATTGATAAAGTAAGAAAATATCTTTCTAATATTAAAAATCATATTATTTATATTTTTATTGATTATAAAATAGAAGATGATATGGTTACTGTTATGGATATTATTGTTAAACCAATTGAATGTTTAAATTGGAGTTATTTATCTATTCAGAATTTGGGTAAGGGTCAGTTGCAAATTAAAGGAACAACAAATACATTGACTTTTAATAATGATATAATGAGAAAGGAGTGGTTAGATAGATTACTTAAAGAAGGAAATGAATATTATGATAAACTTATTCTGAAAGTTTCAGAATATAAAATTAATTGGAATGACGAAACAAAATGGTAATAGGTTCAGATTTAGTTTCAGTAAAACCATTATCAGCACCAGTTGATAAATTATATTATATAGATTATATTTATGTGGATATATTAGAAGAAAGAAGGAAGAAGTTAGATAAAATAATGGGGATAATTAAAGAAAAACAGCAAAAGGATGAAATTCGATAATTGTATATCATTAAAAACTATACCAAATGGTTTTTTTAATACAACAAATGTAACTAATTTATATGATTGTTTTAAAAGTTGTACATCATTAAATGAAAATTGGTTATTAATAGAGAGAAGAAAAAAAATGGATAAAATATATGAAAAAATTAAATCCCATAGAGACGATCATTAATGATGATATAGAGATAACTATTAATGAAATGTATGATGAAATAGTGAAGTCATGTGGAATTCCTATTCGTTATTTTGAAAGATTAAATAAAATAGAAGAAAGAAAAAGGAAAATAGAAAAAATATACAATAAAATAAATGAACATTTGGTTAACTAAAAATATAAGATATGGATATAGATATACTACTACAAAATCTATGCGTAGTCAGATAAATTCTTGTTTGTACGATTGGGTAGATGGTCTCTTGACAAAGAGAGCAAAAGATGATGATATACTTATTATATTTGGAGGATTATTTTCCAATACAAACCCATCTCTTATTGCTATTAATGATGCTCATGTTTTTTTGAAAAAGATTTCAGATAAAATTGGTATTTATTTAGTTAATTCTGATAAAGATATTAGATTATATGATGGAGAAGAATATAGTACACTTGATATTTTTTCTGAAATGCATAATATAACTGTTATTAAGAATATGAATGATCTTTCTTCACTTTTTGATATCAGGGAAAATGAATTCGATATAAATCAAGGTAAAATAGGAAATATAAATATTCCTAATCTTATTCAGTTAGAAGAAACTGAAGATAAACCGGGTATGGTGATATATAATTCATCTTCTAAGAAACATGCAATGATAGAAAATAATTTTTCTCCAAAACATGTAATTATTAAAATTAATGATATGGATGATTTTACTCTAATTAATAAAGATAAAATAAGAAATGATATAGTTCATATTGAATTAAATAATAAATTATATGAAGATAAAAAGTTAGAAGTTAGTATAGCACTTCATGGATTAAATGCTTGTAGTGTTAAATATGTAAATACAATAGAAAAATTACCAACAGAAAAAAATATAGATATTACAGAAACATTAAATGTAATAGATACGATATACACTCATATCGGTGATGATGAAAATGTAAAAAAACAATTTAAAAGAGTATTAGGAGTATTTAAAAAATGAAAAACTTATATTTATTTTTAGTATTAATTAATTTATCAATATGTGTTTATTCACAGAGTGACACAATTGTATATAAACCTATATTCGACAATGGATATTATTTTGGATTATGCGAAACGGAAAATGTTAATGATAAATATGATAAATATTTATATGTGAAATTTTTATCTAATGAGGGTGATTCTATAATGATAGTAGCACCTTATATAATGAGAAAAACTACTAATTCCGATATAGCATGTAATAATCGTGTAATTATGAGTGATATAATGAATGATTATCTTACCAATTTATCTGTATCAGTTAGTGATATAGAATATCATGAAATTGAAAGTAACGAATGGTCAGTAGAAGGATTCGACAATTTCACCTATTATGAAATAAATAATAATAGATTATCATTTTCTTTAAATATAGTAAGTATAAAAACGGAAGAAATAGAAGTTTTTTATTTTGACGGAATGATAAGTAAAAATGGAGAGGAAATAAGTGCTGTCGTATATAGTGATAAAAATACATTTAAAGAATCATTAATTGTTCTTGAATATATGCAGACATTTATGTCATCTGAAACAGCATATAAAAGATGACAAAAGTTGATATGAATAATATTTTTATGACAATGTGTCATGTTTTTTGTATTGGTATATCTTTTGCTAATATTACGTGTAAATGATTAAATTCATAAAAAATAATAATTAAAGATATGTTAGCAATACTAAACACAGAACTTCCTACAATGGAAAATTTTTTAAATCAATTTTTTGGTAGAACACTTACAGAAGATTATGATTTTTCACCAAAAACCAAAATTAAGGAAAATGAAAATGATTACACGATAACATTAGCATTACCTGGATTCAAAAAAGAAGATGTTAATATAAAAATAGAGGATGATGTTTTAATGATATCGAGTGAAGTTGAGAAAGATGATTATAAAAGATCATTCGAAAATAGTTATCATATTCCAGAAGATGTTGATGTTGAAAAAATAGAAGCATCTATGTTAGATGGTATATTGACTATAACAATAGGAAAATTTAAAGAATTACCTAAAACAAATATTAAAAAAATAGATATAAAATAATTAAATTAAAAAACAAATTAAAGATTAAAAATTATGGAAAAAAGTAATCGTATAATAGGAATAGATTTGGGTAGTTATAATAGTGCCGTGTCTATAATGGAAAATGGTCAAATTGTTGTTATACCTAATTCAGAAGGATCAATGAGCACACCTTCTATTGTATCATGGGATAATAAAACTAATGAAATAAAAGTAGGAGAGCCAGCTAAGAGACAAGCATCTATGAATCCAGAAAATACTATTTTTAATATTAAAAGACTTATTGGTCGATCATATGATGAAGTTAAACATCTAAAAAGACCATATAAAATAATTAATAATAATGGTAGAGCAGCTGTCAAGGTTAATGAGAGAATATATTCACCAGAAGAAATTTCTGCAATTATTCTTCAAAAAATGAAAAAAACAGCAGAAGATTATGTAGGGGAAGAAATCACAAGAGCTGTTATTACAGTTCCAGCCTATTTCAATAGTGATGAACGAAGTTGTACTCAAGTTGCGGGAGAGATAGCAGGATTAAAGGTAGAAAGAATTATATCTGAACCAACAGCAGCATCATTAAATATAAAAGACAAAAAGGATAAAATATATATGGTAATAGACAGTGGTGGATGTACATCGGATATGTCAGTTATAAATGTAGCTGATGACTTATATGAAGTAGTAGCAACAGATGGTGATAAAGATTTGGGTGGTAATCTAATAGATGAAGTAATAGTTAATTGGTTATCTGATGAATTCAAGTCAGAACAAAATATAGACCTTCGTAAAGACCCTATTGCTCTTCAAAGATTAACAGAGGCATCGGAAAAGGCAAAAATAGAATTATCAACTTCAATTCAAACAGAAATAAATCTACCATATATTACTGCTATAGACAATTTACCTAAACATTTAGTTAAAACATTAACACGTTCTAAATTTAATCAATTAAGTCAATTTTTTATTGATAAAACAATGAATTTGATTAAATCAAGTTTGGATAAGAGTGGTAAAAAAATATCAGAAATTGATGATGTTATTTTAGTGGGTGGTAGTACTAGAATACCATATTTAGTAGAAAATATTGAAAATTTTTTTAATAAAAAGGCTAATAAAAGTTTAAATCCAGATTTAGCTATTTCTATGGGTGCTTGTATTCAAGGTTCTGTAATTTCAGGAGAAAATACTGATATTCTTTTATTAGATTGTTTACCTTTAAATTTGTCCATTGAAACAATGGGTGGTGTAGCTACTTGTTTAATAGAAGCAAATACAACCATACCAACAACAAAATCTCAAATTTTTTCAACTGCTTCTGATAATCAGTCGAGTGTTGATGTAGTTGTTTTACAAGGTAATCGTCCAATGGCAAAAGATAATAAAACAATAGGAAGATTTCATTTAGATAATATACCACCAGCAAGGCGTGGTATTCCACAGATAGAAATTTCTATAAATTTAGATGCTAATGGTGTAATAAGTGTTAAGGCAGTTGATAAAGCAACAAATAAAGAAAATAGTATAAGAATTGAAGGAAGTACATCATTGAGCAAGGATGAGATTGAAAGAATGAAAATGGAAGCTGAACAAAATGCAGAATCCGATAAAAAAGAACGAGATAAAATAGATAAGTTAAATAGTACAGATTCCTTAATTTTTAATACTGAAAAACAAATAGAAGAATTAGGTGATAAATTAAATGATACAGATAAAACAACTTTAATTTCTGTTGTTAATAAATTAAAAGAATCATATAAAAATCAAAATTTAGAGCAGATAGATGAATACACTAAAGAGTTATCAGATGAATGGAATAAAATATCAGTGAAGTTATATTCTAATCAACAAGTTGAAACACCACAATCAGAGAACAATTCAAGTGATAATACACAAGATATAGATTTCGAAGATGTCAAATAAAAATAAAGACCATCAAATGATGGTCTTTATTTTTTCTATTAATTCAGTATAATCTTTATTTATAATAAATAAAAAATCATAATGTTTTTCTAAACAACTATCTTTTTTACATAAATTTTGTTCTAAATGAAGATTGTAATAATAATCGGATTTTATTTCAACGATTAAATTTAATTTTTTAATATAAAAATCAGGATAATATATTTTGCTTATATTTTTATAATTATATTTTATATTTATATATACAATAAAAGTATTTTTATTATGAAATCTGTTGTATATGTAAATTATATAGAATTTAATAAACTAAGAGTCTCAAGTGCGGGTAAAGGTTCGGAAGTATTTATTGGGAAATACATACAAGGACCAAGAATAAATGTAGGTACAGATATTATGATTGAAGATTTATCATTTGAAATTAATTATATTATACAAATTAATGATAATGTTTTTAGATTAATTAATTCTAATCAAAGTATAGTAGTAGAAAAACAATAAGGTCAATTCACATTGACCTTTTTTATTATCTTTTTTATTTTTTTTGTTCTTTCATATAGTTTCATTGCATCTATGACAACATCTGGAATTCTAATATAATTATCTATGGTATAAATTTGTAATGATAATTCGTGTATTTTATACATACATTTTTCTGCTATTGAATATTCAAAATCGGTGTGAATACATAAGTAATCTTCTTTCGAAAAATTAAAATAAACTATGATATCATTATTCTTATTTAATTTTTCTGTATAAAGTCTTATCATATTAATATCATATATTGATATTGAATTATA
>Ga0172381_10002974_pt1 | contig 18274 bp, 35 predicted proteins | sample Leawel6488metaG_FD_119754 | JGI IMG/M metagenome (GOLD analysis project Ga0172381, IMG submission 119754) | Leachate microbial communities from a municipal landfill in Southern Ontario, Canada - Leachate well 64-88 metaG | ecosystem: Engineered > Solid waste > Landfill > Unclassified | place...
AAATCCATACATCTGGTCTGGTTCGTATGGTGAATCTAATAGTAATTCGTCTAGCTCAAGCCCCATATTCATAGAAGTTAATGGATAAGCGCAAGCCGAGGAAGGATAAAATAATTTAATATTGTGTTTTTGACAGTGCTTAATTACTCTAGCGTCCATTAACATGTTGTCTAAGATAGGGTCAAACTGCTCTGTGGTAAAGAACCCTACCCCTCCCATGTTTGCCGATAAGTGAATCATCCCTTCTGCGACAGGAAGTTCACAAGTTCTAAGATCATGCTTTGGTAAATCTAAACCTATAACCTTATGTCCGAGTTCTTTTAATTTTTTAGATATATGACTACCTATAAATCCTTTATCGCCAGTTATTATTATTTCCATAAGTGCCTCCTAGATTCATAAGTAATTTTGTCATCGTTTTTTGTTGATTCAGATTTTCTATAAACCTCATCAAAATCACTCCTTCCTCTAGTCCAATGATTATGTTTAACAATAGCCTCTAAACAAGGAGAAAACACGCCTCTTTTTTGTGCTGTTTCTATAAACTCCCAATCGCAATAATTATGTTTATATTCATAAAGTACGGGGAATGAATTATCTATCGTGCCTCCGTATTTTTCTATGTACTCTCGCTTAACTAGATAGTGTGTGGCTTTTTCTCCTGCCAATACATGCTTATTCATCAGGTCGTTTGTACCAACAACACTTATTTTATCGTTCATTTTCTCAAGAGTCTTCTTTAGCCAGCCTCTTTGAAACTCTAAATCATCTGCTCCTGTGTAAAAATATGGTTCTGTAGTCTGTTCATAAGCACTATTTATCGCTCCTGAGTATGTCGGTGATCTTTTGTTAAGTAAAATCTCATCAAAGTGTTTTAACTTATCATAAATATCAGCTTCGACTATGAAATAAATCTTATAGTCCTCTGGCGTGTTTTGTTTAACATTGGCAATTATTTTCTCGATTCTATTTACTCTTAGGGTTGGTATAAAGATGGCTGTTGTCATAATTCACCCCATTTATCATTTCTAATTAAGGGTTTTTTTTGTTCAAAGTACCTTCTGTTATTGCTTAATGTTGGTCGTGGTGCGTTTTCGTGCCACTGATGTTTGATTAAAGGCTCTAGCCAGACATGCTGATATCCGTCCTCTTTTGCTCTTAAAAACATATCGTCATCCTCTTTTCCCCAATAAGTATAATTTTCGTCATAACCTTTAACCTTTCTAATCCACTCTGAATCAATGCCAAATATAGAACCGTAGCCAGTTTTAGGGTGTAATCTATAAACCTCTCCCTGTTCGTTCAAATCCATATTCTGTGCCAATACTAAAGTCTTTGGTTTGATAATCTCCTCTTTTAACCGATCAATGAAATTAGGTGCGAAGATGTTGTCTATATCTGAAAAAACTACATAAGGAGTTGTTACCAATCTAAAACCAATGTTATACGCCCTTGACTTGTTGAAATGCTCCGTATTATTTTTTACCGATATAAATCCATTAAATACATCGCTATACCAAGATAAATCATCGCTTCCATAATCAACAACAATAATTTTACAATCTTGATCTTTAAGACTATTTATACAATTTTCAGCTCGTTGTCTTTCACGGTTTTTAATCGTGAAGATCATCGTTATCATATATCCTTTAGTCTAGTTATCATTTTCTCAAAGTGAAATTCTTTACTGGGTTCTGCAAACTTCTTTTCCTCAAGTGCTTGTTTTAATTTATTAGATAGGTCGTTAGAGTCACCAAACTTTGCTAAATAGATATTATTAGCTTTTGAATAATCTCTTATCTCTCTAAATGTTGGATAGTCATACCCGACAAACGGAGTTCCGCAAGCTATTGCCTCCGCTACAAACATCCCAAACCCTTCAAACATTGAGCCGTTTATAACCACACTAGCACTTTTAATCATTTCAAATTTTGTTTTATCATCTACCCTTAAGTGAAACTCTACATCTGCGTTGTACTTTTTAACATATTCTTGAGCTTTTTCTTTGATCCCATTCACTGAGGCTATGACTTTTAGTTTGATATCATTCTCGGCACATGCCTTGACACAATCTTGAAACTTTTTGTGTTTAACAAGCCTTGAAATAAACAGTGCATACTTTTCTCGCTTCTGATCCTTAACTTGATCTAGTATGATTGAGTTTATACAAGGATAAACCGGGTGTACTTCTTTTTGATCTTTACCTAACCAGTCATAAATATATTTAGATGTTTCATTACAAAGTGAAATTACATTTGTGTCTTTTTCTTTTAATCCTTTAATTAAATGAGTCCAACCAACATATTCTCTTTTACCGATAAATTTATCCATCATCGGGAATGGGTCAAAGACTAAAACATAAACAGGTTTATTGTACTTCTTGGCATGTTTAATCGCACAAACTCCGCCATGAATAGGAGAGCCGATATAAACATCTGCTTTGGGTATTTTTGCTGTAGCTAGTTGCGAAGCAGTCTTTGATACTATTTTGAACTCTGGCTTTTTGTATTCATCAAACTCATGGGTAAAAACTGCTTTTCTGTTTGAATAAATTGTTACTTTATGTCCTAGTTCTAAAAGTGCTGAAATAATGAAGTATGCGTAATATCTACCACCTGTTATATGACCCACATCTTCATGGATAAACGCAATGTCTTTTGGTTCTCTGAAAACTGGGTTTTTAACTGGTGGTGGTGGATAAGATGGTAAAATAATGACTTTACCATCTAATTTTAACTTCTGGTCTTCTTTAATCAAACCCTTATTTAATAAATATTTATCATATCTTCTAACTATGGATTTTGTTTTATTTGTTAGAGGTCTTCTGTAAAATCTCCATGTTTCTTCAAAAAAATCATTTAATCTATCCATAATGTCTTTCTATTGATAAATAGCATAAATAATACTAACACAAATTTACCCACTTATGCATCTTCCCCTTATGTATCTCAAGTCCTCGTTTACTATCAGTCTTAAACTCACAATAAGGACAACGATATATTTCTTTAATAGTGAACCATTTTTTGAAAAGTTGGAGTAGTTTCATAGGTTAGTTTTTATTAGTAATAATTCATTCCTTAAAAAATCAATTTGCTTTTTAGTTAAGCAGTAAGTCATAACTCTTTTTTCATTTAGTATTTGAGGTGCCTATTAACCTTAAAAAATAGCCAACTTTCATATAATCTTTAGGTGGTAATCCTAGCTCTCTAGTTATTTCTACTGCTCCATAATAATATTTTTTCATTTCCCTCCTTTTTAGTTGAATTAGTTTTTAAAAGCCACCAATATTTTAATTTTTCTAAAATAGTTTTTTTGTATAACCACTTTTTAGGAGCATTTCTAAACTTTGGCTCTGTTTCGGTCATTATTGAGCGAGCCATTTCTAATCCGTTATAAAGTCCGTGCATATAAGGATCATAATTCCAATTTCCATTTTGACCTTGAATATCTAAAATGGAATTTAATTCTCCAAGTTTTTTATTAATAGCTTTCATTTCACTCCCTCCAATGATTTATAAATACCGCTTATAAACTTGCTAAACTCTAACCCTCTTTTAATTTCTCCGTCATCTATAATCACCTCATCGGGTGGGTACTTGTTTGAGTAATCTAGTGCTGTTTGTTTGCAAATAGCCTTAGACCCGTTTACTTCTACTTGCCAGATTTTAATTATGGTTTGTTTCATTCTATTGTTTCCCAGTTTTCAAGTTCTATGTCTTCATTAGTATTCCTTTTAAGATAGCCTTGTCCAGAAACCCGAGCTGAGTCATAAACCTGAGCTAAGCCATAAACCTGAGCTGAGTCATAAACCCGAGCTGAGCCATAAACCTGAGCTGAACCAGAAACCCGAGCTGAGCTAGAAACCCGAGCTGAGCTAGAAACCCGAGCTGAGTCATAAACCTGAGCTGAGTCACCTATGTTAAAATCAGCCCCTTCTTGCAAATCAGTACAATTAATTTCTGCCCTATCGTGAATAATAGCTTGATCTTTAACTACTCCATTGTGAACAATGGCAAGTGGACCAACCCAAACAGTTTCATCTATTTGTGCTTTTTCACTTACAAAACCTCCGCCGTACTTATGTCTGTGATATTTAACACCATCTAAAATCATCGTTTGTGATAAAAATTCGTCTGTTAATTCTGCCTTGTAACCCCAACCAGGTTCTTCTGCCATCTCTGGCTTCTTATCTAGTTCTTGGACATACTCCTTTAGTTCTTCAATCTTTTTTAATGCTTCGTCTTTAGATAGTTTCATCTCACCCTTATAATTAGTTTATTAATTCTCAAAAATATCTCTCTCTTACTCACCCAGAAGGCAAATAAATAGGTGTGGTACTTATCTCTTTCTATGGTGATGGTGGGGAATTTAAGTGTCATTTGCTTCAATAAACTTTTTATTTTCTAATTTATACCAAGTGTTTTCTTTTAACTTTTTACCATCTATCATCGCTGATTTAACATATTTAATTTTATAGTTGTTATCATATTCAGCTAGAGTTATCCAGCAACCGATTAGTCCTTTGACAATCCCATTTACCCCGATATTAGCTCCTACTGATTGCTTGCCACTTAATGCTAGCTTAGAGTCATATCCAGAGCTTGCTAGCTTAGAGTAATTTCCAGAGCTTGCTAGCTTAGAGTAATTTCCAGAGCTTGCTAGCTGAGAGTCATATCCAGAGCTTGCTAGCTGAGAGTTATATCCAGAGCTTGCTAGCTGAGAGTCATATCCAGAGCTTGCTAGCTGAGAGTCATTTCCAGAGCTTGCTAGCTTAGAGTCATATCCAGAGCTTGCTAGCTTAGAGTTATATCCAGAGCTTGCTAGCTGAGAGCCATTTCCAGAGCTTGCTAGCTGAGAGTAATTTCCAGAGCTTGCTAGCTTAGAGTAATTTCCAGAGCTTGCTAGCTGAGAGCCATTTCCAGAGCTTGCTAGCTTAGAGTAATTTCCAGAGCTTGCTAGCTTAGAGTTATATCCAGAGCTTGCCTGACTATCTTTATCTTTTTTAACTCTAGCTAGAAATGTTTTAATCGACAAAGCTATATCAAAGTTCCAGTTGATGTTTAATTTAAAATCAAGATCGAATATATTAAACTTATCCCACAAAGTGATGTTGTGATACTCTTTACCCTCTTTATCTAAAATCTTGTTGCCTTTATAAAAGTATTTCTTTCTAAAAAGATCAGTAAAAACAGCCTCTTTATCTTTAACATCACTAATATTTACATAACCTAGATTAGCCATCTCATTGTCTGATACTTCCATTCCAAGAAACTCTAAAAACTCAACAACATATTTAATATACTTGGGGTGGATTGAGGAGTTGCCTTTTCCCTTTATTTGTTCATTTTCTTCTATGGTACAGTGAGGCTTATTCTCTTTATCCCTTAGAGAGTAAATATTGGTATCTCTGCCATAGTATGAGGCAACACACGAACTCATTAGTAAACCCTCACGATCAAAAGCATTCTTACCAACTAGTTTGACAAACTTGAAGCCGTCTTTGAAGTCTAGCGTAACCTCTGTATCTTGATCGCTTTCTATAATTTTCTCGGCTTGTTTGTTTAACTCTTTGACCCATAAATCAGTCTTTTCTTTTGCTTGTTTGTAGCTCACTTTATCAAGCCTAACAGGGCATTTATCGCTGATTAGAAAGTCAATAATGTGTTCAATCTCGGTTTGATCTTCTTGATGTTTTTCTAGGTGATTTTCTAGGTTGTGATCTATCCAAGAGATGACTTTGTTACTTGCACCTAAACCGTTGGCGTATTCTAAATATTTTGATATGTTCATTTTTCCTTTTTTACTTTATAAACACTCCTTGCATACATCTGATTCATCTGCTTTTAGGTTGCCACAAGGGCAGAAGTCATTTTCTGGTTCATTAATTACTTTTATTAAATCAGAAATTTCCTTAACAACATTTTCGTGCATTTTATTAGCCTTTAAGTCTGTTTCAAACTCTAATTCTCCAATAGCCCAATCACTTTCAAGATCCACTTGTTTGTTAACATCTGCCTCCCAATATGGTTTTTCCCATTTAGCCCAAAAAACCATTGTTTCATAATATCTATTAGCACCAATTTGTTTATCAAACTTATCACCCCCACTAGATGACATATTTCCAACAGTAGATACTACAATCCTCTTTTCTCCATACTCAACAAGAGTATTCCTTCTAAAATTACATCTGTTTGCACAGATAAAGTGTCCACCCCAACCTTGTTCTGTTATTTTTACTTTCATTTATTTATCCTCCTCTAGTTTATTAAGTGTTTGGAGCAGTATAGGTCTTGATATAAGCTCATCGGTCTGCCAGCCTTCTTCACCGCTCCAAAGTTTCGTGTGTGGTTGTTTTTCAACCACCCCTCTAACTTCATCAAATATCTTGGTGCGTTCGGTGGAGATGAGGTTCTTAATAATTCTAAAATGTTTTTCACCAATCTTGTCTGTATCAAGAGTATATTGATATGGAGTATCTTTTTGTTTTTTACCAGCCTCATAACCTTCAATAATTGCTCGTCTTAAAGCTATTGCTATCCATTCCATTGATTCACTCTCTTGTTGTGGTTTTTGGTTAGTTGGTTTCATAGAAAGCCTCCCGATAAATCATATTGAGTATTCCTACTGGGTCGAGATAGTTAATCCTCAAGCCGTTAGCCTTGGCGTAATCCTCAACTGCCAACCTAGTGACAATAAACTCTCCGTTATTAAAAATGTACCTTGGGTCTATCAAATCAACCGACCAACCACTATGTAGTGATTTTTGCGGATTTGGTTCTTTTATACTTCCTTTATTAGTTTGCATACTGTTATTCATAATTGTTCCTTTTTGGATAGAGTTTTTTCAACTTTTCTATGCAGTTTTCCATAATCTAGCAATCCATTTCTATCAGCTAAATCATAAGCAAGTACGAGAGAATCTTTCAGCCCTTGCTCCCCCGACTTAGTAGCTATGAGATGGAGTTCTTTCTCCAAGAATGCTCTGGCTTTATCCCTATCAATAATGATTGACAATTCAACACACCCCGATACACCACGATGAAGTGTTGCCACCTTTTCTGGAAACTCCTCATCAAATCTACTCTCCCAGTCTTGTTGTGGTTTTTGGTTAGTTTGTTTCATTTTGATTTTCCTCTTAATACTTCTAATGTACTCTCCTGATCTTCAATCATTTGTTCTTTTTCTGCTAGAGCCACTAGGTACTCTAGTTCAGCCCTGAATAAATCTTTGCTATCATTCCAGGGATATTTATTAACTAATCGTTCTATTTCTTGTTGTATGTTCATATTTCCTTTAATTTATTTACTTATTCTTCTATAATTTCTCCAACCTCAACTTTGTTGGTTTCTATTTTAGAATCTAATAATTTGAATTTACTTGCCTTCATACTTTCAAAAAGGGTTTTGCCATCTCTAACAATCGCATAAGGTAAAAATATCTGTTCCATTTTAACCATTTGAGTTTCTAATAATGCTATTTGAGCCTCAACCCAATATTTGACAATCCGCCACGCTACTCTTGAGGCTTGTTCTTCATTCACAAAAGAGTTAGGTACTAATCCATCTCTATTTTGTTGTTTCAAAACCTCATAAACTGGTTTAGGATCACAAGGAAGTCTAATAGCCATCGATCTACCCTCTGGAGTTGCAACCTGAAATGAAAGAGCTTCAATTTGCCCATCATCAGTATAATTTGCCATAACCGATCTAGCACCATGAACAACTAGATTATCTTGAATTTCGCCAATAGTTTTGCTTGGCTCTATTTTAGTGGTGTAAGTAAATAATCCCTTTTTTGATTTGTTTGTCATGTTAAGTGTTAAGTCGTAGTATCTATGTAGTTGTCATTTAGTCCTTTTGTTCAATTAGTTGGTTAAAACATTCACATAACTCTAATACTACTCTAGCCCCATCTGCCCCATCATATCCTTCACCCCCATCCATAATCTCCTCAGCAAATTTTTGCTCACGCTCAAATATTTGTTTAATTTCACTTATTGTTTTTGTCATACTTCCTTTAATTTACTAATTTATAAGCTAAATACTGAACTCCAAACTTCCTTGCTTCATCTACTGTTTCCAAGTAAAGATCAAATCTATTCTCTCCAACTATGCTACCCCCCAAGTCATTGCAGACCCACACTTGACCGTTAATCTCAAATTGTTTGCCTAAATTAGCCCTATCGCAAGCCATTGTTTTTCCTGCTATTGGTATGCTTCCTGTTGCTGTTCTGGGTTTGCCTGAAAGCAGTGAAGGACAGTTCATTCTAATTTCAGCCTCGGTAGTTAGACCGCCACACGAATATGCACTGATCTTAGCAATCTTAACTTCTTCTACCTGCACTATTTCTTCTTTTTCTGGTTCTTGTGTAGATTCTTCCACTTCCTCTTCAATCTCCCCATTTTGAGGCAATTGGCGGTCTTTAACCACTATTGGTGATTGAATTGGTGATCTGAATTCTAAGTAGTGGTCTTTGTAGAAATTGTTTACTGAAACTAAGACTACAATTAGCAGTCCAATTACAAGTCCGCTAATACCTGCTCTAATTAGAACCTTTTTAATTAGTTTGTTGTCTATGATGATGTCTTTTTTCATATTATTCCTCTAAAAAATATCTAACTCCGTATGAATCTCCCATTTTCTCGTGTTTACTCGTTATGTTATAACCATCGTTTTTAAGATCGTTTATTCTTGCTGAGGCTCTAAATGTTACGCTGTTGGCGAGTGTGAAACTATGTATTCCTCTATCTCCTGCCTCTTGTAACATCTTAAGTATTCTTTGTTTGTGAGTTTGTTTTTTCATTAGAGGTAAATGTAGTTAATTGCTCTTCCTAAATAGTTACAAGGGATTTTTCTCTTATACTGTCCGTTTGCCCTTCTTGGGGCGTTGATTTGCTTAAGAGTTCTACCTTCTTTTAACTGTTTTCTTACACTAGGCTTAATCCTTGATCTTGCTTTGCGTTTGAATAGTTTAAGAAATTGCATAAGTTCCTTTTGTTAATTTATATCAAGTGTATAGTATTATTTATCGCTTGTCAAGCACCAGTTATTATATTCATCCTCTAGTTCTTTAACAGTCATTTTATCCATTGAGTGAAGAATCTGATATACCCTCTGGGTTGATAAGTCTAGTTCTCTTGCAATCTTTCTAGGATTCCAGCCCTGGTTTGTTTTAACCAGTATGTACATTCTCTGTTCCCAGTCCATATCACGATATGCTCTAGCTTTGATTTTTGGTGATTTATATTGTTTCATAATTTCCTTTCTATGTTTGGAATCGGCTATCTCTAGCTTCTTCCATTTTAACTTTTAATGTGTATTTCAGGCTGTTAATTAGCTCTTTTGTAACATCTAATAATGCTTCTTTTCGCAGTTTAAGCTCATACTCATCGCTTGCCTTTGCTTTAGCTCTTGCCTCAGTAACTTTTTCAAACTCGTTGGTCATTTTTTCATAGTAGCGGTTGTAGTTCATTTCAGCGTCAATCCATTCATCGGACACTGAACCAAGTAGGGCGGATAGTTTCTGCAAGAGAATAGTACATCTAGCTGGGTCAATGTCACTCATTGTCTCTCTTCTAATTTCGTCAATATACTGGCGGATTGTTTTATCTGTCATAACTTTTTTGCTCCTTGTTGCAATACTTCTACTGCTTCTAAAATTAGTTCCATAGCTTTTTCAAGAATCATATCCGCTTCCTTGCTTTTAACTGCTGGGGCTGTGGTTGATTGAATTTGTTTTGCAAATTCAAGTAGTTTTTGTTTATCTGGTGCTAACAAAGACTTTCTTTCAAGTTCTTCCTCGGCTCTTTTTTTAGCTTCCTGTGCTTCTCTTTCTTGTTTTTCCTTGAGTTCTTGAGCTTCTTTTTGTTTTGCTAGTTCCTGCTCTGCTTTCATTCTTTCAGAGTCAGCTTTTTCTTTTTCTTTTTGCAACTTCTCATTTTCCTTGCGAATTTTCTCCTGTTCTTCTTGATGTTTTTTGTAAGCTGTTAAAGCGGATGTTTTGAGTTTTCCAAACTGTTGCTCGGTTGTTTCAATGGTTAACTCGGCAAGTTCAATAAAGTCTGAGTATTTAACTAACTCGAATTTTCTTTCGTTGAAAATCTTTTCTTTTTTTTCATTCTCAATTCTCTCTGCCTCGGCATCCTGCTCGGCTTTCTTTTGTGCTTCATAAGCTAGCTTTGAGTTTCCAAGAAGTTTCTCAAATGCTTCATCAGTTAAGTTACTTGGATGTAAACTGTATATCTCAGAATCATCAACATATTTTGATAGTTGATTGTGTCGCTCTGTTTCTATTTTGTTATCTTTTTCAGCTTGTAGCCTTTCTGCAAACTTTTCTTGAGCCATTAGTCTTTCTTCTTCTGGCACGATTAAAGCCTTAATTACATTGGCAATTCCGTCAATAGCTCTACCTTCCCTTAATGACTGTTCTTTGAGAGTTTTTCTAGTTGGTTCAATTCCCTTTGTTCTAATATCTTGCAACTGCCTTCTTATCTCCCTGGCTTTAGCCATACCCTCAAGATCATTCTCATCTGTTACTACAATCTCTTTTCCAACTTTTACTAATTGTTTAGCCTCATCAAAATATGAACTAAACTTTGTTAATAAAACTTCAGTCTTGGATTTTTCAAGTCCTGACTCCTGTGCAATTAAAACTAAATCTTTATTGTCTGTCATTTTGTCCTTTCTAGGATTGTTTGTAATTTTGCTTGAGCTGTTTGCAAGCCAACCTCTAGTTTGTTAATGCTTTTCTCATCACGATCTACTCGTTTAATAATAATTGGCTGATTCTTAAATACTGGATTGTAAACAACGTAATCACACCACTTTCTATCTGTAACTAGCATTTGCATTTGCATTTGCCACATATAGCCTGTATCAATTATTCCTGTAGTTAAGTATTCATAATAAACCCTAAAAGAAGGGCTTTTAACTTCCATAAGTCCATCATTTCCGACAAGTCCATCGGGAGAACACCCAACATATTCATTCAACTCAACAAACCCAACTTGATTGACAATGTTTCCTGTTTCAAGCTCATAGAGGTTTCTAGCCTTGGGTTCAAGTTCGTTTCCCCTTTCCATATCAGCATTTTTATATCCTTGTTTAATTTGACCTGTTAGTATTTCCTCTGCTTTTTCAAAAACTAAAGTATCTAGTCCTTTACCATTGGTAGCTATTGCCTGAGCTGATGAAGCTGTGAATTTTCCTAGTCTTACTTTTAACCACTCGTCTGTTCCTTGAATTAAGTCGTTATAGATTTTCATTGTTTTATCTCCTCGCTTAACTCCTCTTTTCTTCTAGCATATTCAAGTTCTAGTGCATTGTGATAGTCTGCGTTGACTTCTGATTTAATAGCCTTACAGGTATTAATTAATTCCTGATGAGTTTTAACTTTGTTAATTCTTTTAATTAGTTCTTCATCTAGTTGCTGTTCAACAACTTCTCCTTCTTGTACTTTTTGATATTCGCTAGGTGATAAAGAATCCTCATAGACTTCTGCAACTCCTTGAGCTGATTCTAGTACCTCTGGTAGTTGAGTCTTTAATAATTTATTCAACGCTCCATATCTTAATTTAAGAATACGATTAGTTCCTTCTTGCCATCCAAACTTTAACCTACCATCTCTACCCCTTGTATAGTTTGATTGTTCGGCTTCTGCAAAAGTCATTATTTCAGATACAGTTTCACCAGTTTTTTTATTAGTAGCTGTAACTGTGGTTTCATCTTTTTTATCTTTATAAGAAAGTGTCCAACCGTGAACCTTAAATCTTTTAACAAGTGCTTTGCCCCAAATAGTTATCTGTCCGTTTACAAGATATAAAGAGTTAAGAGATTCTAAAGGTTTCATTCCCATTTCAAAACCCGCTTGCATTACAACTATTGCTTGCTCTTTATTCTGAACATATTGAGGTAATGCCTTACTTTCAATTAAAGTATCTGCCATTCCTTTAATTTGCTTCCAAGCTATCGGATCAATTACTCCTGTTTTCTGGGTATTGACCAGCTTTGTAATTTCTGCTGTTTGTTTTTTTGTATCTTCTGTCATTTATAGTTCCTCCATATAATTACCGACAAGCTCCTGCAAGTCATCGGTATTTTTAGTTTGTAATACATCCTCGGCGAATCTATATAAAATATCTTCAAGATGATCGACTGTGTTAAGTGTTAGCTCCTCATCGTTGAAAATTACTATTTCTGATTCACCTGATCTAATACTCAAAGTATAGCGTTCTGGCATACCATCAAGTCGCTTTGAATTGACCTCGTATTCTTTATCGTTTATGTGAAGGCTTGTTTGCATAAGTTCCTTTTTTATTGATAACTGCTTAGTATTATATAGCTTGATTATAGCTTGTCAAGCACCAATTCCCAGAGGTAATAAAAAACCGCTGGCGAACTTATGCGAAGACTCCAGCGGTTTAATTGCATTATACCAGTTCGAAGTTTTCAGGCAACCAACTGGCGTATGTTTAGTATAAAGTATCTTTAACATCTTTTGCAAGTTCTCTGTCCTCTTTTTCTTCTTTCAAAACATAATCATTTGATTTCCAATCCAACATTTCAACCATTAATATTATAACTGACCTCAAATGTGGTTTTTTAACCCATAGCCTTCTATATTTAGCAAGTTGTTCTTCTTTAGTCATAGCTTGCGAGGCGGGGAAGCCCCTTCTTAATAATTGAATTAGCTACTATTCCCTAGTAGATGCTCCTTGTAATAAAGATGACATCTAGGGGATTTAACTCATCTTAGGCTTTTAATCGGTTTTCTCTCCGAAGCTGGCAATCAATCGGGCTGATGAAGGCTAGAGGATAATTGGTTCTACCATAGTCCCCTCACCAGTATTTATATAGCGTGCCGATCAATTCTCACGCTTTTGCAACTTGCGATTCGGTATAAGTTGCCCTTTCTTGGTTTACAAATTATCAAACTACTAAAAAAGGGAACGACCGCCTGCCCAGTAGTCATTCCCTTATTTAGTAGTTTGATATTTGTTTTATTCATAATTCTGATAAACCGATTGACTTATCTGATTCTAAAAACTCTATTAACTCTCTGTGTCTTTTTATCCCTATTGCAAACTCTTTTTTTTGTTGTTCATCTGAACAAACACTATAAATCTTAGCGGTTATTACCAATTTTTCTTTTAATCTCTCTAAAATATGGGGGATTGATTGCTTTGCCAATAATCTTACAGACAAATACTCTGCTTGTTTAAGAGGGAGACTATATTTATCTGCTATTGTTTGTGATTTTGTTTTAATTGTTTTTACCATAAAAAAACCGCTTAGTAGGGTGGCAAAGCTGTTTAAGGCTTTTGGCAAAGCTTTCTTTGCCAACCAACTAAACGGTTGTATGCCTTAAACAAATCTAATCATTTAATCCCCTTTGCCGTAGGATCGCCACTTAATGGTGTGGACGTATCTATACTTATAAACTAGTTTTTTTTAACTGTCAACTCCAATTCCTCTATCATCTCCTCCAACTCTGAATTTGAATACTTAACCACGCTTTTTGCTTTGCTTCTAAGCCTCTCATACCACTCAATTCCTCGTTTTTCTTTAATCCACTCTATAAACTCCGCAGGGGTCTTGTGTGCCGAGAATGAACTGTTTAATGTGTGATGTCCTGAACACAAACATATCCCATTATCTAAATCCCACCTTACTGAATAATTAGATCGTGAGAATATATGGTGTGCATTTAAGTAAGTATTTTTACCGCAATAATCACACTTACCACCTTCTTTTACTTTATCACTCCAAAGTGTATCTAATTTATCTATTAGCTTTCGGCGTTTGGTTTTCATACTTCCAATATATCAAAAAAAAGCGACCATTGCTGATCGCTTTCTCCTCACCAGTAAAAGTATGGCAGGTTCTCGGCTTTAATTCAAGCTGAAGAGGGGCTTCCACCCACCTGCCTTATAAAACTGCTTCCAATGTTAATATATCTTAATCGGTTTAGGATTATTTCCCACAGTTTTATAATTTAATTATACTATTAAAACATCTTCTGAACAAGTCCAAGCAACGCTTGAGCAAACATTTCCATAATTGCCTCATCGTGTACATCTTGGTTGTGTTCTTGAATCGGCAGTGCTTGTGCATTTTCTTGTGATCTTAATAACCAGTTTGGAACGCCTCGTGATTTTCCGTAGGCTACTCCACACTTATGGTGAACGTCTAATTGCTCATCTTGTCTATGGGGATTGTTTCTATACCACTCTTGTCTGGCGTTTTCTTTTACTCTGTCGGAGAACTCAGCCCCTTTACGACCCATAAAAAGTGTCTTTCCACCCTTCCTCTTTTAGCTCCTTTTTTCTTCTTTTGTAAGTTTCTTTGTAATCTCCCTCTTGAAAGTCTTTAGCAAGATATCTTGAGGAATTGAAGGCGATCTTTTCCATAAACTCATCCATCATGTCCGAGTCTAGTAATCTAAATATAGCCATTAGATAGATTCCAACATCGGCAGACTCTTGTAAAACTTCTTTTTTTCTTTCATCTGTGGGGTCTATTAAATACCAAGCAAGGGCAATAACCATCTCCATTACTTCACCTCTTAGTGCTTCTGAGATGTTATAGAGTGTGTTATTAGCTTCTATTGTTGGTCGGTCAGCAGACCAGTTAGCTTCAGTTTGTTTAACAAGTTGCCATTCTTTCACCGATTATTCCTCACTTAGCTTTTTGAAAAAGTCAGCTAGCGCTGCATATAAAATAACTAAAGCAAATGGAATAGCTTGTTCTAGTGTTACACCTAAAGCTAACTGTGAAAATAAAGCAGCTAAAAATACTGCTGTAAACTTTAGTAAGTTTTTACTCCAAGCCTTTAGTTGATCTTCACTTAGTCTTAGTTTTGTCATTGAAAAGTCCTTTAATAATTTCTATTAGCTTCTCTATACGTGTAAAAACGGCTTTTTCTGTTTCTGATACCTTATCCTTACCCTCTAACTCTTTAACCCTAGTTTCTAACTTCTCCACTCGTTCTAGTGCCTTTTCATATTCACTTTTCATTGTAGCAATAGCTTCCTTTAATGAGGTGATTTCTTCTTTCTTTTCACTCTCAAGTAATGAGTAGGCTTTTTCTAACTGACTAATGTTTTTCTTTAACTTATCCTCGTTATCTAGTAAGCGATCAATAGCTCCAATAATCTCGGATTTATCAGCAATCGTTACCAGCTTACTTGCCAGAGTTTCAATAAACTCTTTTAATTCCTCACGAACTGTTTTTAGTGCTGAGGCTTTTTCTACCACCTCTCCTTTTACTTGTTCGATCTCAGCTTGTTTTTTCTCAAGTTCTGCTTGTAATGATTTATTCTTTCTTCTCTCACTTGCAAGATAAGATTTGTTTTCAAGGTTATTTTCATTACCCCAATCTAAACCCACGTGTTCAAAGATTTTAGAGTCTAGCTCCTCAATCGTTTTTAGACCGTACTTCTTAACTATGTCTGTCATATCGTTTTGAGTAGTTGGTACTAAAAAGCCACTAACGCTATTGTAATTGTGTGTTTCTAGTGTAACAAATAGTGGCTTGCTCCAGTTTTGATCTATTGAATTAAATGAGGTAGTTGTAGCCTTATCATCTCTTACTACCGCTATGTGTCCTGCACCTCCTCCAACTCTGCCATTCCAAATAGCAATCCAGCCTTTTTTTGGAATTAAGTCAGGGGTGTTTTTAATAAACTCAAATTCATCACCTATTTTAGAGGGAAAGTCTTTAGCATTAGTGCCGATAATAGGGGTTAGATTAAGAACCTCTTTAATATATAAATTAGCAAGGTCTGTGCATTGATATAGAGCATTGGAATTATATGAGTGATACTCAACTTGTTTACCAAAGTATTTAGAGATAAATTGATCTATTGTAAGCATAATGGTGATATATAACTGCCAGTTAATAATAGGTAATAAATATGTAACACTATTATGAAGGTAGCGATAATAATGAGCCATAAGACTCGGTAGGTGAGTTTGGTCATTTTATAATGAGGTCTAATAATAATTTTCCTATACTCGTTAATGTTAAAGCAATGGTTCCAAAGATTAAGTTCTCAACCTTCTTAATCCTATTATTTTGTTCCTCGTTTACAAGATCAAATCTTTCTCTACTAACCTTTTCATCTTTAATACACTTCAATTCTTCCTTAATATCATCAATTCCTTGTTTAAGGTATTTAAGGTCGTTGGCTAACACTTCGGTTGATACTGTTTGTTTTGTCATAATCTTAACTGTTGTGTAGTAGTGTTAGTTGTTTTTTTTTCATTCTTCCATTTGTCCCTCTAACCTAATATGTTGTTCATCTTCTGCTTTTTTACCACATACTTTACACTTGCCTCTTATTCCGTCTGATGGTTCAAAGATGTGCTTCATAGTAGGGTTGAGATGGCTCTATGTATTGATATATAATCACTACCAGCAAGTAAACCAACTGTCTCATTCGTACTCACTGATCTAGCTATTACATACATTGTTGTTTTACTTGTAAATGTAACATTATGAGATCTATAATATGGAACTTGCCAAATTAGCTGATTGCTATTTGCACTTGACCTACCACCAACCCTAGACATAGTAGTACCATAAGTAACGCTACTCGTTGATGTAGAAAGTCCAATCTCTCCAAGTGCTTTATTATTACTAGATGAAGTGCAGGTAGCGGAAGCTGGTCCACTTAGTATATTTTCCCAATCTCCTATTGGAATAGATAATCTTAAATCTGAGGTTAATTCTACATAAGTAGTTGAGTTTGTTGCAGCCGAAGTGTCTGATTTTGTAACACTTACTGTCCAACTCAACGGACTAATTGGAAATCCACTAGGATACGTCTTAGGTGGTGCATAAGCTACGTTGCTAATAGTACCAGTACTAACTGGGTCACTGGCTTGAGTTGGTGTAGCTGTATCTATCTCCATTAAACAGGTAACGGTTGTGTCAGTTGAAAATGTTGGATCTTTACTCACAATCATGTAATGCGTAGTGCCGCCCTCATCTAGCTTAATCCTTGTGCCTTTCCAGATGTAAGAAGTAACATCTGTACCAGCAAAGGTTAGAACTACAGTAGGATCATCTATTGAAGCTCTGGTAACCGTTACTCCTGAAATACCTGCGGTTAGCCAACCACCAATGGCTGCTGCAATACTCTGTTGTGTAGCAAGAGCACTATCAGAGTTAGAAGCCATATCGTTTTCGTCTAGGATATTTTCTTTGTAAATTGATTGCAAAATAATCCACCCCTCTTCTATTGTTTTGGCTGTAGTGTCGCCTTGCTCTCTGACTATCGTTAGCGTGTCGGTTGATCTTGCAGTGACTTGTAAAATCTCTGAATTACTTACATTTGGATTTTCGCCTGGTGGCATAGCGGTAACATAAAAGTTACCATCAGTTGAGGGTTGAGGAAATCTTGCCCCCTCCCCTGAGCCCAAAACGAGTGATGTGCCTGTTGTTGCTGGAGATGGAGCTGTTGCCACATATCCTAGTGCTAAGTTTTTGAAGTTCATATATTTTAGTATAACATAGCTGATAATTAAGGAAATTCTTTGCCAAGTTCAAATAAATAAAAATATAAATCTACATAGAAAACTTGATCTGAAAGAGGGCAATACTGCGAACCCATTAAAGCACAATAAGCCATCCAATAAACTTCAACCTTACTATCAAAAACTGCATAATCAAACTGTAAAACAGGGATTGTTCCAAAATCACAATGAACGCTATCAAAATCACTTGCTGGCATAAAGTATCTAGGACCAGTTGTTTTTCTTACTGTGCCTAGTACCATAGGCACAAAATCATAGTCGTGATTAACAACTTCCGTTCCTTCACATACGCTTGTTGTTGAGGTGATAGTAACGGTTTTTTTCTCAAGTAAATTAAGAGGTGGATATTTAGTCCAGAAGTTATAATCATCTGGGTCTGTAGAGTCGATAGTCTTGCCATCTTTGGCAAATTTAATTCCTGTGTCTGACATTATATATCTTGGTCTGGGTCGTAATAAATAATATAAAGAAATTTTAAAGTAATTGATTCAGTACCAGAACCAGTAAACGATCTTACATAATATTTTAGCTGAGTATTATTAACATAGGGTCGTGCAATAAAATAAACTGCACCGTTTGACTGACTGTCAATAAATGGAGCATTTCTGTATGTTTCCACCTTAGAGTCTGTATCTATATCAAACCATTGAGTTAAAACCCTAAAAAGAGGCTCATAGCCTAAATTATGAGTAGCAACTAGCTGATCTGTTTCTGTACTGTCGTGAGTGTATGTAAT
>Ga0172381_10002975_pt1 | contig 18272 bp, 21 predicted proteins | sample Leawel6488metaG_FD_119754 | JGI IMG/M metagenome (GOLD analysis project Ga0172381, IMG submission 119754) | Leachate microbial communities from a municipal landfill in Southern Ontario, Canada - Leachate well 64-88 metaG | ecosystem: Engineered > Solid waste > Landfill > Unclassified | place...
AAATTTTAATTTTAATGAAACAAGAAAAGTTTTAAAGAATATAGATTTGGACATAAAGCCTGGCGAAAAAATTGCGCTGGTTGGGCCGTCGGGAGCTGGAAAAACAACTTTTGTCAGATTGCTTTTAAGATTGTATTCCCCTACTTCTGGGAAAATTTTGATTGATGGCCAAGACATTTTGGAAGTTACGCAAGAAAGCTTGCGAAAAAATATTTCTTTGGTGCCGCAAGATCCAATTTTGTTTCACAGAACTTTGGCAGAAAATATTGCTTATGGAAAACGCGATGCAACAAAAGAGGAAATTACAAAAGCAGCTGAGCTTGCCCACTGCGATGAGTTTATAAAAAATTTATCTTATGGTTTGGAAACTTATGTTGGCGAAAGAGGAATCAAATTGTCTGGCGGAGAAAGACAAAGAGTTGCAATTGCCAGAGCAATTTTAAAGAATGCTCCAATTTTAATTTTAGACGAGGCAACCTCAAGTTTGGATTCTAATTCTGAAATGCTAATTCAAGATGCGTTGAACAATTTGATGCAGAACAAAACAACAATTGTAATTGCTCACAGATTATCAACCATACAAAAAATGGACAGAATTATTGTTGTTGATGACGGAAGAATTATTGAGCAAGGAAGCCACGCAGAACTTTTGGAAAACAAAAACAGCCTATACAAAAAACTCTGGGAACTTCAAGCCGGCGGATTTCTAGAAGAAGACGAAGACGAAAGCGAAAATGAAATACCTGAATCAGAAGAAAAAATGAGTGAAGAAAAAGGCGAAGCAAAATTAGCAAGTTTTTAATCTAAAATTTCTCATTAGTTGTCATCCCCGACCTGATCGGGGATCCACGTGGATTCCCGCCTTCGCGGGAATGACAGAAAGATTATAATAAAAATATGGCAGAAGAAAAACAGCGTCCAAAAGTTGGAGTTGGGGTAATGATTTTCAAGAATGGAAAAGTTTTGCTTGGCAAAAGAAAAAATGCTCATGGTGCAGGAGAATACGCTTGGCCTGGCGGACATTTGGAATATATGGAATCATTTGAAGATTGTGCAAAGCGTGAGACTATGGAAGAGGCAGGAATAGAAATTGATAATATTCGTTTTCAGCTTTTAGCAAATTTAGTGAAATATGCACCAAGCCATTATGTTCACATCGGATTGGTTGCAGATTGGAAAAGTGGTGAACCAAAAGTCATGGAGCCAGATAAATGTAAGGGTTGGGATTGGTATGATATAGATAAAATACCTCAGCCTCTTTTTGAATCTTGCAAATTCTCCATAGAGTCTTTTAAAACTGGTAAAAATTATTTTGATATTTAAAATTAATTAAGTAAAAATATGGAACAAGAATTTCAAACAGTTAAGAGGAATTTGCCTAGGGATTTGTTTTTGCATCTTTTGGCAATAGTTACTTTGTATTGGTCGGCGATAAGTTTTGTGACTTTGTTGTGGCAGTTTATAAATAATTATTTTCCAGACAAATTAACAAATTATTATTCTGGCAATTTTTCTTTGTCTTTAATTAGGTTTAATGTTTCTGCGATAATAATAGTTTTTCCGGTTTTTATTTTGATTTCTTGGTTTTTAAATAAAATTTATAAAAAAGAGGCTGTAGTCCGCGAATCAAAAATTAGAAAATGGCTGATTTATTTAACATTGTTCATTGCTTCGCTTGTAATTATTGGAGATTTAATCTTTGTTATCAACCAATTTTTGGGAGGAGAAATAACAGTGAGATTTATCTTAAAGTCGCTTTCTGTGCTTTTGGTGGCAGCAGTTATTTTTGGATATTATTTGGACGACGTTAGGCGAGAGATGCCCACAAAATTAGCAAAATATTTTGCATGGGTTTCTGGTATTTTAGTTCTGGCTGCAATAGTTGGCGCTTTCATTATTGTTGGCTCACCTACTAGGGCAAGGTTAATGCAGTTTGACCAGCAAAAAATTTCTGATTTGCAGAACATTCAGTCGCAGATTGTGAATTATTATCAAAGAAAGAGCGTGCTTCCAAATTCTATCTCTGACCTGAATGATTCTATTTCTGGTTTTGCAGAGCCAACTGACCCACAAACAAAAGCCTCTTACGAGTATGTTGTAAATGATGCAGCAAATTTATCTTTTAAATTATGTGCTAACTTTAATAAAGAAAACCAAAACAGTAATGAAAGTTACTATTATGGCAACAACGATAAATGGAATCATCAAGCCGGCCGAGTTTGTTTTGAAAGAACAATTGATAAACAACTATACCCAGCATCTACTAAAGTAAAAAGCGAAATAGATATAAAAGCCATTCAAACAAAGTAATTTCTATTGACATCTGTTCATGTTGGAGTAATAATAAGAACGGTTCTTTCCTATTTTATTTTTGTCCTCTTTTTAGGAGACGAATCATGGTAATCTATGTAGAAGAAAGAACAAACGGCAGATTCATTGAGATTTTATTAGGAGCAGACGCCAGCAAGGATGTTGACGCAAAGGGTATTTTAAGCGACTTCCCAGCTTTCCGAGCGTGGATGAAGCTTCCTGCTACAAGCGAAAGTGTGGAGGCTATCGCAGAAGTATTCTCTGCCCGTGTCTATGAATCCTTAAAATCCCTAAGAGGCTTTGATGATCTCTATCAAGCAAAGATTGATAGCATCAACGCTTTTTTGGATTATCTTCGCCAGCTTGCCAAACGTATTTTTGGCATAACGGTTGATTTGAGTGAAGCTAGCGAAATTCTTTGTCAGCCGTAAAATGGCGACTTATGCGGTTGGGGCTCCCCCATCCGCATTCTTTGTTATTGACAAGCATAGTTGGTTTTGATAAGATAATATAATAATCAAGGAAAGGAAATTATGTCCGTCTGACCACGGGCTTTTATTTTTATTATTAATATAAAAAAAATGGATATAAAATCATTTAAAGGAGCTTTAGCTCAAATTGCAGAGGAAAGAGGTATTTCGCCAGAAAAAGTTATTGAGACAATTGAAGCGGCAATTGCCACTGCTTACAAAAAAGATTACGGAGAAAAAGGCCAAAAAATTAAGGCAAAATTTAACCCAGTATCGGGCGATGTTAAATTTTGGCAAGTAAAATTAGTTGTTGACAACTCAATGCTTTACACTGACGAAGAGATTGAGGAAATGTCTGTCCAGGGCGGAAAAGATGCAGAGGCTCACGAGGAAGACGGTGAAACAAAAAAATATGTTTTCAATGAGGAAAAGCATATTATGATTGACGAAGCCAAAAGAGATTTTCCAAAAGTTAAGGTTGGCGAAGAGATTGAAATCCCTTTGGTTTCAAAGCAAGACTACGGAAGAATTGCAGCTCAAACTGCAAAGCAGGTTATTTTGCAAAAAATTAGAGAGGCGGAAAAAGAAACAATCTCTTCTGAATACAGATCAAGAGAGGGTGAAATTGTTTCTGGAATTGTGCAAAGAATTGAAGGCCACACGGTTTTTATTGATATTGGAAAAACCCTGGGAGTTTTAAATAGAGACGAACAAATTCCTGGAGAATTTTACAGACCGAGTCAAAGGTTAAAACTATACATTTTAAAAGTTGAAGACACTCCAAAAGGATCGGTTGTTATGCTCTCAAGAGCTTATCCAAAATTGATCTCAAAATTATTTGAGTTGGAAGTTCCGGAAGTCGCAGCAGGAACGGTTGTTATTAAAGCAATTGCCAGAGAGCCAGGGTTCCGTACAAAAATCGCAGTTTCCTCAAATGAAGAAGGGGTTGATCCTATTGGAGCCTGTGTTGGGCAGAGAGGAACAAGAATTATGGCAGTTATCAATGAATTAGGTGGAGAGAAAATTGACGTAATTTCTTTTGAAGAAAAACCCGAAAAATTTATTGCAAACGCTTTAGCTCCAGCTAAAATTATTAGTGTAAAAGTTGAAGACAAAAATACTGCCACTGTTTTTGTTCCAGAAGATCAGCTATCTTTGGCAATTGGAAAAGACGGCAGAAACGTGAGATTAGCAGCTCAGTTAACTGGTTGGAAAATAGATATTCAAACATCGGAGATACCAGCAGAGGAAGTTGAAGGCGAAGCAAAAGAGGTTGAAGCAGAGGAAAAGCCAAAAAAGAAAACGAAAAAGTCAAAAAAAGAAATAATTTTTGAAGAAGAAGTCGGCACAGATGGCGAACCAGAAGAATCCACTCCAGAAGAAATTGACGCAGCCACCGAAGAGTTGCCAGCAGAAACCGAAGTCGGCCCAGAGGAAAAATAAGCAACAAAAAATCCGCAAAATGCGGAAGTTTTGGAAATTCCACTCAACGTGGAAACTCGGATCACCATCTATATAAAGTATATCATAAAAATAAAATCAGAAAAAATATGCAAAAATCTTTTAAGTTTTTTGTAACAATTCTCGCGGTGCTTATTATAGTCCCGCAAATAACTTTTGCTTCCTGGTGGAACCCAACCACCTGGGGCTGGCTAAACAGCATTTTCCATTTTCAGCAAACCACACAAAAGCAAGAGCAAAAACAAGCTATTCCAACGCAAAACACGCAAACTCAAACAGCTAAAACCGACGCAACAAAAATCATCGACTGGAAAACATATGACAGGGGCGATGGATTTGAGTTTAAGTATCCAAATAATTGGATAGTTGATACAAAGACAACAACCACAAATACGGCTATTAACGTTTGGAGTTCTGAGGTTAAACTGCAAGAATCTACCGATCCTAAAAATGCAGGATTTCCGCCAATATATTCTGAATTCACTATAAACTATCAAAGTTTAGATTCTTTTAATCAGTTTGCCAAGGGATTGGTGGGTAAAAATGTAAATGGTGTAAAAGATTTTGTTTCTTCATATGGTTATTTTGGCAATTATGCAGAAATAAATGTGGGAGGGCAGAAAGCGTATGCCGTGATTTCTGTTGCTAATAGGGCAGTTTATACTATATATATTGAGGTAAATAATAGGGTTTATGTATTGGCGGCAGAAGATTTTTCAAAAGGAGCGTATGATCCCAAAAATCCTCAAATAGATGAAAATGTCAAAAAAATTGTTTCCACTTTTAAATTTACAACGCTAATAACCGATCAAGCTGCTGGCTGGAAGACATACACAAATAACGATTATGGTTTTCAAATACAATATCCAAATGGATCATCGGTTAATGAATCATATACTAACGGAGGCATAATAGTTACTTCTAGTTTGTCAAATAAAAAAATAGTTGTAGAGGCTGATAATAGGGTTTTGGGTGGCGCGCAAAATCCTCCTTCTTGCGACACCGCATCTGGCGCGGATACTTATTATAAAAACATAAACGGAGTAGGTTTCACGGCAGTTGATATGAGTAGACTTTTAAGTGGCAATGTTTCTACAAGTGCAACACAATACTGCGTACTCAAAGATGGTAGCGCTTATAAAATTATTCCCCAAATACAGTATGGAAATACTGGCCGGGTTAATGTAAATAATGATGCCATACTGAATCAAATGATTTCGACTTTTGAGCTTACAAAATAATTAAAATTAAAAAATAAAAATTTATGGAAGACTCAACAAAGAAAAATAAGTTTACTTATCATTTGTTGGACGTTGGCGACAAATGCTTGGTTTTGAAGCTTGATTTGAATGTTAGTTTTTCGGAAGCTTGCGAAGTTATAGCCATATTCAGCGAGTCAAAAAAGTCTTATGCTGATAAACTAGTGAAAGATCTGAACAAGGGAATTATTTAAATAAAAAGTAACTCGTTGTTGCGGAAAAAATAACGCAATGACACAAAATAAACATGAGTTTAATATATTTTCCGATAATCGTTTCGTTGTTTGCGATTGCATTTGTCTGGTTTTTGACAATGCAGATAAAAAAGGCTCCGGTTGCTGACGGCAAGGCTGTTGCAATTACTGCTGCAGTTCAGGAGGGCGCCATGTCTTATCTAAAAAGACAATACAAAACAATTAGCGTTGTAGGGTTGGTTATATTTATTTTACTTTTCTTTTTGGGCTGGAAAATTGCGCTAGGATTTTTAATTGGAGCAGTTTTGTCGGGAGTTTCTGGATTTGTTGGTATGATTGTTTCAACACAGGCCAACACCAGAGTTGCTGAATCTGCAAAAAAAGGTTTGGCAAAGGCTTTGGACATTTCGTTTAAGGGCGGATTAATTACTGGTTTAACAGTTGTGAGCTTAGGATTATTGTCGGTTTCTGGATATTATTTGTTAACAAAAGGAGACATAGAGGCATTGGTTGGATTGGGGTTTGGAGCTTCGTTGATCTCTGTTTTTGCAAGAGTTGGCGGAGGAATTTACACAAAGGCTGCTGACGTGGGAGCAGATTTGGTTGGAAAAGTTGAGAAAGGAATTCCAGAGGACGATCCAAGAAATCCTGCTGTTATTGCAGACCAAGTTGGCGACAACGTTGGCGACTGCGCAGGAATGGCTGCTGATATTTTTGAAACATATTCTGTTACAATTGTTGCCACAATGATTTTGGGAAAATTACTTTTTCCAAGATCCATTGAGTTTGTAATGTTGCCGTTAATTTTGGGCAGTGTTGCAATTTTGACTTCTATTATTGGAAGCTACTTTGTAAAATTGGGAGCCAAGAAAAACATAATGGGAGCAATGTACAAAGGAATTGCAGCCACTGTAATTTTGTCGGCAGTTGCCTTTTATCCTATAATTGCAAAATTAATGGTAGGCCAAGCAGTTACAACAAGGAAACTGTGGTTTTCAACATTGGTTGGACTGGCGGTTACAGTTGGAATGTTTATTATCACAGAGTATTATACTTCAAAACAATATGGCCCAGTAAAATCAATTGCTAAAGCCTCAGAAACAGGACACGCAACAAACATTATTCGCGGTTTGGGATTGGGAATGCAGTCAACAGCGTATCCGGTTTTGTTAATTGCATTTGGAACAATTATCAGCTATAACTTGGCTGGAATTTACGGAGTTGCGCTGGCTGCAACAGCAATGTTGTCGGTTTCTGGAATTGTTGTTGGAGTTGATGCTTACGGTCCAATTACAGATAACGCCGGAGGAATTGCAGAAATGTCTGGAATGCCAGAAGACGTCAGAGAAATTACAGACGCATTGGATGCAGTTGGAAACACAACAAAAGCTGTCACAAAAGGCTATGCAATTGCCAGCGCGGGTTTGGCAGCATTGGTTTTGTTCTCAGCATATTCAGAGAAAGTTAATATAAGTAGAGCAATAAACTTTTCTTTAACAAATCCTCAGGTTATTGCAGGCTTGTTAATTGGAGGACTTCTCCCCTACTTGTTTGCATCGTTCTTAATGGGAGCAGTTGGAAAGACAGCAGGAAAAGTTGTTGAAGAAGTTAGAAGACAGTTCAAACAAATCAAAGGCTTAATGGAAGGAACCGCAAAACCAGAATATGGAAAATGCGTTGACATTGTTACAAAAGCCGCCATCAAAGAAATGATGTTGCCAGCTTTAATTCCGGTTGTAGCTCCAATCTTAGTTGGATTTATTCTGGGACCTGAAGCCCTCGGCGGACTCTTAATTGGTAGCATAGTAACAGGCCTATTCGTAGGCATCTCAATGACCACTGGCGGAGCCGCTTGGGATAACGCCAAAAAATACATAGAGGGCGGAGCCCACGGAGGCAAAGGCGGCGAGGCCCACAAAGCCGCCGTAACCGGCGACACCGTCGGCGACCCCTACAAAGACACCGCTGGCCCTGCCATCAACCCAATGATCAAAGTGCTAAACATCGTAGCCCTATTAATCGTAGCTTTCTTAGTATAATTAGTTCTCGCCCCGTCCCGATTCCATCGAGGCGGGGCGATTAGTTTAAATTTATGAATGATAAAAATAACGAAGATAGGATTAAGAACTTAGAAGATAGGCAAAATATTTTATTTAAAGCGGCAGAAAAAACAGCAGATGTATTAGAAAAATCATCAAATGCCCATGAAAAAACAGCAGATGTATTAATGGCAACAGTAAATACAGTTATTACGCTGGCAAAAGATGTAGAGTTTATATTAAAAATAATTTTAAATGTGATGCTACTTTTTGTTCTTTTAGGTATAATTTTTATTTTTTTGAGTTATAAACAAGAAATTATAAGCACGTGGAATAGCTTCTCGGAAAATTGGCAGATCGCAATATTTACAGTCGTGATAGGTGGTTTTTTTGGATTAATTTGTACTATTTTGGGAGTTTATTTAGGTAGAAAATTTCCTAATAAAAAATAAATTTATGACAAAGTATATTTTGCATGGTGGGTATATGGGACGGGAGAATGATCAAAACAAAATGTTTTTTTCTGAAGTGACTAAAGATTTAAAAAATGGCGATAAGGTTTTGGTTGTTGGTTTTGCAAGAAATAGCGAAGAATATGATAAAATTTTAGAGCGCGATAAGGTTAATGTTTTAAATAGTTCAAATGGTAAAAACTTAGAAGTTTTGTGGGCAGACGAAAATAATTTTATGGACCAGGTTAAGGATTCTGGAGCAATAATTATTGAAGGCGGAGATACTTTACAACTTTTTACGGTTTTAAAGAAGTTCCCTGATTTTTTAAACTTTTTGGATGGAAAAACCATCGCTGGGAGTTCGGCTGGGGCATATGTTTTGTCAAAATATTATTATTCTAATTCTGCCGACAAAATTTTTGAGGGTCTGGGGGCTGTGCCTATAAGAATTTTATGCCATTACGAAGGCAACGAGGATGCCATAAAAATAATGAATAAATACCCTAGCGAATTTGAATTAGTGGTTTTAAAAGATCACGAACATAAAATAGTTAAAAAATAAATCTATGGTAGGAGAAATAATAGAAAAAGAGCCTGAGATAGTTTTTGAGCATGAATGTCCGATTGAAGAAATCGCTGGGTTTCTTTCGGAAGATACTATTGATAAAGACGGACATAAAAAACATACGCTAAAAGAGGCTGAAGGAAGAATTAAGGGTTTTCTTGCAAAACCAAATGTTACAGAATTAATTTTAAGAAGAGACGGAGAATTAGTTGGTTGTGCGTTTTCGTTTGAGCACCCCGAGGAAGAGCTTAAAGGAAAAGAAAGGGTTTTTGAAATAAAGGGAGTGCGTGTTAAGTTTCAATACCAAAAACAAGGACTGGGGCGGATGATGGTAGAGAGACTAATGATAGATACAAAGCAGAATGGTGCGACAAAATTAGTTCTTTCAACCGAGGAAGACAATCCCGCCAGAAGGCTGTATAAAAAACTTGGCTTTACAGAAGTAGCGCTAAATCAGGATCCTCGCAGTTTTCATATGCAGTACGAATATCCAAAAGAAAAATAAAAATCAGAATCAACGAGGATAAATATGATTACTAATAAAAAATTATTAAAAATTTTGCATTTTATTGAGGAGATTGAAAAGCTAAAACACATAAAGAGAATTAACACTCTTTCTGATTGTTCGCGTCAAGAAAGTGATGCTGAGCATAGCTGGCATCTGGCAATGATTATTTTGCTGTTAAAAGACGAGTTGGGTGAAAAATTTAATGTGGAAAGGGCTATAAAAATTGCTTTGGTGCATGACTTGGTTGAAATTTATACAGGCGACATGTGGCCTAGTAACAAAAAAGAAATACAGGCAAAAAAGATTCGTGAGAAAAAGGCAGCTGAAAAACTGTTTTCTCATTTGCCAAAAGATTTGAGAAAAGAGATTAAAGGATATTGGTTAGAATATGAAGATACAAAAACAGTTGAAGCTAAGACGGTAAAAGCTTTAGACAAAATTGTTTATCCCCTGCACTATGCTCTATCTCAAACAATTGTTTGGCATAAAGAGCAGTCAACAAATGGAGGTAGAAGGGTTTATGGACGCAAGCACGTGAAGCACAATAAAGTTTTAGCTGAAATTTTTGAGCACTATAATTTGCGAGTTGATAAAACAAAGAGAATTAGGCTCGAGCCTTCAAAACAAAAACCCACAAAATTAATTAAATAAAATTATGAAACCGAATGTTTTTATATTTCATGGGACTGAGGGTTACCCAGAAGAAAACTGGTTTCCTTGGATGAAAGAAAAATTGGAGGCGGAAGGGTGCAAAGTTATTGTTCCACAATTTCCCTCTCCTCCAGTTGTGCCGGCAAAAATTACCGAGTGGTTTGATGTTTTTAAAAATTATGAACAGGATGTAAACGAAAATACTATTTTGATCGGTCATAGTTTGGGGGGAATTTTTACGCTGCGTATTTTAGAGAAATTGAGTCATCCTATCAAAGCAGCGGTTTTTGTTGGAACTCCAATAGGAGTCAATCCAATTTTAAATTATAATAGAGACAGCAGTTTTAGCGGTTTTGACTTTGACTGGGAGAATATTAAAGGTAAAGCCAAGAATTTTATTGTTTACCAGTCAGATACTGACCCATATGTTGGGTTTGGTAATGGCGAAGAACTATCAAAGCAACTGGGAACCGAATTAACCTTTGTGCCAAATGCAGGACATTTTAACAAAAAAGCCGGATACATAGAATTCCCCGATTTATTAGAAAAATTAAAACCGTTAATTAAAAAATAACAACACACCAGGTTAACCATGGTTAACCTGAGTTAAAAAATAAATTTATGGAACTGATATTGCCATCGGTAAAATATAAAAAAAGTTATCTTGAGTCTTTAAAAGAAGCTGAGACTGATGATAGAGGAGCAACACTTCAAACGCCGAAAGCAAATGAATCTTTTGAGGATTTTGTAAAACATTTTTATGATGAAATGAAAGGGATAAATTTACCAGAAGGATATATACCTGCCACAATGTTTTGGCTGATAGATGATGGTGAATTTATAGGTAGGGTTCAAATACGCCACGAGCTGACAGACCATCTTTTAAAATATGGCGGGCATATAGGTTATTATATTCGTCCATCTAAAAGAAAAATGGGGTATGGCAAGAAAATATTGGGAATGGCATTATTGAAAGCCAAGGAAATGGGATTTGAAAAAGTTCTTTTAACCTGCAATGACGATAACGTTGGTTCAATAAGAATAATTGAGGGCAACGGAGGGGTTTTAGAAAATATTCTAGACGGAGAAAAAGAGGGCGAAAAGAAAAAGCGTCGCTATTGGATAACAATTAAAAAATAATTTTATGGCAAAAAATGTTGAAGTTGAAATACAGGTTTTTATAAAAGATCCAGAAAAAACTGAAGATAGGCTTAATGAGGTTGGAAAATTTGTTAAAGCTCGCCAGCAAATTGATAAATATTATGTGCTCCCCCACAGAGACTTTTTTGCAAAGGATATGCCTGATGAATATTTAAGAATAAGATACGAGGAAGGTAAGAATCATTTAAACTATTCGTTTTTACACTTTGGAGATGACGGATGGCTAAGAGCAACTGATGAATATGAAACATTGATTGATAAACCAGAAGTGGTTGAGGAAATATTTGAGAGAATTAATATGATCCTTAAAGTTGTTGTAAAAAAGACACGTAAATATTTTGAATGCGGTGATTTTGAAGTGACTTTGGACGATATTGAAGGTCTAGGAGATTTTATGGAAGTGGAAGCTAAAAAAGATTTTGGCGGAATTGATAAAACAAGAGAAGCCTGTGAGAAATTTTTAAATAATCTAAATGTTGAATATGATATCCAAAAAGAAATGGGCTATCCAAGAATGCTGTATAAAAAATTGTCTTCGCAAAAATAAATGATTAGTTTATCATATTTATTATTAATATTTTTGGCAGGAATCCTGTCTGGGTTTGTTGGCGTGATTGCTGGCGGCGGTGGAATAATTTCTATTTCTTTACTTCTTGTTTTAGGAGTTCCTGCACAGATAACTTTAGCTAGTAATAAATTTGGCGGATTAGGATTAAGTGTTGGCGGATTGTATAAATTTATAAAAGAAAAGAAAATTATATGGAAGTATACCCTTTGGCTAAGTGTGGCGGGAATTTTAGCTAGCCTGATTGGGTCAAAGATCCTAATTGACGCCAGTCCTAATTTTATCAAGACTTTTACCGTTATAATGCTTTTGCTTCTTCTGCCAACTATTTTTATAAAAAATAGTTTTGGATTGGAACATTTTAAAACCTCAAAACCTAAAAAAATATTAGGCTATTTATTCTATTTTCTGGTTTCTATTATAGCAAGTTTTTTTGGAGGTTTTGGCATGATTTTGATGGTTATAGTCGTCTTCTTTTTGGGCTTACCATTTATTGAGGCGAACGCCACAGAGTTAGTTTCTTATACCTTACTATCCGTTGTCTCAACAATTATTTTTATGGCTCATGGTTTGGTGAATTATTATATTGGAATTCCACTCTTTATTGGAATGGTAATCGGCGGTTATCTTGGCGCTCATACTGCAATTAAAAAAGGGAATAAATGGGTAAAAATATTTTTTGCGATAATGGTCGTAGCTTCAGTGGTAAAAGTTTTGATATAAATAAAAGTCAACAAGAAAAAATAAATTTATGGACATAACTGAGTTTAAATTGTCGACACTTGGCATAAACAAAGAAAAATTTGGGAGGATTTATAGCTTTGTTGATTTTGGTAATGTTAATTATTGGTATGAAAAGGACAGGCGCGGTGTTGATGATATTCAATTAAATGATGGTCAAAAATTGATTATTGATATTGAGAAGCTTTCTAGTTTTGTTTCAGATTTTTCCGATCAAAAATATTTTTATTATGGTTGGAATCCAAGAAGAAAGAAGAACTGGCATATTGTAATTAAAGCAGAAAAGTGTGGTTTTAGAAAAAATACAAAACCGATGCAATTTATCAAACACTATACTGTAGATGGAATAGTCAGTCGCGATGGGAGAACAACAAGAAAGGATGCAAACGGAACTTATATAGAAATTCCAAAAAGTAATTTTGATGTTGAAATAAGCGTGGATGCGATTAGACTTTTGCAAAAATATGATTCTTTTTGTTTATTTTCTGGAGACAGCGATTTTACATATTTAGCAGATTATTTGAAAAAAAATAAAAAGAAGTTTATAGTAGTGGCTTCTGGTCAGGTTTTCCATACGCTCAAAGAATTAGCTGATTTATATATTAATGCCCAAGACATAAAAGGCCTAATTACTTCTGTAAAAGAAAACCTCGCCCAATAAAAGGCGGGGTTTGGATATCGGATCCGTCTCGGACGGACAAGATAGCTTTCGCTACATTTCCAATATAGCATAAAAATATTTATCAATCAATAGTTATCCATATAAATTTATGGCAGAAGATCTAAAAAATATTATTGAAAATGGAGCGTTGATTTTGGATGTTAGGACTTCGGAGGAATTTTTGGAGGGGCATATTGAGGGGGCGTTGAACGTTCCGTTGGATGAAATTGGGAAGGCGATGGGGTGGTTGCAAAAGGATGTGCCTACGGTTGTTGTTTGCGCTTCGGGAATGAGGAGCGGACAAGCAGTGATGGTTTTGAAAGCTAACGGGTTTGAGAAAGTTTACAATGGCGGCGCTTGGGATAGCCTTGGAAATGTAAAAGCCGGAGGCTGTCCAGTTAAATAGGGTTGATTTTTTGGGAGAAAAAGGGTATTCTGTATAATATTATTCACGAATTTAGCAAACAAATAAATGGAAGTAAAAACTAAAAAGTTAGAAAAAAGTCAGTTAGAAATAACTTTTGAATTAACTGCAGACGAGTTTAAAGAGCATTTTTCGCATGCTATTGAACATTTAAAGCATCACGTGAAAGTTGACGGGTTTCGCGAGGGAAAGGCGCCGGCCGCCATGGTTGAGGAAAAACTGAAGCCAGAGGCGCTTTTGATGGAGGCTGGAGATCACGCAGTTCAGCATGTTTATTTTGATTACGTTAAAGAAAATAAGCTTGAGGTTGTGGGTCAGCCAGAAGTTTCTATTGTAAAAATTGCAAAAGGCAGCGAGTTTGTTTTTAAGGCAACGGTTACAGTTTTGCCTGATGTTGAGTTGCCAGATTACAAAGAAATTGCAAAGACCGTTAAGGGAAAAGAAGTTACTGTTACAGAGGAAGAAGTTCAGGATTCAATAAATTATTTGCAAAAAACCAGGGCAAAATTTACTTTGAAGAATGACGCAGCTGAGAAAAAAGATTTTGTTGAAATAAAATACAGCAATAAAGACATAAATAATGGAAACGAGGTTGATGACAAGTTTATTTTGGGCGAGGGCGGGTTTATGGCTGGCTTTGAGGACGGAATTGTTGGCATGAAGGCTGGCGAAGAAAAAGAGCTTAATGTAAAGTTTCCTGGAACTTCTCCGCGAAAAGATTTGGCTGGCAAAGACGCGAGCTTTAAGGTTAAGGTTGTGTCGGTGCAAAAAATGGAGATACCTGAAATTAACGACGATTTTGTAAAACAGCTTGGAGCTTTTGACACGTTGGCTGCGTTTAAAACCAGTATAAAAACTGGGATTCAGATGGAAAAAATAGAAGAAGAAAAACAAAGAAAGCGTGGTGAAATTTTGGAGAAGATTGCTGGAAAAGCAAAATTTGAAATGCCAGTTGCTATGGTTGAATATGAACAGCAGCAATTGCTTGAAGATTTAAAGAGTAAAATTGCGCAAAGTTTGAAGATTACATTTGAGGAATATTTGGCTTCTGTGAAAAAGACCGAGGCTGAAATAAAAGAAACATACAAAAAAGAAGCAGAAAAAAGATTGAGCGGATTTTTGGTTTTAAGAGAACTTAGCAAATTAGAAAAGGTTGAAGTTTCGCAAGAAGAAATAGAACAAGAAGTTTCAAAATCTATAAAAAATTATTCGAAGGAACAAATTGCCCAAATTGACATAAATCAGTTAAAAGAGTATACTAAAGGAGTAATAAATAATGAGAAAGTTTTTCAAATTCTTGAAAAATTATCTGATTAAATTACATATAATTAATAAAGACAAATGCCAATAGTACCAACTATTGTAGAAAAAACACAGCGCGGTGAGCGCGCATACGATATATTTTCAAGGCTTTTAGAAGAGCGCATAATTTTTCTTGCGGGTCCTGTTACAGATATGAATGCAAACGTAGTAATTGCCCAGATGCTTTATTTGGCATCTAAAGACTCAAAAAGAGATATAAAGCTTTACATAAACAGCCCAGGGGGTTCAGTTACGGCCGGTTTAGCTATCTATGATACAATGCAGTTTATAAAATGCCCTGTTTCTACCATTTGCATAGGACTTACAGCTTCAATGGCAGCAGTTATTTTGGCAGCAGGCACAAAAGGAAAGAGATTTTCTTTGCCTAATGCTGAAATTTTGTTGCACCAAGTTGCTGGAGGCATGCAGGGTCAGGCAACAGACATAGAAATTACTGCAAAACAAATTTTGCACATGAAGGAAAAGTTAAATAAAATTATCTCGTCGCATACTGGTCAGCCTTTGAGCAAAGTAGAAAAAGATACCGACAGAGATTTTTATTTAACCGCAGAAGAAGCTAAAAAGTACGGACTGATTGATGAAGTTATAGGAGGAAAGCAGTAATCCCCTATTCTAGAGGCTTAGAAAATATATCGTTATTTAACAGCTCACCACGTTGGTGAGCTTTTGTTATATTAAGCAATTTAAAATTAAAATTAAAAATTATGGATCAGATTATATTGAGCATTATTGTTGCAGTGATAGCTCTTGGAATTGGCGGAATTGTAGGATATTATATCCGACAAAACTTAGCTAAAAAAAGAGCTGGTTCGCTTGAGGCAAAACTGCAAAAAAGAGTTGCAGATGTAAAGCAAGAAACATCTGAAATGGTTAAAAATGCAGAGAAAAAATCTGCAGATATTTTAGAGAAGACTCAAAAAGATGTTGATGAAAGAAGAAAAGAATTTTTAAAATCTCAGCAACTTTTGTTGAGCAGAGAAACTTTGTTAAACGAAAGAATCGCTTCTTTTGAAGCAAAAGAAAAAGAGCTTGGCGAAAAGGTAGAAAAGTTAAAGATTGTAAAAGAGAGTTTAGATGGATTAAAAAGAGAAGCAGAAGGAAAATTGGAAAAAGTCGCTGATCTTTCTAGAGAAGATGCCAAAAAAGAATTGTTGGCGCTGGTGGAAGTAGAAAATGAAAAAGAAATTCTGGCCAAAATGAGGAAATTAGAGGAAAGAGGAAAGGAAAAATTTGACGCAAGAGCAAAAGAAATTGTCACAATGGCAATTCAAAAGTGCGCAGTTCCTCAAACTCAGGAATTAAGCACTACAACAGTTATTCTTGCCAACGAAGAGCTAAAAGGCAGAATTATTGGTAAAGAAGGGCGAAACATTAGAACCTTTGAAAAGCTTACCGGGGTTGAACTGATTGTTGACGAAACCCCAGAATCAGTTGTTATTTCTTGTTTTAATCCTGTAAGAAGGCAGATAGCTAAAGTTGCCTTGGACAAATTAATTGCTGACGGAAGAATTCAGCCAGCAAAAATTGAAGAAAAAATTGAGGAAGCAAAGCAAGAAATTACTCAAAAGATAAAAGAAGCTGGCGACAAAGCAGCCTATGACGTGGGAGTTATTGGTTTAAGCGATAAGCTCATTCAAATTTTGGGCAGATTGTATTACAGAACGAGTTATGGTCAAAATGTTTTATTGCACTCAATGGAGGTAGCCCTAATTTCTGAGACGTTGGCTTATGAATTGAAAGTTAATAGTCAGGTTGCAAAAAGAGCTGGTTTGCTGCACGACATTGGAAAGGCCCTTGATCAGCAAATACAAGGTTCTCATATTGAAATTGGGATTAAAATTTTGGAAAAATATGGCGAATCTGAAGAGGTTATAAAGGCTATGAGAGCTCATCACGGCGACTATCCAGCAGACTCGGTGGAGGCTACAATTGTGACTGTTGCAGACGCAATTTCAAGCTCAAGGCCAGGTGCCAGAAAAGATACCTTGGAAAACTACCTGCAAAGATTGAAAGAATTAGAAGATATTGCCAACAAGTTTGAGGGCGTAGAAAAAACTTATGCCATTCAGGCAGGAAGAGAAATAAGAGTTTTTGTACGGTCCGATAGGGTTGATGATTTGGGAGCTGTAAAAATTGCTAAAGGAATTGCTGAAAAAATAGAAGAGGAATTGAAATATCCAGGAGAAATCAAAGTCACAGTGATGCGTGAGACAAGAGTAATAGAATACGCCAGATAATAACCATTTTAAAACCGCTTTTAAAAAGAGCGGTTTTTAGTTTCACGAGGCCAGAGAGTCTAGAATATCTTTGATAACTTTTATTTCTTTTGCGGTTATGTCTTTTGGTATTATTAGCGTGGTCTTTATGTTATTTCGTTGAGACAGCTCTATTTTATGAACATTATCCACAGGGGTGTTAATTGGGTCGGATAAAGCTATCTGGTCTTTATCTTTTTGTTTATCTGGAATATCTTTTTTAACTGTTTTGTGATGTGGCGCGCTGTGGGATTTTGTGTTCCAGCCCTGTATCTTGCTTGGGTTAATGCCGTATTTTTGATAATCATTTATAACTTTTAAAACTCTAGCCTTATAGGTGTTTAGAGATCCTATATTTTTATCTTTGTTTTTGCTTACGATGTTTATAAATATCTCTTCTATATTATCTTCAACTAAATCTACAGAGTTAAGCTCGTCTATGTTGAGTTCTTTTTCAAAAACCTTTAAGGCTGATTTTAGCCCATTTGCTGTGTTCTCGGGATACTTTCTGTTACCCTTTGCAAAATCTATAAATTCGTATAAATCGCTAAACTTGTTCATGCGCTAATTATAGCGTATCAGCTCGTCTTTATCAAGATAGAAAAAAAGATAGATAAAAAAACACAAAAAGATAGATAAAAAAATCGCCTAGATAAGATAAGGCGATTTTTAAAATAAGATAAATTATTCTATTGATTTTACTGTCATCGTATTTGCGCTTTCTGAATCCCCTAGCTTTTCGTGATATCTGTAAACAATCTTGTCTCCTTTGTTTAGGAATCCATTTTCTTTAAATGCAGTAACCCCTGGCAGTAAAAGATCCTTTGCCGTTTTAATTTTTTTGTTTTTTACTAAGAAAGGAGTAACCCCCCAAACCAATGATAATTGCTGAGATAATTTTTCATCATTAGTGATGGCTATTATTGATGCCTCTGGCCTGAAAAAAGAAATCATCATCACTGAGTCTCCAGTGATAGCTCCAGTAAAAATTGCTTTTGCGCCGATTTCTGAAGCAACGTGAGTTATGGAATGAGCCATTACACTTGTTATTGAAAGATTTTCTCTATAATTGATTGCATAGTTTTGGTTCTTTTCTGTTGATTTTAAGATTTTGCTCATCCTTTCAACGGCTTCTAGGGGGTACTTCCCGTTTGCGGTTTCTCCAGAAAGCATAACTGCGTCGGCTGAATCATAAACAGCGTTAGCAACATCAGAAACTTCGGCTCTTGTTGG
>Ga0172381_10002976_pt1 | contig 18270 bp, 18 predicted proteins | sample Leawel6488metaG_FD_119754 | JGI IMG/M metagenome (GOLD analysis project Ga0172381, IMG submission 119754) | Leachate microbial communities from a municipal landfill in Southern Ontario, Canada - Leachate well 64-88 metaG | ecosystem: Engineered > Solid waste > Landfill > Unclassified | place...
TATTAAGATGATGACTCTTTATGTTGGAAACGGATATTCGTTCGAAGAACTCAAAAAAGATTTGACGATTTTCCCGCAAGTACTTATCAATGTTAAAGTTAATGACAAAAAAGTTGTCTTAAATGATGAAGGTTTACTTAAACTAATCGAAAAGGAAAAAGCTATTCTTGGCAAAGAGGGCAGATTGCTCGTTCGTCCAAGCGGAACCGAACCTCTCGTACGCGTGATGACCGAAGCGCGCACTCTAGAAATTTGTCAGGGTGTATGCGATAGAATCAAAGAATACATCAAAAAACTAGGCCTATAATTATTTATAATTAAAAATAGAGGAATTTACCTCTATTTTTTATTTTCCCAAACCTTGATGAAGTGGACGCCAATTAAATCGCATCTTGTTTTGAGTGACAGTCCCAAGTCGTCCGGAGATTCTTTTAGGGCTAGTCTTACCAGACCATCTAAATCGTGTCCGGAATAGTGGAACAACTTAAAATTCATAATTTCATATTCAATAAAATATGATTTGTAGCGATCAACTTCGACAAGTCGTCGACACTCGCCCAATTTGTATAGACCGACACGGCGGTCAACAAGGGGAGCAAAATAGCGAAATCCTGCCTGGTATGTTCCGATGTATCGTCCGGCGCGTTCAATAATGCCCATATAACCTTTTTTTATACGAATATAACCGGTAAATATAAAAAGAATTATGCCAGCTACGACAATACACGCAATTGTGATATAAAATTCTTTGTCTGTCATCTTACTCTATAGTTTAGCACGATTAATGATTGGTGTAATTAAGGACAAAAGACTCAATTCACTAGACTTAACAATTGTTAAACCATTGAAGAGGCAGTATATTATAAGGAGTATTTATGGATAAAAAACAATTTTACGATTTTATAATGAAAATGCAGGCAATCTCAAAGATTGGCCTTTTATTTTCCAAAGATAGTTATGCGATTGACAACTACCAGCAAATTAATGACTTGAGCACGAAAATGCTCGAATCTTTCACTGAGGTGGATTTTGAGCGGCCCAATTATTTTAAGCGTGATATTTATCCGACTCCCAACGTCTCAACTCGAGTTTTGATTTTTAATGAATTAGGTCATATTCTTCTTGTCAAAGAGGCAAAATCAGGAACATTTTCTCTTCCAGGCGGATGGTGTGATTTATATGATGCCCCAAGTCAGGCGGCGATGAGTGAGGTTTTGCAAGAAGCTGGATTAGAAGTTAAAATCACTCGACTTGTCGGTGTAATCGATCGCACTCCGAACGCTTCAGTACCTGAATATGTCTTAGTTTTTGAAGCGATTCCAACTTCCGCTTTTAATAAACTTAATTATGAAACAACGGAAGTGGGCTATTTTGACTTGGACTATCTTCCGGAAATGTCGCACAAGTTAACGATTGAGGAAATCAAGCGAATCGCTGATGCTTGCATAAACGGGGAAACCATTTTTGACTAAACACTTTTTAAGAATTTTCTTAAATCTATATAAAGAGATATTATTTTTTGTTAAAGTTAATAAGAAGGATTAATTGAGAATGAAACGCGCCAAATCTTACCATCGCATCTTCGCCAATATCTTTGATTTAGTTGTCATTGTGGCGATTGCTTTATTGTTGACGTTTCGTTCGCTTATAACACTTATCACAGCGCTGATTAATCCGACAAGTCTTGATAGTCTAGCGCTTTATTTGTCGGCTTTCGGCTCAGGCGCTTTAGCCTTTATGGCAGTTGTTGCTTATTTTGTTGTCCTCCCTATTTTTTGGAACGGACAGACACTTGGTAAACGCTTTTTTAGAATTCGAATAATCAAAACCGATGGATCTGATATTGATTTTAAAACTATCTTCCTACGCGAAATGACGCGAGTTTTGATGTTCATTTTAACGTTTGGTATCAGCGCGTTCGCTGATACGATGGTTTTACTTTTTTCTAATCAGCGAATTGGTTTTTATGACTATGTTGCCGCAACACAAGTAATCGATATCGATTAATAGGAGGAAAATTATGGGAACACCACACATCAACGCCGAACCTGGAGCATTTGCTAAAGTCGTATTAATGCCGGGCGATCCGCTACGGGCAAAATGGATTGCCGAAAATTATTTAGTCGACGCCAAACTTGTTAATGAAGTCCGCGGTATTTTGGGATATACCGGTTATACGAAAAATGGAAAAAGGGTGTCGGTCATGGCCTCAGGGATGGGCCAACCATCAATTGGAATTTATTCACACGAATTATATACCGGTTATGGCGTCGAATCAATCATTCGCGTCGGAACGTGTGGTTCATATCAAAATAAGATTAACCTGTTTGATGTTTTAGTATGTCAAACGGCTTCGACCGACTCAAATTGGGCTTCGCAATTTGATTTAAAAGGCGGGACTTATTCTGCTCCAGCTGATTTTGACTTACTTATCAAAGCTCATGAAGTGTTGAAACAAAGAAAGATGCAGTTACATGTCGGCAACATTCTCTCCGCCGATATTTTTTATGATGTCGATCCGAACTCCTGGAAAAAGTGGGCTAATCTCGGCGTCATGGGCGTGGAGATGGAATCATATAGTTTATACACGACAGCCGCCCGTCTTGGCAAGCGTGCTCTATGCTTATTGACCGTCACCGATCATTTCTTGAAGACAGAGAAGGCAACAAGCGCTGAAAGACAGCTTGGGCTTGGCAAAATGATTGAAGTTGCGCTTGAGGTCGCTGAATCGTTCGCTGCATAAATACCGTTAATGACAGATTTACAAATAGCGTTTATCATCACGGCTTCGCTCACCGGATTACTACTTGTTTTTATCATCTTTTATCGACCGATTAAAAGAGCTGTTTTAAAGCGTCATTACGTTTGCTTTAATGGCCGAGTTATTTATCGCATTGCCCTAGATTTCGATTACTATTTGATCAATCAGTTTTGTTATTTGCATCAAAAACGCGAAACGAAGACGATTAATCATATATTATTTGGTTCAAAGTGGATTTATGTGATTATGGATTGCTATTACCCCGGAGCTATAAGCGCAAAAGAAAACGACCCTTCCTGGATTTATTATGCGAGTAAAAAGAAAAAGCGCTATATCGATAATCCACTGAAAGTGAATGCCGAAAACGTTCATCAATTGTCAATGATTACCGATATTAATAAAAATATGCTAATATCGATTGTTGTCATCAATGATGACTGTCATCTCGAAGCCTTTGAGGGAACTTCAAAAACAAATTTCCTTGTGCGTAAAAGTCATCTTCGCCGTTTAATCAAGGCACTTGAACAACGCGATGTTGTCAGCATTGACGAGAAAGCTCTAGCAAAAGCCGTCACCGAGATTCACGCTTTGAACATTAATAAGAAAAAATGAGCATTACCAAAAAAGCCCTGCAAACTTATCGAAAATACTTAGCCAGTAAATTGGCGATTGCTTTTTCATTTACAGTATTTGTCTTGGCGTGTTTAGCCCTTGGCATTCTCGGAAGTTATTTATTCTTCCTTCTTGTGCCGATTGTTATCTTGCCTATTTATATTTGTTTACAGTTTACAAACAGCTCTTTTGCAAAAGGCACGTCCTTAACTCAGAAGAATTTTTTTGGTTTTTATCGAACAGCGTTTACGCCGACGATTAATGGCGCCTATCAAGTTATAACGTCGTTTTTAAAGTCAGCCCTTATTTATTTCGCCCTTTCTTTTATCGTCGTGTTTGTCATGCTTCAGGTATATGCAACCCGCAACCCTCAATTCGCCCAAGAAATTGAAAGCATTTCCGCATTAACTGCCAACGGAAGTTTCCTCGAAGCTCTGGCAGCTTATGAAGACAATATCATTATCATGTTCATTTCTAGCATTGCAACTCTTGTCAGTAGTGGCTTAGCTTTGCTCGCCTTTTTTCATTTTGTTGGTCGTAATTCAATCGTTCCCCATCTTGCCATTTCTATGGCAGCTATGCCGGGGCGTATCGCTCATTCTATTCATCGGCAAGGCTTAAAGTTATTTAAAACCGAATTCAATCGCGATTATTATAAAGCGGCATGGTTAGGCGCCCCGCTTGTCTTACTCGGATTCGGCGGCGGAGTCATGGCTACTTATTTTTTTACTACCGATTCATATTTGATAGTGCTATCCGGGTTTGCTGGTGCCTTCATTTTATTAACTCCTTTCCTCCCTTATTATCTCGATGTGATTGAAGAACTTTTTAAAAAGTACAAGGACCGTTATATTACTGTCTCGATTGATCAAGCTAAAAAGGCTTATGAAGAAATAAAAGTCGCCCAGAAGTTAAGCGAAGATCAGCAAAGAGAACTCGACAAACTAATTAGCGATTTAGAAAAGAAAAATGGAAGCATCATTCAAGATGATGATGAGAATGATGAAAATCCCGAAGATGAGGAATAAAAAAGCCGTTTGCACGGCGATATTTTTGCATCTGGAGCAGGTGACGGGAATCGAACCCGCGTAACTACCTTGGCAAGGTAGTGTTCTACCATTGAACTACACCTGCGTGAATTCGATGCGAGTATCATTATAAAGAACTATACGTGATTATTCAAGCACCAAAAATTGTGATAAAATATATTATTACTCTTAGAGTAAAGGAAAAACGATATGGATGCCTTCAAACAACTAGCCGAACTTATCTTTCCAGAAATTCAAGAAACGGTTGGTGATTTAGAAAAACGCTACCCACCCCGCAATCTCAAAGAGACGGCGCAAGTGACGCGCTTTGCTCCTTCACCAACTGGGTTTTTGCATACCGGCTCGTTATTTACGGCTATGGTCGCCAAAAAAGTGGCTAAGGACAGCGGAGGCATTTTCTTTTTGCGGCTAGAAGACACAGATACGAAGCGCGAAGTCTCAGGCAGTGGTGAGCAACTTATCTCGCAATTAGCCGAATTTGGCATCACTCTTGACGAAGGTTTTCTCGGCGACCGCGATACCGGCGGTTACGGTCCCTATCGCCAAAGCAAACGAGCCAGCATATATAAAGTTGTCATTAAACATCTCTTGGCGAATAACCTTGCCTATCCTTGTTTTTGTTCGACTGAAGAACTTGATACCTTGCGTAAAACGCAAGAAGAACAAAAAGTCGTGCCCGGCTATTATGGAAAATATGCAACGTGTCGGTATTTATCTCCCGAAGAATCAATAGTCAAGATCAAAGAAGGTCAACCTTATGTCATTCGTTTTCGAAGCAAAGGAGACCATTTTCGCAAGACACTTATTCGCGATTTGATTCGTGGCGAGATTAATATTGCCGAAAATGATATTGATATTGTTATTTTAAAATCTGATGGACTTCCCACTTATCACTTTGCTCATGTCGTTGACGACCATTTCATGCATACAACCGTCGTTACTCGCGGTGAGGAATGGATTTCATCTTTACCGATTCATGTCGAAATATTTAATGCCATTGGTTGGAAGGCTCCCGAATATGCGCACCTTCCGTTAATAATGAAGTTAGAAAATGGCAACAAGCGTAAATTATCGAAACGTAAGGATGAGGAAGCGGCAGTTAGCTTTTTTATTGAAGATGGCTATCCTCCACGGGCGGTTATGGCTTATTTGATGTCGATTGCCAATTCGAATTTTGAAGAATGGACTGAGAAGAGCAATATCTATGATATTGACAAATTTACTTTTAATCTTGACAAGATGTCACTTGATGGGGCTCTTTTCGATTTAGATAAATTAACTTTCTTTGCCAAGGAAGTAATTGCCAGAATGAGTGCTCATCGTTTAGCCTCGTTATCAAAAAAATGGGCCATTAATCATGCTCCTGAGCTTCTTGATTTAATTAATCGCAACACTGATTATTATGAACAAATTCTTAATATCGAACGCGAAAAAGAAAATCCTCGCAAGGATTTCGCTAAATATAGCGACATATATTCTCATATTCGCTTCTTCTATCATGATCACTACCTAAATTTAGTTAGCGTTGATTTACCATTTGACGAGCGCATCACTAAAGACAAAGTGATTTCCTTTTTACGAGGCTTCATGAAAGCAAACGATTACACTCTTGATAACGATGATTGGTTTTTATCTCTTAAAGAAATTGCGCTAATTAGTGGTTTTGCACCAAATAATAAGGAATACAAAAATAATCTCGATAAATACATCGGCCATGTTGGAGATGCGGCCGAAATTCTAAGAATTTCCCTGACCGGCAGCAAGAATTCTCCTAACCTTTGGGCAATATTGCAAGTCTTAGGACAAGAGGAAGCTGAAAAACGCCTTAATTATGTTATTGAAAAGTTGCGTTAAAACTGCTTAACTATTACTCGTCGGTCCTATGGTCAAGCGGCTAAGACGCAACCCTCTCAAGGTTGAATCGCGGGTTCGATTCCCGCTAGGATCACCATGTATAAATTAATCTATCTTATGATAGATTTTTTTATTTATTGTAAGACGAAAGCATCAGGCTAGCTATCATTGATAGCTGATTAACAAAAATATCATAGTTAATTTTGTCTTCTGTATCAGCGGGTCGATGATAGTAGCGATCATCAAAGTGAACAAAAGAAAGCGAGACGATATTCATATCACCTAACCAATAATGATCACTATTGGCCTGATTGGTATAAATTGTGTAGTTCTCGATGCCGAATTCTTGGCATTTTGTGTTAATAGAACCAGTGAGTCCGCCAGCATATCCAATGATTTCGAGGTCGTAATCATTTGAACCGCCGCCAATCATATCAAGATTAAAGGCTGCCCGCGTTTCAGCTCTTTCCCCAACCATATTATTTGAGTAATATTGTGATCCGAAAAGACCTGCTTCCTCGCCATTATAGGCAATGAAGATGACATTTTTCGATAAACGCTCGGCATTTTGACTGTAGATACGGGCTAATTCGAGCATTCCAGCTACACCTGAAGCATTATCAAGAGCACCGGCATAATAGCCATCATCTTCAGCATCAAAACGGCCGAGATGGTCAATATGAGCTGAGACAATGATATTGTTTGTTGCTCCAACATCTAAAATGCCTACGACATTGTTAACTGTTTTCGTTGCGTTATCAATTTCGTATGAGACATCAGCTTTATTTAGTCCGTTGCTGATGTTATTTATCAAAGCATTATATGTTTGAGGAGCGGCATAAAGCATTAAGAAATCAGTTTCATCAAACATATCTCCTTGTCCGTATTCAGTGATGGGGTATCCACTTACTTTAGAATCAAGAACAATCGCTCCTTTTGCGCCATCATTATATAAATCGGTAAGGATTGCTGAAGTGATATTGCTGACTAATACGATTTTGTCGGCATAGTTTGCTTCTATATTACTAAATACAACTAAATCGGCCTGATCATCAAAAGAAAGTCCGGAATAAACATAACCAAAAGCTGAAAAGTTCGCGTAGAAAAAAGTGAAATCGTATGCATAGCGATAACTAGCTGATGAAGTTCTTGCACTATTGGTAACTTCAAATGAAAAATATTCGCTAAATATCCTTGTGTGTTGCTGAAGATATGGCTGAAAATATCCTGTCTCTTCAGAGTAGGGCGATAGTCCATGATCTTCGAAGTAATCGGCAACATATTGACAGGCGAGAAGGTTATCAGTGCTCCCTGAAGCCCTACCGCCTATTTCAGTGCCTGACAGATATTGAATATGTTCTTGAGCATTTTCACTTGAGATGAGTTCTGATACATCTTGAATTGGACTGCTAGAATCATTTTCACTGATAGAACTTGTATCCGTTTCGGTTGTACTCGGTGTGCACGAAACAAGTGCGAGAGCAATTGCTAGGCTAGTTATTTTTAATAGTGGTTTATTCATTGGGAACCTCTTTTTGTAAGTAGTATAAATCCTATTCTTTTAAAGAATACTTTTCAAGTTCAATTCTTAGATTTAATTTAAAAACCCTTTTCATGTGGTAATATAAATGCATGAATGCCATCTTTTTGTATTCAGACGCTCCTGGTAATGGGCGCATAATTAGTAAAATCGAAATTATTCGAACTCGCTTAGAAGAAATTTTTAATTATGTTAATATCGCCAAAGCAAGCGATCTGAGCGAGCTTGACAAATTGGCTAAGACTGCATGTTTTGAGTATGATGTGCTTGTCTTTGCTGGCGGAGACGGAACTTTTAATCGCATTGTCAATGTCATTTCCAAAGAAGAAAAAAGGCCAATTATTGGGTATATTCCTAGCGGTACGCTTAACGATTTTGGCAAGAATTTTGGCATCGATAGGCACATAACGAAATCGTTGAACATCATCAAAAAAGGAAAGATTCAAGAATTTGATATTGGCATAATCAATAATCAAACATATTTTGCTTTTGTTGCCGCGATTGGCACTTTTAGCGAAATATCATATGCCACGAAAAGAAAAAGAATCAAAACATTCGGAAGAATGGCGTATTATATGAACGCCGTTAAAGATGCCGTTATTCCACGAAGTTTTGAAGTAAAAATTACTATTGACGGGAAAACTAACCAACATCGAGTTCCGTTTCTAATGTTGCTTAATAGCAAGTATGTCGGTGGCTTTCCAGTAAATTTAAAAAATGCTCTCGATGATGGCAAATTTGATGTCTACCTAACCAAACCAGGACTTTTTAATGGTTTGCTAAATTACTTGTTTTTAAAAAGAAGAACTTCATATTATCGCGTTGATGAAGTTATCATTAATCCAGTTATTAACACTCCTTGGTGCATTGATGGTGAAGAGGGTCCCATGGGCGAAATCCACATTAGACTTATTAATAAACACCTGCGAATTTACACAAATAAGTAAATGTATCATATAAAAAAAGTGCCATATTTGCGCATTTTTTTATAAATACTGCGCATTTCTCGGCTAATCTTCAAAGATTTGTAGAATATTTTATATTCTTATAATAAACTATAAGCATAGTAATAGCGTAAGCACAGAAAGAAGGTAATTTATGAAGAAAACAACTGTCGCTTTAACCATCGCCGCATTAATTGCGCTAGTGTTGGGAATCGTAATCTTTGTAGTCGTGCCCTTTCTAAATCCTGGAATTTATTCGTTCGCTGGCTTTTTTGCAGATGGCTGGACACAAATATATTCATGGTTTAGTTTCTTGGGGAATCCCGTCGATGATCTTTTACGAATTGTCATGCTTTCCGCAATCGGCGTTTTCGGTCTCGTCCTGCCAATTGTATGGATTGTTTTAATGGCCAAGTACAACAAACCCAAATCAGCATTGATATTGGTCAGCTGGTATTTGATATTAGTTGTCAGCGTTTTTGATGTTGCTTTTCTCTTGGGCACCCCACAATTTTTAGCGGTTGTTCTTGCGTCAAGCGTTATTCTTGAAACGATATTGTTATGGGCCACTCATGCTTTTATCGGTCTAGCTCTTATTTTGATTTTAATTGCTGGCATTATGAACATGGTCTATTGTGCAAATGCTCCAACACCACCGAAGAGAACTTTCTCTAATGCTAGCGGAAACGATGAGCGTCTCGTTTTAATACGCGAAGAGCCGCAACCAAACGCTCCAAGCGCTGATGAAATTCGCGAAGTGCTCCATGATGAATTGGAAAATGCTCCTACTCCGGCACCAAAACCTGAAGCAACTGCTTTGCCAGTTCACACTGTTAACACGCAGCCTGGCATTAGCGGACCTTTACTTGTTCAATATATTAATACTTATGGACCTCCCGCGCAGCCACAGGCTGCTCCTGCCCCTCAGCAAAACCAATATCCGCCCTACCCCTTCTTAGCATCTTGTCCATGTGCTCGTGGTAACTTTGTGCCTTGTATGCAAGCCGGATATTGTCCGTGTATGCAAGATGGCAAGTTCCCTTGTTTACAACCACATACGATTGAGAGCGAGCCAAAAAAAGAAGAAGTTAAAGTAGTTAAAGAAGAACCAAAACCAGTCGTTAAAGAAGAAGTTAAACCAGAACCGGCAGTGGGTTACGAAGTAACAAAAGAAGAACCCGTCAAACCTGATCAAGTTAATGTCGATAAAATCAAAGAAATCATGCATGGCGAACTAGGTTTGAAGACGCTTGAAGTTCCGGTAGTCAAAGAAGAGCCCAAAGCTCCCGCTCCGGCAGTTGTTCAAGTCGGTCCTTCGCTTGAAGAAATTCGTGCAATGGTCAGGGAAGAACTTGAACTTGAAGATGAAGAAAAACCAGTTCCTGCCCCGATTATTGTTGCAGTTCCCGCCCCCGCCCCCGCCCCCGCTTCAAAAGAAGAACCACGTGAGAAATCACTTGGCGAAAATGATATTAGGCAATTTATTGCTGATGAATTATCTAAACTGATAGTTAAACCAGCTCCTCAGCCTCAACCCGAGCCCAAACCAGTTGAGGAAGAAGAATTAAGCGAGAACAAAATCCGCGCCGTTATTGCCGAAGAATTAGCAAAAGTTATGATGAAACCAGAACCTGAGCCAGTTGAAACTGTCAAACCAGTTACGTCTGAAGAAATGCGGCAAATAATGTTGGAGGCTGTCGAAAAAATGATGACCGCGAAACCAGCTCCTGCCCCGGCTCCGGTCATTGAACCCGCACCAGCCCCAGTAGTTAAACCAGTTCCTGTCGTGGTACCGGTTGTTAAACCGGCTCCGGTGAAAGTCGCTCCTCAACCTGAAGAAAAAGATGAAGAAAAGCCTACTTATGAGCGCATCCCTTTTCAAACCCGTATGATGAAAGCCGAAAAAGATATGAAGGCTAATTATAACGAGCTGAAGAGTGAAGTTATGAGTTATGGAGTAAAGAGCCGCGTATCAAATTCGGGTGATACTTTCCGTCTTCATACCAAGACTTATCTTAAGATAACAATCGCTGGTAAGAGTCTCAAACTCTACTATGCCCTTGATCCAAGAGATTATGAGAAAACAACTCTCCCTGTTCAAGATGCCGGTCATAAAGGCATTTATCAGGATATTCCGCTCGTTTTTAAAGTAAAATCTGAGCTTAGCATGAGAAGAGCTAAACAACTCATCGCTGATGTGATGGAGAAAAACGGCCTTGAGCAAGGTAAAGTCGAACTCCATAACTGGGTTAAAGAAATTAACGACAAATTAGCAACTCGTTCAATAAAGGCGATATAAATCGCCTTTTTCTTTTTCCTTCGTTGTCATTGGAGGTGGTATTTGTCATAATCTAAGAAAGAGGTTTTACTATGGATACAATCAATAGACCGGGATGGATTGAAGTTGTTACCGGGCCGATGTTTGCTGGTAAAAGCGAAGAGCTAATCCGCCGTATTAAACGGCTAGAATACGCTAAGAAAAATGTACTCGTTTTCCGACCGAGAATTGATAATCGCTATTCACTAGATGAAGTTGTCAGTCATAGTAATAGTCGCCGTAAATCAATCGTTATTGATGGAGCGAAAGATATTCTTCCTTATCTTCGTGAAGATACTTATGCGGTGGTAATTGACGAGGTTCAATTTCTTGATGCTGAAATTATTCCGCTTAGTGAGCATTTAGCTAATATTGGGATTCGGGTGATTTTAGGCGGATTGGATAGTGATTTTCGCGGCGAACCTTTTTCAATTACCGCTGAAATGATGGCTCGTGCTGAGTTTGTGACTAAATTAACGGCCATTTGCGTGCGCTGTGGTTCTCCCGCCACAAAGACACAACGAATCGTAAATGGTAAGCCTGCGCATTTTCTTGATCCAATTGTTGTGGTAGGAGCCGCGGAAGCTTATGAGCCGCGTTGCCGACACTGTCATGAAGTGCTCGGCAAAGCCAAATAATCATCGCGTGTCTGCGCGCTATTTATTTGCTAACAAATTATACTTGTGTTATTATTGCTTTCGCATTGAGGTCTAATAAAGGAGTTGGTTGTCGATGTCTGACCCTCTGTCGTGGCTGTATATCTTACTAATTTTGTTGTTGCTTCTTGCTTCAGGATTCTTCTCAATGACGGAGACCGCCTTTGCGGCGATGAACCAGTTCCGCATGAAGGTCAAGGCTGATGAAGGCAGCAAAACCGCTAAATTAGTCGTTAAAATTTACGAAAAATACGATCGGACGCTGATTGCGACTCTGATTGGAAATAACATCGTTGCCATTCTTGCTTCTGTCATTTCGACAGTTCTTTTTCTCTCGCTCCTGCGCGTGCATGGTGTGGCCGATGAAATTATTTCGATTATATCAACGGTGGTTACAACCATTCTTTTCTATTTATTTGGTGATACAATCCCCAAACTTATTGCCAAAGCAATGCCAGACAAGGTGGCCATGTTTTCAAGCTATATCATCTATGCTTTATCAATAATGCTTTTCCCGGTCATTCTTGTTTTTCAAGGCATCATTTGGCTTGTATATAAAATTTTCCGTTTTAAAGATAAACCGACTCTGACAAGAGATGATTTTACCAACATTGTCGAATCAATTGAAGAAGAAGGTTTAATTGAAGAAAATGAATCCGATATTATCTATGCGTCGTTTGATTTTGTGGACACTTCCGTTAAGGAAGTACTGACTCCGCGATCGAAAATGTTTGCGATCGATATTCAAGGTCTCACACATGAGAGGCTGAATCAGCATCTCCTTGAGACGAATTATTCGCGCATTCCTGTCTATCGCGGCAATATTAATAATATTGTGGGTATTCTCCATGTTAAAACCTATCTACATAAATACTTGAAAAACCGTGATATTGCGATTGAATCCACGCTTCAGAAGCCATATTTTGTGACGACTCAAATTATGATGGATGAAATGATTGAGGGTTTTAAACGCAGTCATACACATATCGCTATTGTTCGAGGTTCCAAAGACACGGTTTTAGGCATGGTGACTATGGAAGATGTTCTTGAGGAACTCGTCGGTGACATCAATGAATTTAGTCCAAAAATCACTAAAGGAAAGGTTAAGCCATAATGATGACGGCACTCGACATTATTGTCCTTGTTGCGATTATCATCATGATCGCTTTTTCCTCTTTCTTCAGCTCGGCGGATATGGTTTATAGCACAGTTGATACATTACGCTTAAAAAAAGAAGCTGAAAAAGGAAGTAAAAGTGCTGCTTTGGCTTTAAAATTCGCCAATCAATATGATAAAACAATTACGACGATTCTATTTTCAAATAATCTAGTTAATATCGCAGCTTCTTCTCTTGCCAGTATCTCATACTTTGGAGACATCGTCGGTCCTGGAATTGTTACGATTATCATGTTTTTGATAATTGTTACTTTCTCTGAAATTATTCCCAAGGTTGTCGGACGCGTTTACTCACACGGATTGGCCAAACTATATGCATATCCGATTCTCGTCTTTAAATACGCATTTTTCCCATTTGTCTATGCGACAAGTGCGCTAGGAAGGTTAATCGTTTCTCCTCTTTATAAAAAAGCCAAGGAAGAGGAAGAAACTGTCAGTGATGACGAACTTCAGGAAATGGTCGACACTATTGAAGAAGAAGGAATCATTGACGAAGATCAAGGAGAATTGCTTCGCTCAGCCATTACATTCATGGATACCCAGGCTTACGAAATAATGACACCACGTGTTGATGTTTTCGCTTTTGATATTGAAGATGATATTATTGAATTGATTAATGACGAAAATGTTTTTATGTATTCTCGCGTTCCAGTCTATGAAGAGACTATTGATAATATTATTGGTATTTTACCAACGAAATTGCTCTTAAAGGCCATCCTTAACAATGACCAAATTGATGTCCGGAGTTTATTGACACCCGTTACTTTCGTACCCCGCTCACGCAATATATCGGCGGTTTTGCAAGATTTTAAAGCTACTCATAATCATATCGCCATCGTTAAAGATGAATATGGTGGAACCGAAGGCCTTATTACACTTGAAGATATCGTTGAAGAACTAGTTGGTGATATTTGGGATGAGATGGATGAAATCGACGAAGAAGCGACTGAATTAGGCGATGGCGTTTATATAATTGATGGGGCGATGAATATCGAGGACTTCTTTGAACTCATTAAACTTGATCTTGATGAAGACGCCGACTATTCAACTGTCAGTGGATGGTGCGTTTCTATCTTAGAACGCTTTGCGAAAGTCGGCGACCATTTTGCCTATCAAAATCTCGAAGTCAAAGTAATTCAGGCCGATGAATTCACGGTCGAAAAAATTCGTGTCAAAGTTTTGCCGCGTGATGACGAAGATTAATAAAAAGTTCAATTAGCTAGTTTATTTAAGGGCATTTTGTTTTTTTAATAGAAAAAAACGTATTAACTGCTAAAATACATGAGGAGAAAAATGAATGCTCAATTTAGACAAGAACAACAAAATGACACCACGGCCCGATAACGAGCCGAAGTTTGATCCTAAAAGCAAACTCGACCGCAAAATCATTTCCCTTGCCCTAATCGGTTTATTAGTTGTCGCTATTCTAATTGCTGCTCTCGTGATTGTGATTGAATTAGATTTATGGGCTTATTAAAGTATCAAAATTATCTAGATACTCATCTTGGTGATTTAAGTAAAAAAACAATTGTGATTACGGGTGCCAATAGTGGAATTGGCTTTTATGCGGCTCGCTCGTTGGTTTATAAAGGCGCACGAGTGGTTATGGCGTGTCGGAGCCAAGTTCGTGCCGAAGAAGCGCGCAAAGCAATTATCGAGATGATTCCAAATGCCGATATCGATATATTAATTTTCGATCAAGCCTCTTTTTCGAGTATCGAAAAATTTGCTTCTGAACTTGCGAATAAGTATTCATCCATTGATGGATTTGTTTTTAATGCCGGTATCTTTCATCCTAAAAAGGATGCTATGACAAAAGATGGATATCCTTTGACAATGGGCACTAACTATTTAGGAACATTTTATCTTTTTGAATTACTACGCCCTTATTTTGAACAGATGGAACATATTAGCGTCGTGTGTGTTGGTTCGCTTGCTAATCGTCGCTATAAATATCAAAACGTTGAATCATATTTTATTTCTAAGAAATTAACTCTTTATCGACAATATGCTCTTTCCAAGAAGTTTATGATGGCTAACCATTGTTTTTTTATGAGACAAGATGGAGTCAATGTTCACTATTCGGTGATGCATCCCGGTGTTGCTTCAACAAACATCGTTAGTGGTAGTTCTAATTCGTTTCCTCGGTGGTTTTCGCGCGTCGCTCGCAGTTTCATGAGTACTTTTATGAATCATCCCGAAAAAGCGGCCTTGGGAATTGTTCTATTGGCAGCTCAAGAAAAAACGCATGGACAATATTTGGTTCCGCGAGGATTGTTTGGCATAAGCGGTTACCCGATATGCAAAAAAGTCCCTCAAAGATTATCGAGAAATGCTCAGGTAATTCATGAATTAACCGTAGATTTCTTTCATAAGTTAAGGAGGTTATAACAATGCTTCTTGTTGATAATGTAACCTTGCAATTCGGCGGACGCGTTCTTTTTAAGAACGTTCATTTAACTTTTGATAAAGGTAATTGCTATGGAATCATCGGAGCAAACGGCACCGGCAAGTCAACGTTTCTACAAATATTGACCGGTGAACTCGAACCAAATAAAGGTGACGTTATTGTCACTGACAAAGAGCGGATCTCTGCTTTAAAACAAGACCACCATGCTTATGATGAATTCCGTGTCGTTGATACTGTTTTAGAAGGCCACCAAAAACTTGTAAAAATACAAAGAGCTCGCGATATTTTATATGCGAAAGAAGACTTTAACGAAGCTGATGGTTTAAAAGCGGCTGAACTGGAATTAGAATATGCTGAACTTAATGGATATGAAGCCGAAAGTGAGGCCCGGACTCTGCTTAATTCTCTTGGCATTTTTAACGATGATCAAGATCGATTAGTTGGTGAACTCGATCAGCGGCAAATTGTCAAAGTCTTATTGGCTCAAGCCTTATTTGGCAATCCTGACATACTAATTCTTGATGAACCGACTAACGACTTAGATATTCAAGCGACGAGATGGCTTGAAAGCTTTTTATACAATTTTGAAAATGTTGTTATTATCGTATCCCACGACAGACACTTTTTAAATAAAGTGTGTACCCGTATTCTCGATGTCGATTATGGAAAAATTACTTCCTATGTTGGCAACTATGATTTCTGGTATCAGTCGAGCCAGTTAATTCTTGAACAATCAAAACGTGAAAACGTCAAAAAGGAAACAAGAGTCAAGGAACTCGAAACATTTATCGCTCGTTTCTCGGCGAACGCTTCTAAATCAAAGCAAGCAACATCACGAAAGAAAGAACTTGAAAAAATAACGCTCGATGATCTTAAACCTTCAAGCCGTCGCTATCCATTTGTCGAATGGAAGTTTGAAAAAGATGTAGGAAATAACGTTTTAGAAGTAAAAAATCTCTCGAAACAAGGTTTATTTAGCAATCTTTCTTTTACAATTAATAAAGGTGATAAGATTGCCTTCATCGCTGATAATAGCCAGGTTCTGACCTCACTATTTGATATCTTAGGTGGCATTAGCGAAGCCGATAGTGGTGAATTTCGTTACGGAGTGACGATAACTCCAACTTATCTTCCGAGTGATAATACTTCATATTTTTCTGGGCACGGCGAGAATCTTGTGGAATGGATTAGACCCTATTCAAAAGATCAAAGCGAAACAATTTTGCGCGGATGGTTGGGGCGCATGCTTTTCTCGGGCGAAGAAGCCCTTAAACCTGTCAATGTGTTATCTGGCGGCGAACGCGTTCGTTTGATGCTGGCTCGCATGATGTTAATTGCCGGCAATCTCATCCTTCTTGACGACCCGACAAATCATTTAGATTTGGAAGCGATTACTGCTCTTAATAAGGGCATGGTTAATTACCGCGGAGTAATTCTATTTACCTCGCATGACCACGAGTTAATTCAAACGGTGGCTAATCGTATTATTTATATAAAAGAAAAAATCGTCGTTGATAAGTATATTACATACGACGATTTCATTGAACAATTTAATCTTTAATCTTTTTTAAAGCCGCGACATATTGATTGTAGATTGAGTCTGCAGCTTCTTCTAATGTATTATCTTGATTAATAATTACATGGTGTGTAAAGCCAACGTTTTCCATACTAAAATCTATTCGATCATTTTCGATTCGTCTTAAGGCATCTTCTTTTTTATCGCCACGGGCAAGCATTCTTTGGTAGCGAACCTCTTCATCGGCGACTACTAAAAAAGAAATAACGCTTGGATCGTCTAATCTAAGGAAGGATCTTAAACCGTTAGGATCAACAATCACTGCCTTATTATCGCTGACTTGTGATTTAGAACATCCGTAATAGTTATCGTTATACATAGTCATTTCGACAAAAAATGATTTATCGGCCAGTTCTTGAAAGAGTTTTTTGTTAACAAAAAAATAGTCAATTTCATGTTTTTCGCCTTCACGCATAGAACGTGTTGTGTGAGTTATAGCTTTAACAATGCCATACTTCTTGGCGAGGATTTTGGCGATTTCGGTTTTGCCGCTTGCTGAAGCGCCGACAAGAATAATCATATGTTGATATTATAAATTATTACCTTTATGTATTAAAGGTCTTTTGCGATGTTTGAAACAATTATTTTATATGTTCAATAATAACATTAATCTATTCAATATTTGCTGAATTCATATTCTTAATAGCGGAGGGGTAAGCCATCATCAAATATTTTATTGTAATAGTAATCGAATTCTTTTGTTTTTATGTCAAATCCAAATCCACTGGCGCGGACAACTTTTTTTCTTGATACATATTTCGCACTTTTATACTTTTTTTATCTTTTTCGACGTTTTTACAATTTCGATGCTTAGATATCTAAAAAGGGGAGAAAGGAGGTTAAACAATGGGGAAACGCAGAAATAGATTCAAATTCAGAATCTTGTGTGATGAAGCTCGCGAAGTTGCGAAATTATACTTTAAGGCCCTTCAATCCGCAAATATGCGAAGTGGCAAATACAATTTAAATATGTCAGTTTATTCAAAAGCCTATGAAGGTGAAGACATTAATAAGCTATATATCAACAAAATTGAAAATGCCTTTCGACAGCTGGATGTTGATTCAAAACGAATCATTAATAATGATTTTTTCTTCAACAATTATAAGTTTTGGTGGCTAAGCTTATATTCAACCGCAACATATTATCGCCTTAAACGTGTTGCGATTTGTCGCTTTTTAGAATTTTTAGATTAAATTAATGCAAAAAATTAAAAAAATTTGTGCAATCTTTTTCGTCATGCCTTTAATCCTCTTATGTCTAAGTTTCAGCATCGAGCAGAGATTAGGGTGGATCTCTTTTGTTGTGAAGCCGTTATCACTTGAAGAAGATCAAGAAATCAGATTTGTTTACAGGGCTTCAGCCGGAAGTGATAGA
>Ga0172381_10002978_pt1 | contig 18263 bp, 25 predicted proteins | sample Leawel6488metaG_FD_119754 | JGI IMG/M metagenome (GOLD analysis project Ga0172381, IMG submission 119754) | Leachate microbial communities from a municipal landfill in Southern Ontario, Canada - Leachate well 64-88 metaG | ecosystem: Engineered > Solid waste > Landfill > Unclassified | place...
ATGCTCGAAAATAAAACTTTAGGCCCAGCATTAAATTTAGCTATGAAAAATAAACTTGATAAATTATTTGAAAACGAAACACCAACCCCCCAAGAAATTGAAATTGCTGATGAAATAGCAGTTATTGATAGTATAATCGGAGATGAAAAACATACTCAAAAATTCCTAAATATTTTTGGACACACATTACTTAATATTTATTCAAGAGAAAAAAATTAATAACTAAAATCAAAACCATTGTGAAAGTCTTGTTTGTGTTTTGAAATGTTTTATTAAAGTAGATTTTTCTTTATACTGTTTGAAAGGAACTTTTAATTTTTTTGATAAAAATTCTATTGCTAAATCAAATGTTGAAAATTCAAAAGGTTTTTCACATAACGCATGCCGAACATTTTCTCTTATTTGCCAAACCCCTAAAGGTAATGCATAATCAGTTCCAATTTCACGAAAAACAATTGCTGACGCATTTTCTTTTCTATCAACTAAATATTCAGTAACAGCTAAACGAGAAGCAAAATAAGCTCCTTCTGTTTCTTTTGGATAACCTTTCAAACCATCATTTAATTCATAATCAGCAAGTATTTGATAATCTGTTGCAGTAGCATTCCAAATCCCCCCAGGAAGCCAAACTTCAAGTTGTTCAAAAGACCAAGCATAAGGCAAAAGTAAAACCCAAAAATCATTATCTAAATAATAAGAATGAAATAACCTAAAATTATCAATTACTTTATTTTGAGTTAATTCTTCATTAATAAAATGCTTTGATAAATTTGAATCAACAGCAGTAATACTCCATCTTGTTGGAACAAGTTTTCTATTTTTTTTTATTCCTAAAACTCCACTTGATAAAATTTTTGCTAAATAAGAAACAGAAAATCCAGAATTATATAAATCTAAAATTGCAGTGTTTGATAATGCATCAGTATCAGAAACATAACTATCTACTTTTCCAGGAATTTTTGTATTTTCATTTAAAGATAATTTATCGAGTTCTGCACTTGGCCCCATTGGTGCAGAAAAAGAATCAAATTTTGATTCAGCATTCGGAGCTTTTTTTAAAGAAACTTCCACGTCAACTAAATTTTGTGACATTGCCACTTCTTGAAAATCCATTAATTCATAACTTGGTTGAGCAGCTTGTGAAACAGGCATTGTTTTGTAACTTCTAAGAAGTGATTCTCGAAAAGAAATTATTTGTTCTTGAGGCAAACCAAACCATTCTTCAGGTTTATCCGAAATTGGAGACACATCTTCAAGAAGAGTTGAAAGCGGAGCCACTGCAACTTTAGGATAATTTTGCCAAGACACAAAAAACCCTGGTGGAGATGCACCAACAAAAGAATTATTTTTTATTTTAGAATTAAACTTTTTTGAAGAAGAACTTTTTTCAAGAATTGGACACCTTTTTAAACCACATAAAAGTTTTCCTTTACATTTAATACAAAGATCTGGAGAAATCATCAAAACACCTTAAAAACCACAATATAAATATGTTCAAACAAATACTTAAATAAAATGGAAAACAAAAACCTACAAATAGCTTTTTATTTGTTTAAGCATAAAATTTATTCATGGCACTAAAAGGATTCGTTGACGAAGCTAGAAAAACAAACCAATTAATGGCAAATATGGCACAACAAAAAGCTGGGTCACAAAGCACAATAATTGATGTTAGTAACGGACAAGGTATTCCTCAAGAAAAACTTGATGAACTAAGAAGCCAACAAACAACAGTTTTTCAAAACCCTCAAAGAGAACAATTTCGTGCAATCCCAAACAACAAACCAAAAACTGATTTTGAAAGACAATATATGCAAAGAAATAGAGAATCTACAATTCAAAGACCAAATAATTCTTCTCAAACAATTGATGATAGACATTGTAATATTATAGCTAATGTAATTAAAGAAAGTGGAAACCATTCAACAGGTTACACAACATGGGAAAATTGTAAACATAAAAAAGATGCTAATGGAAATACTTATTGTAAAGAATTCATGTCTCTTTGTGGAAAAGAAAAATGTAAACGAGCAACTAAATAAATATTTTTAAATTTTTAATAAAATTAACTAATTTTACAAAATAATATAATTCAAAAAAAGAAGTGTATATTTTATTACATCAAAAAACTACTTATATATAAATACCTAAAAAATAACTAAATTTAACATGAAAGTAACTAAAATTAATAATAAGACTATTTCTGTTCTAGTTACGACCAAAGCATAAACCCAACATTAGTTAAAAAAGGTTTATGAGCAAGAATTTTTTATATCATGGAGGATATTACAATGGATAAATCAAATAAAGAATATAACGAAAAATTATGGCATACTACTGCACATGTATTTGCAGAGGCATTACTATCTATTTATCCAACGGCAAAAATAGCAATCGGACCTCCTATTGAACAAGGATTTCATTATGACTTTTTACTAGACAAAAGTATCAAAGAAGAAAATTTAAAAGAAATAGAAAAAAAGATGCTTGACATAATAAAAAGAAAAGACAAAATGATACAAAAAGATATTTCTATTAGCGAAGCAAAAGAATTATTCAAAGACAATAAATACAAAATTGAAATGATAGAAGATTTAGAAAAAACAGGTGAAACAAAAATATCAACTTTCCAAAATGGAAATTTTATTGATATGTGTAAAGGACAACACTTAGAAAATGTTGGTGAAATAGGTGCACATAAATTACTAAAAATTTCTAGTGCATATTGGAAAGGAAATGAAAAAAATGAACAATTACAAAGAGTATATGGAATTGCATTTAAGACCCGAGAAGAATTAAAAGCTTGGCAAGAAATGAGACAAAAAGCAGAAGCTAATTCTAACATAAAACTTGGAAAAGAACTTGATTTATATTTTGTTAGTGAAGAGGTTGGAAGAGGATTACCAATTTGGGCACCTAATGGAACAATGCTTCGAATGCAACTTCAAAACTTTTTAGTAAAAGAACAAGTAAAACAAGGATATGATTTTATTATCACCCCTCACATTGGAAAAAGTCAATTATTTGAAACATCAGGACATTTGGCCCATTATAAAGAAATGATGTATGCTCCAATACAAATTGATGATGAAGAGTATTATTTGAAACCAATGAATTGCCCTTTCCATATACAATACTACTTGAAAGGCCAACAAAGTTACAAAGACCTACCAATGAGATTAAGTGAAATGGGAACTGTATATCGTTATGAAAAAAGTGGAGAGTTAAGTGGACTGTTAAGAGTACGAGGATTTACTCAAGATGATGCACATATATTTTGTACTCCTGAACAAGGTAAATCAGAATTTAGTAAAGTTTTTGATTTAATTGATAAAGTAATGGGAACATTACACATAACTGAATTTAGAGTTCGTGTCGGTGCAAGAGACCCTGCAAGCGATAAATATGTCGGAGATCCAAAAACATGGGATATTGCAACAAAAGAAATAATTGAAGTTTTAAAAGAAAGAAAAATAAACTTTGAAGTAAATGAAGGAGATGCAGCATTTTATGGACCAAAAGCAGATATTGTTGTTAAAGATGCCCTTGGACGTGAGTGGCAAACTGGAACAATACAACTTGATTACAATCTTCCAGGAAGATTTAACCTTGAGTATGTTGGAGCAGATGGAAAAAAACACAGACCTGTAATGATACATAGAGCACCATTTGGGAGTTTTGAAAGATTTGTAGGAATTGTAATTGAACACTTTGGAGGAGCATTCCCAACTTGGCTTGCACCAAAACAAGCAGTAATAATCCCAGTATCTGAAAAATTTTCAGAATATGGAAAACAACTCTTTGAAAAAATGCTTGATGAAGAAATAAGAGTAAAACTTGATGATAAAAATGAATCATTAGGACTAAGAATTAGAAATGCACAAAAAATGAAAGTACCATACATAATAGTGGTTGGAGCAAAAGAAATCGAAGAACAAAGTGTTGCAATAAGGACTCGTGATGGAACTCAAACAACAATGAAAGCACAAGAATTCATTGACAAAATAAAAGAAGAAATCAAAAACAAAAAATAATTAATTTAAATGGTATTGTAGCAATACAATACCAAAACTAATTTTTTAAAAATAAACAAAAACTCCAAAAGAAAAGTATAAATAAAGCAAAAACATATTTCTTGCATGGTTGACGACTATTTATCAGAGCTTATGAAAAAAGCAAAAGAAAGTTCTAATACACTAGATTCTTCACCACAAAACCCTGTTAAAAATGAAGAAGTTATTATTAAAAATAATCAACCAAAAATACTTGTTGAAGATCGTGATGAAGAAATTGCAGGAACAATTAAACAAAAAGATATGGAAGAATTTAATAAAAAAATTGTAGAAAAAGAAACTAGTGATGAACCTAAAATTGAAATAAATGCAGATGATGCAAAAGAAAAAACATATGTAGAAAAAAAACTTGAAACTGCAAAGAAAAAAGAACTTGCAAAATATGGGAAAGTAACAATTTATGAAATTGCAGGAGAACCAATGAAATTTTATTTCATTCCAACACTAAGACCAACTTCTGCTGAAAGAAAAATAATTAACACAATAAAAGAAGCAACAACAAGACTTGTTAGTATCGCACCATTTAAAGTAAGAAATCCTGAAGAAAGAAGATTTTTGTACAAACAAAAAATAACAGATATAATTAATAGCAATCCAAATTTAAAAATTCCTCCTTCAAGATTAAACTTTTATGCTGATGCTGTTGTTCGTGAAATGGTTGGATATGGATTAATTGATGATTTAATAAAAGATGATAAACTTGAAGAAATAATGGTTGTTGGCCCAAAAAAACCAGTGTATGTATTCCACAGAGAATTTGAAATGATGGAAACAAGTATTGAATTCTTTTCTGAACAAGAAATTGAAGATTTAATAAATAAAATTGCAAGAGAAGTTGGAAGACGTGTTGATGTTTCTAACCCTTTGCTAGATGCAAGATTAACTGATGGTTCAAGAGTAAACGCAACAATTCCTCCAGCAAGTATTAGTGGAGGAACACTTACAATTAGAAAATTCAGAGAAGATCCTTATTCAATAATCGATTTAATAAGAAAGGGAACCCTTTCAAGTGAAGCTGCTGCATTTTTGTGGATATGTATTGATGGAATGAATGTAAAACCAGCAAACATGTTAATTAGTGGTGGAACAGGATCAGGAAAAACAACACTACTAAATGTTCTAGCAGCATTTATTTCACAAAGAGAAAGAGTATTAACAATAGAAGACACTGCAGAATTAAGTTTACCTCTTAAACATTGGATAAGAATGGAAGCAAGACCTCCTGGCCTTGAAGGAACAGGAGAACTACGAATCGATATTTTAACAAAGAACGCACTACGAATGAGACCTGATAGAATAATTGTTGGTGAAATTAGACATGATGAAGCATTCACATTATTCACTGCAATTAACACTGGACACGATGGTTCACTTGGAACTGTGCACGCTAATTCATCACAAGAAACACTTGTTCGTGTAACAAGCCCACCAATGAACGTTCCAAAAATAATGCTTTCAGGACTTGACTTAATTATTGTTGAACATAGATATCATGATCGAAAAAAAGGAACTATAAGAAGAGTAAGTGAAATTTCAGAAGTATATGGTGGTATGACTGACGATGTAAAAACACAAGCTATATTTCAAAGAGACCCTGTAAAAGATGTACTTGAAAGGACTTTGATTAATAGTAAATACATAAAAACACTAAGAGATTTCACTGGACTTAGTAAAGAAAAATTTGATGCAGAACTTGATATTAGAAAACAATTTTTAGAAAAATTAGTTGAAGAAAACATACATGACTTAAAAAAAGTTAGTGAACTTGCACAAGATTTTGTTGAAAAACGATCATATGGTGAAAATTTATGAATACATTTTCTATTGATGAAGATGAAGTAAATAACATTGTAGAAACAATGAAAAAAAAATACAAATCTGAAGGAATAGAATTTACTGAAATTGATTCAACATTAAAAGAATTACGCGGAATTATTACAGATAATAGTTATGCAAGTATTGATCTTGAAACAGAAGAAGACCTTGAACAATTTGGTTCAAAAGCGTCAAGACAATTAGCAACATTTTATTTAAAATTAAAAACAACTCTAAAACCAATAAAAAATATGCTAAAAACTTTACCATTTAGTGATGAATTAAGTTTTAATTTATATTCTGCAAACATGCGTTATTCAGCTAACCAATATTTAGCACTTGCAAGTGCAGTTGGTTTTATTGCAACATTATTTTCATTTATTGTTATACTCTTAGTTGGAATAATAACCAAAAATATTTTATTAATGACCATAGTCCCAATATTTGGATCAATATTAATTGGATTTATCGCAGCAATAATAATGATTGGTCAACCAAAAAGAATAGCTATTGCACGAGGAAATGCGATTTCAATCGATTTACCTTTTGCGTTAAGACACATGGCAACTGAACTAAAAGCTGGAATTGGATTATATAAAACAATACAAGCAATTGCACAAAATGATTATGGTCTTTTAAGTGAAGAATTTGCAAGAACTATAAATGAAATAGAAGAAGGTTCAGATACATCTGTTGCTCTAAAACATCTTTCACTTAGAACACAAAGTCAACCATTAAAAAAAGCAGTAAACCATATACTTCGTGCAATGAGAATTGGAGGAAATTTATCAAACTCAATGAATGAAATTGCAAAAGATGTCTCTGAAGAACTAAGAGTTAAAATAAACGCTTTTGCGCAACAAATGAATTTCTTCTCAGTAATTTTTATTTTCGTCGGAATTGTTTTACCTGTTGCAATAATGATACTTGGATCAATAAGAAATTCACCACTAGCATCCACTGGAGGAAATTTATTCAAAGCAATACCCTTAACTCCTGAAATAATGTTTATAATGTTTGTAATAGTTATGCCAGTATTATTTGCTGGAATGATACTTGGGATTTCTGCAGCCCAACCAAAGATGTGATGATTATGAAAATGTACGAAAAATATGATGGATGGGTAAAATTTACAAAAATACATTATAATACAAACACATGGATAATGCTTTCAATATTTTCAACAATTCTTGTTGTTTTTGGAACAATTATTTTTAACGTATTTGTACTTGATGAAATAAACTTATTACCTGTTGCATTTGGTTCAGCAACATTAGTATTAACCCTAGGTTACCCTTACATGAAAAAAGAATCTATTATTGATAATATAGAAAATAATTTTAGTGATGCATTAAAACAAATGGCTGATACTCTTAAAGCAGGAGACACTTATGAAAGTGCTCTTCGAGAAGTAAAAGACGCAGATTATGGGAGACTTAGTGAAGAAATAGGAGTTGCTTTACGTAGACTTGAAGAAGGAGAAAATATTGAAACTGCACTAAAAGGTTTTTCAGATAGTATTGATTCACGACTTGTAAAAAGAACAATGATAATCTTACTTGATTCAATAAAAACCGGATCAGGACTTGCAGCACTTCTTGAAGACATTGCAGAAGATGTACGCGACACTCACCGGTTAAAAGAAGACAGAAAAGCTAACACTACAATGCAATTTTTGTTTATGATTGCTGCAGGCGGATTTATTGCACCACTAATTTTTGGAGAAGTTACTGCAATAATGGGTTTATTTTCAAAAATAGTAACAGCCACAATGGCAGATGTCACTGATACTACATCAGGATTTATTTTACTTTTAGTTCAAGCATACCTCTTAATTGAAGTAATTGGGTCAGGAATAATGATGTCAATTATTCGTGAAGGAAATTTTAACAAAAGCATTATATATATCCCAGTTCTATTAGTTATTGCATATGTCTCATATTATGCGTCAAGCATAGTAATAGGACTAATGTTAACAGGTGCATTTTAATGGAAGAACGAGCTCAAGTAAATATTGAATACTTACTTATTATTGTTGGAGCAATAGCAATTGTAACAGTAATTTCATTATATATTAAAAATGCAGCAAACGCAGCAGCGGACGCAGTAAAAGCTCAAGCAAACCAAAATACATAAATTTAAAAATAACAAAAGTATAATTTAATTAAAATTATTTTACTTTAAAGGAGGTAAATAACATGGATAGACAAGGACAAGGAGCAATCGAATACTTACTAATAATCGGTGCAGCAATTCTAGTTGTAGCAGTTGTTATTATAGCATTAACTAGTGTAACCAGTTCAGCAACTGACAATACTGGTGCAGACGATGTTAATGGAACATTAGTACCATTATGTAAAGAATTATGTACATCAAATAACGGAACATGGGCTGCTAACAAATGCACAAACCCAGACACACCTTTAACAGGACAATGTGCACAATATAATTAATTAAATATAATTAATTTTTGAAAAGGCAATTGCCTTTTCAATTCTTATTTTTTAAAAACACTAAATTTAAATAGTATCAATTCATTAGTATAATATGGATTTTAATATAAACAAAGCTCAAGGAGCAATAGAATACTTATTACTAATTGGAGCAGCAATAATTGTTGTTGGAATAGTAGTAACTGCAATGATACAAACTGTTGGCCCAGCAAAAGAAACAGGAAATATTGAAACTTATAACTATATATGTAATACACTTAATTCAAATCAGCTTGATTGTGGATGTTATTTAGGCACAAGTAAAGGCGGAGCAACAAAAGAGTTGTGCTGTGCAAAGTCTGAAAGTATACTAAAAGAAAAATGGAATTGCTGACTCATAAAGTGATTATATGTTAAAAGAAGAACGCGCACAAGTTTCATTTGAATATTTATTAACAGCTGTTTTTGGAATAATGCTAGCAATTGGTGCAGCAATGGTTATTGAAACATTACGACAAGTTGCCCTGCAAGCACAAGCAGATATTTGGACAACACGTGCAAGAGTTCTTGAAGAAATACTACAATAAAAAAATCCTTATTAAAAATAATTATTTTAACAAATCAAAACTATTTTAAATTAATAAAACCTTAATTATTCATGTTCTTTTACATTTCAATAATACTTTCACTCCTTGGTTTAGGAGGAGCAACTTATACTGATTTAAAAGAAAGAATAGTTCCAAACAAACTAAATTTTGGAATGGCTTTGACAGGATTATTATTATTTGGAATTAACTCAATTTGGGTAGGAAGCTTATGGCCAATAATGTACTCAATATTTGGTCTTTGCACAGGTTTCTTTTTTGGATGGATACTTTGGAAACTTGGTGTTTTTGCAGGAGGAGATGTCAAATTATTTATGGCTCTTGGAGCACTAAACCCATTCACACCAGCACTATTACATATTGGAATATTTACTAGTTCTAGCATAACTCTTTTTCCAATAACTTTATTTTTACATTCTTTACTAGCATTCTTACCATACGGTTTAATCATTGTAATTTATAAAATTTCTAAAAATAAAGAATTTAGAACACAAATGAAAAAAGAAATGAAAACAAGAATATTACAAGGAATTCACGCATCAATCATAATTGCAAGTATTTATACAATATTATTTTCGTTTACAAATAATTATTTAATTGAAGCCATAATTGTTTTTATTACATTAATTATCTGGAATAAACTTGAAACAAAGAAATTTATTTTAACAATAATTTTAGTGTTATTAGCTTCACCACAATACATTGTATTATTACAAGTTTTTTTAGGAGTTGCATTTACAATTGTTGTAATTTATGGTCTTGCAAAATTAATGTTCTCAATCAGACCATTACTTTCAAAAGAAATTTCGGTTAGTAAACTTGAAGAAGGAATGATTCCAACAACCACATTAATTATGAAAGGAAAAAAAGTTGTTGAAAAAGAAAATCTTTCACTTAAACACATAATTAAGGCATTAAAAAATGGAAACTTAAATGAAATGCTTGAAAGCAAAAATGAAATTATTTCTTCAAACAAAGCACGAGGACTTAGTATAGAAGAACTTAAAGAAATAAAAAAATTAGCTCAAAAAGGATTAATTGGAAAAAAAATAAAAATAAAAGATTCAATGCCATTTGTTCCAACAATGCTTATTGGTTATGCGATAAGTTTAATTGTAGGGGACGCTATATTAATATTTATATTCGGGTTATAAAATGAAAATAAAAAATATATTTAATACAAGTTTTACAAATAGCAAAAAAGCGCAAGCCAAAGGCAAGTTTAATACCGTTTTTTGTAACAACAAAAAAGCGCGAGGGCAAGCCGCAATAGAATTTATTTTTATAATTTTAATAATAATGGTTTATATTTTTACAACAACAAGACCATTTATTACAAACTCACAAGGAACAATTGACGACATACAAAATATTACTAGAATAAATTATGAAGCCCAAAAAATAGTTGACACAATAACACAAATATCTTTGCTTGGGGTTGGATCAAAAAACACAATCACAATAATTGTTCCATATAACACCACTTTATTTTGTAATCAAGATGCCAAAACAATTAGTTTCAAAACTAATATCAATACAACTGGGCAAAACCCGCCGATTGGATTATGCCAAAACAATAATTGTGAAAAAATATTTAAAATTCGCCAAGGAGTTAATATTGATTGTGGATTTACAAGTAAAACAAAAGGAATTCAAAATATTGGAATAATAAAAAATGACGAAAATACAGTTGGTCTTTATGCAAACTAATAAAGGGCAAGTATCATTTGAAAGTTTAATTTTAACTCTTGCAATTATTACAACTGCGGCATACATAACAATACTTTTTTTACAAACCACAGATATAACAAATGGAATGGCAATCATAAGAAGTGAATTAAAAGAACAAGCAATAATTAAAAATGATGAATTAATTATTAACACAGTTAAGTTTGGATCAAATCAAACTCCCACATTTGAAATAACAACAATCCCCCCTACTTTTAAAAACGCTGATTTTAATATTGATTTATTAACTACCAAAATTATTCAAATAACTCAATTTAAAGATGTAAATATAGTAATAAACTAATTTTCAAACAAAAAAAGTTAGACAAAAGACGAAATATGAAATAAGTATTTTTAAACACCCTCCAAAATTTATTATATGGATGAAACTCAATTAATTAAAATTTGCATTATAATAACCTTTATTGGAGTTGCATTATTTTTTATTACTTATAAAAATGAATTTGAAGAAAAAACTATTTCTCAAATGATTGCTAGCGAAGATGGAACAAAAGGAATAATTTATGGCAAAGTCAATTATATTTTACAAAACGAACCAAGCATATTTTTTGTTCAAAATGATGAAAAAATAAAAATATTTTCAAATAAAAAACTTGATTTGAATTTTGGAGAAACCTTAGTCATTTATGGAGAAATTACAACATACATCGGTGAAAAAGAAATTATCGCATACAAAGTGATTAAGCAATGATTATTCTTTTTTTATTTTTCGGAATAATTCTTGGCACAATCGCAGGACTTATCCCAGGACTACATTCAAACAATATAACAAAAATTGCTCTTTTAGCACCTTTATTTGGAATAGAAGGACTCGTATTAATTCTTGCAATGGGAATTATACAAAGTTTTGTAGATTTTATACCTTCAGTCTTTTTTGGAGCACCAGACAGCGATACTTTTGAGGGAGTATTGCCTGGGCACAAAATGTTTTTAGAAGGAGAAGGATTTCAAGCAATTAATTTAACTGTTTTTGGGGGAGTTATAGCTGGAATAATTTCACTTGTAACAATATTTATTTTTACACAATTTATACAAATTAGTTCAGAAGTTTTTCCTTTAATGATTCCACCAATATTAATATTTTCAATATTAACTCTGGTTTTTTTAGAAAATACAACTAAGAAAAAATTTATTGCGTTTTTGATTATTTGTGCTTCAGCAACACAAGGCTTGTTGTTTAGTGGACAAATATTTCCTTAAATTACAGGTTATTTTGGACTGGCAACAATATTAAATTCACAAAAAGAAAAAAAAATAACTCAAAAAATAAATACCACTCTTGATAAAAATTATATTTTTGATGCATTAAGTGGAACAATTGGCGGAGCAATAGTAGCAATTATGCCTGGAATTGGAAATAATCTTGCTGCAGCAATAATAAAATTATTTAGAGAAAAAATCCCTTCAAAAAATTATTTAGTGTTGCTTGGAAGTATTAACACAAGCAACTTTATTTTTTCTTTCCCAATGTTATTCTTCCTTAATAAAGCAAGAAATGGAACAATGCTTTTTATAAAAGAAGAATCTATTTTAACAAATCAAACATTTATTGTTGGGCTTATTACAATATTAATTTCAATAGGTATTGGCGCAATAATTACAATAATTTTATCAAAAAAAATTAGTAAAGCAAATATTAATTTTGGTAAAATAGAAAAAATAATTTTTTGTATGTTAATTTTACTTGTTTTTGTATTTAACGGAATTCTTGGATTAATAGCATTATTTTTTTCAACAACGCTTGGTTTTTTAACAGTTAAACTAAATGTTAAGAGAAGCAATTGTTTAGGTTTTTTGATTGTGCCAGTCCTGTTTTTCTATCTTTTTGTCCTAATTTAATAATGTGGAAAATAAAAAAAACCTTACTTGAAGATGCTTTTGAAGCAGCAAATAATTTTTTACCAAAAGAATTTATGTGTTTTTTAGGAGGAGATGAAAAAACACAAATAATTGACGAAATTGTTATTTTACCAACTTATAATGGAGAAACCTTTTCAAGCATAAATATTAACACTATGCCTTTTGACAAAACAATTGTCGGGAGTTTACATTCACACCCTAATGGGTTTGCAGGAGCAAGTAATGCAGATAAAAAATTTTTTAAAAGATTTAAACTTAATCTTATTCTTGGAGTTGGAATAAGAAAAGAAATTCGATTTTTTGATGAAAATTCAACAGACATAACTGTAGAAATACTTGATTAAAAAAATAAAATCAACAAAAAATAAGGCTTACAAAAATTAATATAGAAAAACAACGTATATTGTGCATGAAAGGGCAAATAAGTTTAGATCTTATATTCATATTAATTGTAGTTTTAATGTTTATTAGCAGCACTGTTTTATTAGCAGAAACTGCACGAAATAATCAAGAAGAAGCACTACTTAAAAATCAATTAAGAATTATAGGAATTAATTATTCATCATTTATTACAAAAGCCCAAGCAATATCAGACACATCATTTATTGCAAAATTAAAACTTGATAGAATAAATTACCAAGGAAAAAGATACACTCCAAAATTAAACTTTGAAGACAATTTACTTACAATTACAATTGAAGATAGTAATCAAAGCGAAAAAATATATTTTTCAAAAGATGGACTTAATGTTTCACAAGAAACTGATTATTTGGTGGTTAGAAATGAATAAAGGACAAATATTTTCAATTGACTTTATTTTAGCAATGATACTTGTTGTTTTGTTTATTGGAACAATCCTAACTTTTAGTGAAACACAACTTTACTCTCAAAAAGAAAATATTCTTACAACAAAATTAATTAAACAAACTGATGCCGGACTTGTCGCATTACTAAATGGAAAATATTCTTGTCAACTTGAAAGTGGAATTAACTTAGCTAATAGTTTAGACATGACAACAATTAACGCTGCCGATGAATCAGCATTAAAAAAATATTTAGGTTTAAGTGATAAAGATGTTACATTAAAAATTGATGGCAGTTTTCTAAAACTTAATAATACCCCTACGGGCGATAAAACAATCATTTTAGATCAAAACATACTTACTTGTAATGGCCAAGTTTTAATTTCTGATTTAAATAATTGTTTAAGAAGCAATAATTGCACACTTACTGAAAACAAACTTAGTTTAGAGGTGAGTTAATGGATAAAGGATTTATTTTTACAATTGAAGCTTTACTTTCAATTTTAATTTTAATTACAAGCATAATTGTTATTGGAGGATATGCCTCTCCAAGAATACAAGACACAATTATAACAACACAAATTTATGGAAAAACAATTAACTCAATTTATTTTAACAAAACAATCACTACTGTTGATGCAAATAATTTATTTTGTGTTGAATTTGTGGATTTTGAATTAACTGAAAACAAACTTTGTGAGGGATATAATGAAAACTAAAGGATTTATGTTTATTTTAATTTCATTAGCAATTTTTATTGTTGCAATAACTGTTATGAGTAATAATACTCAAAATTATACTGATTATTCAAATGAATTTGTAAAAATAAATACTGCTATTTCAAATTATGAAATTGTTTTACAAACAAGAGCACAAGATTGTAATTGGATTGACACAATGACAATAAATGATTGCATAGATTCTAATTCAACTTTAATTTTAAGTAAATTAAATAAAAATAATTTAAATTGCTCTGTAATACAATTCACAATAACAAACCCAGTTGCCCAAAGCACATTAACTTGTAATGAACAAATACAAACAAATGAAAAAGAATTTGAAATTAGTTTAACCAAAGACATAAAACTCAATAAAACTTAAGCTATTTATAACTTTCTAAAGGATACTTTAATATGAGTGCAAAGAAAAGAATTGCTGTAATCGAATACGATAAATGCAATTTTGAAAAATGCGGAATGTATTTATGCCAAAAAGTATGCCCAGTTAATCGAAACGGAAAAGAATGCATTACACATGAAACTGGTCAAAAACCAAAAATAAACGAAGAATTATGCATTGGTTGCGAAATATGCCAAAACAAATGCCCTTTCAAAGCAATAAGCATTATTAATCTTTCCTTTGATTTAGACAATCCAACTCATTCATATGGAGAAAACGCATTTAGACTTCATGGATTACCAATACCTAAAGAAAAAGCTACTATCGGGCTTGTTGGAAGAAACGGAATTGGAAAATCAACAATAGTTAATATCCTATCAGGAAGTATTATACCTAATTTTGGAGAAGAAACTGGAGACCAAAATAAAGTAATTGAGTTTTTTCGTGGAAAAGAAGCACAATCCTTTTTTGAAAAAGTATATGGTAATGACTTTAAAATTGCAGTAAAACCACAAAATATCGAAGGATTACAAATAAACGGCACAGTTAGAAATTTACTTGAACAAATTGAAACTGACAAAAACTTTGAAGAAGTTATTTCCGAACTAAATTTAGAACTATTACTTGATCGAGATGCAACAAAATTATCTGGTGGAGAATTTCAAAAATTAGCAATTGCTGCCACTGGACTTAAAAAAGCAGATCTTTATTTTTTTGATGAACCAACTTCATTTTTAGATATTCGTGAAAGATTACGAGTTGCAAAATTTATTAGAAAATTATCACAAACAAAAGCAGTAATGGTTGTTGAACACGATTTAATATTACTTGATTACTTAAGTGATTATATACACTTAATTTATGGTCAACCAAGAGTTTATGGACTTGCTTCACAAATAAAAACTACTCGAGAAGGAATTAATGACTACTTAGAAGGATACTCAAAAGAAGAAAATTATAGATTTAGAGATTATAGAATAGACTTCTTTTCTAACATGAAAACTGACAACGACAAACGTGCAGAAAAAATTATTTCTTGGCCACAACTAGAAAAAACACTTGGTCAATTTACATTAAACATTGAAGCAAATGCAATAAACAAAAATGATGTTGTTGGAATTGTTGGACCTAATGGAATTGGTAAAACAACTTTTATGAAAATTCTTGCAAACGAAATCGAAGCTGACAATAATAAACTTGAACAAAAAGTAAAAATTTCTTACAAAGCACAATATATTTCATATACTGGAGAAAAAACAGTTAGAGAATTATTTGCTGGAACAAAAATGGAAAAAATAAAAACAACTTTAATCAAACCCCTTGATATTGATGGATTATTTGAAAAGAAAGCTAAAACATTATCTGGTGGAGAATTACAAAGAGTAAGTATTGCATTATGTTTATCAAAAGAAGTTGATCTTTATTTGCTTGATGAACCAAGCGCATACCTCGATGTAGAACAAAGACTTATTTGTGGAAAAGTAATTCGAAATCATGTTGCGTTGAACAATTGTTCAGCAATTATAATTGATCACGATTTAACGTTTATTGATTTTGTAAGTGATAAAATAACTTTATTCAAAGGAGAACCTGGAATTACTGGAAATGCTTATGGTCCATACAGTGTTAACGAAGGAATGAATAAATTGCTTGAATATTTAGAAATAACTGTTCGTCGAGACAATGAAACAAAAAGACCTAGAATAAATAAATTTGATTCTGTCTTAGATAGAGATCAAAAAGCCTCAGGCAAATATTATAAATAAAAAAACAATTTTAAACTACAAATTCAAAAATAAATTAATTAAAAAAAATTATAAAAAAAGTAACTTGTTTAATTATTCAAATAAAGATTTTTTTGAAATTGGAGTTAAATCCATTTTTTTTATTTCTTTTTCAGAAAAAAATCCAAATTCACAATGATCTGCACTTAACTTTACTTTTAAGTTACATTCAACATCAAAAACCATTAAAAAAAGAGTACCGTCAAAACCATTAAACTTTTCTTGAAAAGAAAGAACTTTGTTAGTATCAATTTTATCAGGACAACAAGAAATTTCTTCAATTATTTCTCTTTTAATTGCATGTAATACATTTTCACCAAGTTCAACTTTACCACCTGGAAGTTGCCATAAATCTACAAAAAACTTATTTTTTTTACTTCTTTTAAGTAATAAAATTTTACCAGTTTCATCTTTAATAATTGCTTCAACAATCAATGCAACTGCCGTTTTACTTTTTTTCATATTAATTTTAGCTTCCAAATTAGTTTAAAACCCTTCTAAGCCTTATTTTTGTATGAAAATTCTTAAAATTGACAAACAATTAAACCAATTGCTGGTAATACCTGAAACTTTAGATGATTTATGGCACCTTGAAAAAGTTATAGAACAAAATGATGTTGTTGCTGGAAAAACAGATCGAAAAATTAAGCCAAGCAAAGAAGGTGAAAAAACAATAAGACAAACAATATTTATTAATCTTGAAATCGAAACCGTTCATTTTCAAGAATTTAGTGAAAACTTAAAACTTTCAGGAATTATTCTAGATGGTCACCCAAAAGAATTTGTTGAAGTAAAAGCACATCAAAGTATTGATGTTAAAATTGGTGAACCGGTTAAAATACAAAAAATTAACTTAAAAAATTGGCAAATTGAAAGATTAAAAAAAGCTGAAAAAGAAAGTGTGTCTGCTAAAATGCTTGTTGTTTTAATGGATGATGAATCGGCAGAACTTGCATTCATAAATCAATTTTCAATTAATAAAAAAGCAAAAATCAGTTCAAAAAAACAAGGAAAAATGTATGCTCAAGAAAAAAGTACTTTTTTTGATGAAATATTTGAAAAAATAAAGCAACTTGAACCTAAAAAAATTCTTGTTGCAGGCCCTGGCTTTGTAAAAGATAATTTTAAAAAATTTGTTGAAGAAAAACGCATCAAAGGTTTACCTACAATAATTACTGAAGATTTAAACAGTGTGGGAAAAACCGGATTTAATGAATTGTTAAGTCAAGGCAAATTAAATTCAATTGAAAAAGAATTACAACTCACAAAAGAAACACAAATCATTGAACAATTTTTAGAAAAATTATCAAAAGACACTGCCGAATATGGAAGAGACGCTGTACTTGAGTGTTTAAACATAGGCCAAGTGGATAAACTTATTATTGCTGAAACTTTTTTACTTGAATATAGAAATAAAACTGAAGAAGTAATGAATTTGGCAGACAAAATGAAAGCTGAAATAAATATTATCTCTTCAAAAAACCCACAAGAAAGAACAATTTACAATATGGGTGGAATTGTTGCAATTCTTCGATATAAAAAACAACCAAGCGAATAATTTTAAAAATAAAAAAACTATTAATCAAAAAAATATGTTAAAAATAAATTAATTTATTTAATCGATTCTTAATTCAAACCATTCAACTTTTTTATCAAGAATTAATTCTTTTATCTTTTTTTGATCTTGTGACAAAGTTGATTTGTTTGTTTTAAACTCAACAAAAACAACTTTATCCTCTTCAAAAGTCAAACCATCAATTGGTTTTCCAATAAACCTAAAATTTTGAGAATTATATGGAAATTGTTTTGCAAAAGGAATCCATTGTTCAGTTAATTGACCATATTTAACACTTTGAGATCTCTTCAAATATTGCAAAGCAGCTAATTCATCTTTTAATGAAAAATAACTTGATAAAATAAAAACTAAAATGATTATTAAAATTACAACTATTATTCCTAAAATTAATTCAAACATAACACATATAGATAACAAAAAAATAAAAACTAATCACATAAAAAATAA
>Ga0172381_10002979_pt1 | contig 18258 bp, 9 predicted proteins | sample Leawel6488metaG_FD_119754 | JGI IMG/M metagenome (GOLD analysis project Ga0172381, IMG submission 119754) | Leachate microbial communities from a municipal landfill in Southern Ontario, Canada - Leachate well 64-88 metaG | ecosystem: Engineered > Solid waste > Landfill > Unclassified | place...
AAAGAATGGTGGATTAATGGAAAATTACATAGGGAGAATGATAAACCTGCTGTTGAATGGAATGATGGTGGAAAAATTTGGTATGTTAATGATAAATTTATAAAAAGAAATTGGGATAAAAATGGAATAATTCATAATAATAAATTTTTTAATGATTATGGAAATGAAATTTGATATAATGAATAAAACGCAATTAGGATAAAAAAATGAATTATTATAATTTTAAACATAACGCCCCTGATGCTTTAATAATTTTAAACAGGGGCACTAATTTTGAACAAGATGTTACTGGCGATTTAATGTCTTTTAATACGCAACATTCTATCGATAGTATTACATCAAGTTTTAACATAACATTAACAAATGTAAATGATAAATATGTAAATAAATATGGATATTGCTCATTAAAAAAAATGAGTATAGTAGAAATTTTTGCCAAAGATACAGAAGATTGGTCAATTGTACAAAAAGGTGATGAAAATATAGATATAATAACAATACCAGATTCAGTTAAATCATTAAATGATTTAATTAATTTAAGATATGGAAAAAATATTGATTCAAATGAAAAGGATCAATATAAAGATGAGATTATTAAATTAAATAGCAATGCGGTAATACCACAAGATGGATACTCTATTAATCGTTCAATTATTTTACAAGATCAAAATACTTATAAAATTAAATCAATAGATTCAACAAGTGATTCAATTATAATTAAAACTATAGATGATCAATCTTATACAATTACTGCAACAAATATAATAGAAAAACAAAATGTTGTTTCTTTTATACCAAAAGACAATTATAATAATCCAATAACTATAAGTAAATTTAGAAATATAATGTCAAGCAAAAAAATATCTATCTCTATAAATAATATAGATAAAAATTTATTTGAAACATTAAAATCACAACACGTTCCATTTAAAGTACCAAAACCAAAAAATTTATATAAAAGAATATTTTTTGGAGTATTATTAAATATATCTCAAAGTGTATCATCAGCTTCGCCATTAACAGTTAATTTAACTGGAAAGTCTTTAGGTTATTGGCTGGAATCATCTTCAGTAAATATTAATCCTGCTGGAACAGAAGTAGTTCAGGCTAATGTTGATTTAACTCAATTTGCAAATAAATATGCTGATTCACATGCTTTAGATATTTTTAAGGATTTAATAAAATTTAGTACAGATGATTTATTGGTTTCTACAAATTATAGTATTGATACACAAAAAACATCATCAGATTATCTTTTATTAAATGCTGGTAATGAAGGATTACAAGGTTTATCATATCAAGATTCACTTAATGAAATAGATTTAAGACAGCAAGAAATATATAAAGGATATACTCCAAATACTAAAGATTTATCCGTAACTGGAACTAAAGTTGATAAAACAAGTACATGGGGTAAATTATCGAATGAATATAATAATAATTTATCAATTATCGAAACAACAAAAAAGACAATAATTGAAAAACAAAGAGAATTAAATTCTAATGCAATAAATAAGAAACAAATATTAAATAGTAAATCTGAACTAGAAAAAAAACAAAATAAATTAGAATCATCAAATAGTTCAATAAAAGATAAAATAGATAATTTAAATGAAGTTAAAGAAATAAAAAGAACTTTGGAACAAAAACAAACAGATGCAGAAAAGAAATTAACAAGTTTATTAAGAAAAGGAAGAGAAAATATACTTGAAAGATATGGTATAATTAAATCTTGGCGAGAAATTTTTTCACAAATAGTTCTAGAAGTAATGGGAGAACAATTTTTAAACTTAACATACCCGTTTAAATGGGACGTAAGAGAGCCTTCTTTTATGGATGGAGATTATCAAACCAAGGCTTCTTTGGCTCAAACTATTGCATCTAATTTAAATTATGAATTTTATTTTGATACAAATGGTCATTTCGTATTAAAACCACCGCTTTATAATACCCAAATTAGTAACGATGAAACATATATATTAAGAGATATTGATATTATAAACTTTTCATTAAATGAAACTGTTGAAGGTATGATTACTAGAATAGGAGTTGCCGGAGATTATGCTTTTGCTCCTGGACTTGAAAAAGCTATTACTTTTAACGCTTTTCAAGATATGAATTTAATTAGAGATTATGGATATCATTATAATGAAATATCTAATCTATTATTTATTCATTCAACTTCAGATGCAAGAAGTTTTGGTATTTCATATATGGCAAAAAATAATCAAAACTTATTTAATGCATCTGCTACTATAACTGGAAGACCGAACATAAGACTTGGGGTATCAGCATATTTAGTGCCTAGAAATACTGTTTTTTATATTAAAGATATATCACATGAATTTACGGTAGGAGAAGGATTTACAACAACTTTAGGGTTAATTGGAGGAAGAAGAATTGTAACTGGATTTAAAGCTAAAACGAATATAACCTTAATTAATAGAACAGCTTTCGCATCAGATGGTGAATCAGTTTTATTTGCAAATTCCTATAATTCAGATAAAAGTATTTCTAACGAATCAGTACAATCAATTGAACATTGGGTTCCAACAAATCAAACAAATAGCGCCTTATTAGAAGATTCACAAATAACACAAAATGAAACAACAACAGGGACAACAACTTTTGATAAAATATTAAAAAAAGATACTCCTAGTAATCAAAAGAAAGAAATTGTTTTAAAAGACAAATATATTATTTTAAATCATTATAATATGGGATATGTAGGATTAATTGTTGACAATAATAGTATTGTTATTTCTGCAATTAATGAACAAAATTATAATGAAATAATGAATTTAACAATTTCAAATATTCCAGATAGTATTACTGATTTAAATGTAGATAAATCAATAAAAGAAGAATGTATATTAGAAATAATTGATAGATTTAAAATATTTACTTTATTTGAGGGTATATATAATAAACCAAAACTATTTACAATTGAGTTAAAAGATAAGTTTACAAAAGATTTTACATCATTTATTCAAAAAGCAACTGATAATAAAAAAATAACATCTGATATGCCTGGATCAGTTTTAAGAGATGGTGAAATGAATACAGTGTTATCAACATATAGTTTAAACATATTATCAGGAGCTATAAAAATTTATACCACAATTAATAATGATTTAGATAATAATGGGTTATATAAAAAATTTACAGATGCAGATGGAAGAGAAATGCCAACATATCTTGATTTTGGTAATTATGTAATATTTGAAGATGCTAATATGTCTGTAAATACTTCTGATTTAATAGAGAGTTCATTAAAATCACAAGCAAAGAGGGCTAAATAATGTATGACCAAATAACATCATTATCATTAGATAAAAATGATAGATCAACAAACTCTGGATTAGTTAAAAAATTAACTTTAAGAATTGGAAAAATAACAAAAGTTAATCCTGATAAAAACACTGTTGATATTGAATGGTTATGGCCTAATAAGGGGAGTCTTTCTAATTTAAACATATCAAGACCATATGTTGGACTTAGAAGTGGAATTCATTTTGTTCCAGAAATAAGCTCTATAATTATTGTTGGATATGCCTTTGATAGACCAGTAATGTTATCATATTTAATGCCAGGAGATTTTGATAAATTAGTTGCTGGAGATGTTGATTCAAACAATAAATCTTCTAGAATGAGAGTTTTGGCTCCTGGTGAAATATCGTTAATGAGCGTACAAAATTCTGAAATTTATTTACATGAAAAAGTTGAAATAAGAGATGGTTCGGCTGATAAAATAACAATTGATCCAGAAGATGGAAGTATCACATTAGATTCATTACAATTATATATAAATAATGAATGTGGTAACTTAATAATGGGTATGGTAAAAAGAAATGATGAAATTATAACAAATGATGGACAAGCGGTATCAAGTACAAACGGTGGAAACGCTTATACTGAATTTAGAATAAAAGTAAATGAATTTGCTGATAATACAGTTAATGATGATACTAATTCAGATATAGCTGATATAATAGTAGGAACAGTAATAGATGAAGATGGAGAACCAACAACCAGTGAAAGTGGAAATCAAATTGCTTGTCAAATAAAACTATCATCTGGAGCAAAAGTTTTAATTGATAAAGCTGGAAATGTTGAAGTTTTTGGTAAAAATAAAACTGAAACAATTGATGAAAATAAAACTGTTAATGTTGGTAAAAACTTAATAATGAATGCTAATAAAATCAATTTAAATAAAGGAAATGAAATAATACCAAAACAAAAATCAGCAAGAGAAAATGATGAAATAACAGTTCCATTATCTCCTGCACAAACAGATATTAATCATCCAGACTTATTAACTTCAGCGGTAACTAATCAGTCTGCATTATCTTCATTAGCATCATCTTTTAAAATTTTTGGATATATCCCTTGCATTTATTCACCAACTATGGGTCCAGATACTAAATTAATTGGTCAAATAACAAAAGGCAGTGATTCAGTTTACATAGGAGACTAAAATGGCTGTTTTAAATAAAACACAACTACAATTAATCGTAGAAAAATCATTGAGAGATAATGGATTTAGTGGTGGTGATGCAGAAAATATGTGGAAAACTACAGTCAATGGCGTAGAAATGCCAGTTAATTTACAAAATTTAAGAGACGCTATATCAGATGCAATTATTACCACCATGGAAAATTCTATTGCTACTGGATCTTTTTCAATATTAAATACTCAAGGTGTTCCAGTTATTGCAACTCCACCAGTTACACAATTGTCTAATTATAGGCCATCAACAGTAATAGATATGAACAGTGATTTATTATTTTTAAATGTATATATATCAATGATAAAAGCCTTACAAAGTGATTTAGGGGTACAATCATCAGTAATGGCGGCATATGGAGTAGCTCCAAGTGCATTAACACCAGCATTAGTAGCGATAAAAGGTAATATAGGTACATCAATTTTATAAAAAAGTAATAAATAAAGAGGATAAAAATGGCAGAAGAAACAAATATTTATTTAATGGAATTAATTGGTACTAAGGGGTATACAACAGATTCTGTAACTATCGATGATTCTTTAAATGCTTATTATAGAGGAACTGGTTTTTTTACCATTTTAAACTCATCTGTTTATAAAGTGTCTGATACCACCTATAATAAAAATGGTATTTTTACAAGCGCTCCTGAAAATATTAATAATTATTACATTAAAATTAAATTAAATTTAAATTATCAACCATTATTTATATCTGAAACTAGAACTGGAAAAAAGTTTTCAGAAAATACAACGATATTAAATTTTAAAAATAAGATAACAAATACATCTGTTTTAGCAGGTTATTTCTTTCCTCCATCAGTTACTAGTTTAATGTCTGAAGATGCATTAAACCTGCAATTAAAAAGATTTTTTGAGGATTTAAACAATTTATTAAATGAAAAACCTCAAATCTATGCAGTTAACATTATTTCATCCAAAATATCAAGTTTACAAACGCAAAAAGACAAAAATACGTCAGAAATACAATCATTAAAATCAAGATTAACTTCCATTGTAGGGGAAGAATTAACAAAAGCAAAAGAAAATGTTAATAAATTAGAATCAGAAAATGTAATATTAAATAGACAAATAACAAAATTACAATTAATAGATAGAACTAATAAAAACGAATTAAATTATGTAATAGGCAACAATACATCTGATAATGCAGATAATACAGCCATGTTGGGCATTTTTCAAACAGAATTTACAAAATTTGTAAAAAATAGTTATAATCCATCAGAAGATACAAAAAAACAAAATACTGCTAACGCAAAAAGTAAATCAGAATTAAACTCAAATCAAGATATTGCTACAGCAGAACTTGATTTAAATCCATCTGATTCACAATTAAGAAAAGATGCGGCAACAATTTCAGCCTCAAATCAAGTTATAGTATACAATGCAAATGGTACAAATTCATTTACATCAACCGATATAACAAAAACAAATTCTATTTTAGATATATTTAGAGATGAAAATAATCAAATAGTAATGGAAGAAAATATAACAGTAGTAGATAATGCCACCTCACCCGTAAAATCTTCAGATGATCCTTGTAATGAGGTGTTAAGTAAGTTTAGTAAATTAGAAATAATGGCAATGATTGATAATTTAAAGAATAATAATGATTATTTAAAAAAACAAAAAGATAACGCTTTTATAAATATAAAAAAATTATTAAAATCAAAAAGCTTACAATTTTCTTCATTTGATTTACCTGATATTGAAATAAATTCAGCAAATATAGATACAGAAAAATTAATACAAAACTTAAAAGAACAAGCAGAGGCAGTAGGGAATAGAACCATAGAATCATTTAAAGATGCGGCTACTAATGTGTCTAAGATTTTAGACTCTAAATTGTCTGGATTAATAGGAACAACTTATTCTAATTTAAAAGGAATCAATTGGGATAAAATTAAAATGGATAATAATTTTTCATTATGTAATACCATTAACAAGGTAAAAGAAAACGTAGAAAATCCTAGTTTTTCTGATAAAGTAAATACGTTAAAAAAATCAACTAAATCAGACATATCATTAGCTACAAATCAAACTGAAAAGCTTAAAGAATACTCAGACAAAATAGATGAAAATAATGAATTAATAACTAAACTACAAAAGTATTTATAAAAGGATAATAAATGCCTGGATTATTTAATAGTTTTAATTTAGATACTCAAAAAACAACTGATTCAAGTATCGATTTAATTTTATTAGATACTACCTGTGATCATAGAATTGTTGATGAAGCCGTTGATATAGATTTATCAACTCTTTTATCTGGTACAACAATAATACCAGCATCAGGTGCTTTTTTTAATACTAAATATCCATATGTAAATGATGGTTCTTTTAGTGTTTATCAATATATTGAAACTACTAAATCTAACCCAATGATTGATGATATTAAAATATTAGATACTACAACTATAAATAACTTTTCTTTTCCTCCAAAAATTAATTCAACAATAGCAAAAGAGATAGTTTTAAATTCAAATAATGAAACAACATTTTTACCTTTTACGAATTATAAATTATATCAATTAGATGGTAAGATTCAATTTACAAATCAATATGATGTATTACCAACGCCAAAAACAATTAGATTCAAATATTTGTCTGATCAAAAAATAATAACAGAAAAAGATATAAACAATAATTTAAACTATAAATTAAATGGATTAACACAAGATGGTAAAGCTAGTTTTACAATATTTGGTCGCGCTTTATATGATTATAGAGTAAAATTATTTATAAGATATAAAACATTACAATCATATTGCACTAAATGTAATGGAATTGGCGTATTAAATGATATTAATTTTAATAATAATGGAAGACTACAATTAGTTTATGACTATACAAAAATGGTTCATGATTTCTTTAAAAGACTTTATACTGAAAAAGGTAGTAATCCATTAAATCCATTAGATGGTACAAATTTATTAGGAGTATATGAACTCGGTAAAAATAATAAATATTTAGTTGATACATTAATAAAATCAGAAATTGTTCAATTATTAAATTCTATTAGGGAAAAACAAAGTACACAAACATCAATTCAGGGCATAAGTGATGAAGAACAAATTTTATCTCTAAAAAATATAGATGTTTCAGTTGTTAATAATACTGATTTATTTGTAAATATAACTGTTGTTGCAAGAAATGGAAAATCAACTCAAATAAGTACATTAGTGAGGAGTTAATAAATGGCTACTAGAACAACCGATCAAGTTGTTATAGATTTAATAACAACAATTTTAAGAAAATATAATAAAGCTGATATTATGTCTGGACAAGTGCTACGAGACATAGTTGTTGATGCTCCTGCTCAAGAAATGAGTAAATTATATACACTTATTGATAGTGTTAGTACGGCGCAATCAATTTCAAATGCTAAAATAATGTCTACAACAGATTTAAATAATTTAGTTTCTAATTTTGGAATTATAAGAAAAACAGCTACAAAAGCTTATGGAACTGTTACTTTTTATACACAAAATAGACCAACACAAGATATAAAAATAAATGCTGGAACTAGTTTAGGTACAGGAATATATGTTAGTGGAAAAGAAGTAACATTTAGTACAAGATTTGATATTTTAATGAAAGCTGATGCAATTTCTCAATACTACGATAATACTACTGGTTATTATCAAGTTGACGTTGATGTTATTGCTGATATATCTGGAACAAATTCAAACGTTGGTCCTTATACAATAACTAAAATAAGAACTGGCGGAATTTCATTATCTGTAACAAACAACTCGTCAATATCTGGCGGTGTTGATGAAGAAAGTAATGAAGATTTGGCAGTAAGAACATTGGCATCATTTTTAAGTAACAATGCTGGAACTAAATCTGGATATTTAGGAACTATTTTAGCAGAAGATGGAGTTGTTGATGCTTTGTTACAAGGTCCAAATGATCCTTTAATGACTAGAGATGGTGGACAAGGTGGTAAAGTAGATGTTTGGTGTCAAATATCAGATAATTATATAATACAAGTTAGTGGAACCTCTGATTCTAGTTTACAAATAATTGGATGGGATTCTACTATTCAATCGTTAACATATGGAAATAAATTTCAATTACCATATAAACCAGTTTATGTTGACGCAGATGATAACGTTTCACCTATTACAATAACAGCATCAGCTTATCCATCTGGTAGTTTAACTAATATTTTATTATATGAAAAATCATACCCTGCACCATCTGGATTATCATATATCGATCCATCTGGCTCTTTTTATCATTATCAATTTATTAAAGCTGATGATTTAGAGGAAGCTCATTCAATAAATGCAAATGATTATATTGAATGGAATCCAACTTCAATTGATTATATAAAAAACATATATTCAGGAAATTCATTAGATATTTTTGTTTCATATAAATACAACGAAAAAATAAATTTATTACAAAATATTTTAAACGCTGATGATAAACATATTATTACCGCTGATGTTTTGGTAAAAGAAGCTAAAAAAATAACAGTTAATGTATCCGCGAGTGTTGAGCTTGAATCAGATTATAAAGAAACAACATCAATTGAAAGTACAACAATAGGAAATATAATAACAGCAGTTAAAAATTATATTAATAATAGTAAATTAGGAAGCAAAATAGAAGAATCAGATATAGTTCAAATAATACATAATGTTACTGGTGTTGATAATGTAATATTGAACTCTATTGTTATTACAAAATCAAGAAGTCCTTATTATGATGAAGAAACTCAAACAATAACAGATATCACATCAGCAGAAAATGAATATTTCGTTGCTGGTGAAAATATAATAATAACTTCTGTATAACCGAGGAAATAAATGGAATCTTCAAATGATCTTTTAAATAATATTTATAACAATTTAAGTTCTGTATATAGCAAAGATGACGGTATGATTAACTCAAATTTAGCCGTTATTCTTAATGCTTTTGCTGTACAATTACAAAATATTCAAGATAATATTGATCAAACAAAAAATAATATTTATATTAAAACAGCAGACGTAGATGCATTAGAACCTAATTTCGGCGTTTTAATTGATTTTAAAAAACCACCAAAATTAAATACAATTACAAATGGAGATGAAATATATAGATCAATATTACAATCTCTATTTGCGGCTTATTTAAATGGATCAACAGAATTATCAATGAAAACAGCACTACAAACTGTTTTATCGTTTTTAACTACATCAACTGGAACGTCTTCTACAATTTTAGCTAAAAATTATTCTTATTTAAATTATTATAGCAATAGAGTTTCTTTATCTTGGAACGCTGTATCCTCTGGAAATACAATAGCAACTGCTTCTGATTTTCAAATATCTCCTAGTGGATTAACTCCAGTTTCATATGATGATAATTCAAAAATATTAACATTTTCAGGAATACCATCAACAGGAGTTAATTATCAATTTTTATATTATATTGATAATACAAATTTGAGTGGTACTAATTGGGTTAATTTAACAGATGAAAATGAAACTAGTTATGATCCAATGTCAATTCCATATTTTAGCTCTGATGATAATGAATATACAGTAAATTCAAAAATAAATCAAGCATTAATAAACACTTATAATAACCCACAATTTAGTTATTGGTGGAATAATTTTAATATAGATGGTAGTGGAGTTGTAATTGATGAATTTAATTTAAATAAAGATGATTCTTCATTAATTTGGAGATTACCAGAAAAAACCATCGTTATTCCAGATATAAATGATAATAACAATACAATAACAAGATGTTATGAGTTTTATAATAATTCTGGATTATCATATGATATTAATGTTATAAATGAAAGTAATGAAGACACATATTTTATAAATACACCAACAAGTTATTATGATGTTGATGGGAATAAAAATAATTATTATATAACATACTCATTAAATAGTAATCAATTTGAACCAATGACACAATTTACTGGAACATTTACAGGTTTTAGAAAATATTTTTCTAATATTAGTTTTTATTCAACAATTGATTACGGTCAATTAAATTTTTATTATAAAAATGATACATTTGATGAAAATGATTTATTTTCAACTGGAACAAAATATATTTGGCAAAATGTAGATTGGTCAAATGGTGCTTATACTTTAAACAATGATTATTTCTATTCAAGACCATTTAGCTTACACGAAAAAACATATTTTCAAGAAAACTTTGAAACTTCAAATTTATCAAAATTCACTTTTAATGATTCAAATTATCTTATAACAGATAAGCTAAATGATTCAATTCCAGATAAAGAAAATTGTTTAAAAATATATAATACTGGAACTAATATATCAATAGCCGATGCTAACTTAAATGATTTAGTTAAAAACAATGCAAATAGAATTGAATATGACTTTTATGATACAATGAATACAGGAACAACTACATCTACATTTATAGAATTAACTGGCACAAATAATAATTATTATCAATTTAAACTAGTCGCTGATAAAAACTATTTTACAAATAATAATCAGGTAAGTTTAGATGTAATGAGAAATAATGGATTTTTAGATCTTAATTTTAACTCTTTAGATGACATTCAATATGGCTTATATGGAACACAAAGATTAAATGGGTCTTCATTTTTAACAAGAACAAATAATTTACCAATACAAATATTAACTGGTAATTCGTATAATAATTCACAATATTCAATAAAATTAAGTGGAACAATAATATTTAATACTGATTCAATTTTAAACCAAAACGCAAATGAAATAAAAATAGTATTTAATAATAAAGCAAATAGCACATTAAATCTTCAAGTTGATAGATATTATAGCGATAGATTTACTTTTAATACATACTATGTTAATTCAAATGTAGTTCATGGTCATGGTGGAAGTTATTCAATCAGTGGTTTTGGTGGAAATGGCGGAACAGACTTATGCCCATCTATAACTGGATTAAATACGTTAATTATATCTAAATCTGGTGTTTATTATAATAATAATCAAATAACAAATTTCGATGCATTAAATAACTTTGCATATTATTCTGGAACAGCTTTATCTAAATATATCTTTACTCCATTTGATTCTATGGCTATTAGATTAACTAGTAATGGTAATGAAATTTATAGTATGTCTATAGGAAATAATGAATTAAGAGAAAATTTTTATAACTATGGAATAGGAATAAGTCCATATTATTATCAATTATCACAAAATTCTAATATAGATTCAGCATCAAAACATTATTTAATAGATATTCCAAGATCAGAAGGATGGAAAACAATTAGTTTTGATATTAACCCTTCCCATAAAGATCTTAATGTTTATTTTCAAGAAAATAATATACTTAATTCTGGATTATCATTTATTACAAATATTAATAAAGTAACTTTTAATCATCAATCAGAAGATTTAATAAATGGTAATAGTTATTTTGATAATATTAAGATAAGTAAATATGATAAAACACAAATTTTACCAGAATATAGTGGATTATACGCTATATCTCAATCTGAAGAATGGATTGGAAATTACTTAGATCAATCAACGGTTTTAGATAATAAAACATTTAAAGGAAGTTTTAGTTCAAATTATCAATTTAATGTAATTGTTAAAGGTATTGAAGAAAAATTTGTTTATATAATTAAAACAATTATAGATAAATTAAAACCAGCACATACTTTAACAACAGCAATATTTACAACAGAACAATCTCTTGATACAACAGAGCAATCTATTGATTCAAATAGTGAAACAAATTGGGAAACAGGTAAATCTTCTAATGTAGAAATAGTGGATGAAAAATCAACAGCATTAACAAATGATTTACCTGGACTTATTAAAATCAAAGGAAATAGCTAATTTTTTATAAAAAAGTAATATATCAAAGAACAATTGAGGAGTGAAAAAATGCCATTAACACCTGATTCAGTTATATTTCCAACAGGTCTTGATATTTATAGAGATAAAGTTGGTTATGGTCAAACTATTATAGAAGGACCATTTACCATTGGAACTGGTTTAAATTATACTTTAAACTATCGGCCTTTAGCTTATGGTTCAGTTTCAATTCCACCTTTAGTCGAAACCTCTGGAACACCTTCCGTTGGACAATTCCTTGTTTCTTATAGCGGAACAAATCCTGGATTAATACAATTCAATTTAGCATCATCTGGATCATCATATACATCTACATATACAACATTAGGTGAAGTAGTACAACCATCTTGGTTTAATAATTTACAAGATTCAGTTATAAATATTGAAACATTTATTAATAGTGGATTAGGATTAGCAACTGGAAATTATATATCAAGTTCTGGTGGTACTATTTATGGTCAATTAGGTGTTAGTGGTAATTTAACTGTTAATGCAAACATATTGACAACAAATTCAAATTCAGAAATTGGTGATACAGGAACAAGATTTAATACTGCATATATTTCAAATATTAATACAAGTACAATTGGATATTCAACATTTTCTCCTACACAAATACAAATAGATCAATCAGGTATATCATTTACTTCAATAACAGGAATATCTTTTAATTCTCCAGTTTCAATTTCTGGAGACTTAACAACAAATAATGTTTATCCTACAACTGGAAATACTTTTGATTTAGGAACATCATTAAATCAATGGAAAAATATTTATGCCAATGATGTTATTTCTGTTGGATTAAATTCTAGATATGTATCAACAAGTGGTGGTACAATAAGTGGAATTTTAAATATAACTTCAAATTTAACCGTTCCATCCATTACCACTAATAATGGATTAGAATTAAATAGTGGAATTAGTGTTACTGCAACCGGAATAACTGTTAAGAAAAATATTGAATCATTTGGTTTGACTGATTTAGGTTCAGCTTCTAATCCATTTGGTACAGTTTATGCAAATAATATAGCTGGAGCAAGCCTAGGTAATTCATTTGTACATATTACAGGCGATACATTACAAGGTGATTTAATTATTCCTGAAGATTATACTTTATTTGCTGAAAATATTGAAGCCACTGGAATATCAAACATTTCATCAACAGCATATATTAATTTAAATATAAATGGAGTTAATAAATTACAAGTTGGATCTTCAGATATATATCCAAATACAAATATTATTCCATCAACTGGAAGTATGTTTGATGTTGGACACCCATCAATCCATTTTAGAGCAGGATATTTTGATAATATTTATGGTAATTTTACAGATAGTCAATTAAATGGATTAATTAATCTAACGACTGGAACATCATTGATTCCAGTATCAGGTAATGTAAACCTAGGATCTACAGGAAATTATTTTGGAACAATTTATACAGATAATTTAGTTTTAACAAATAATTCTGGTGTTTATGTTAGCAAAGCAGGTGATACTTTATTAGGTGATTTATTAGCATCTGGTAATATTGATTTAGGTTCAAATTCAAATCCATTTGATAATTTATATGTAAATAATATTATTTCAACAAGCGGTGCTGGAACATTTGTATTAAAAACTGGCGATACAATGTCTGGTGGATTAACAATTAATTCAGTAAGTGGATTAACTACTGATTATATTCAATCAACTGGTACTTTAACTTTATCTGGAAATCAAATTAATGGAAATGCAACTCAAATAACATTATATACTACTTCTGGACCTGTCATATTAGACGGATCAACAGAAGTTCAATTAAACGTTAATGGTACTAATCAATTATCTGCAACCTCATCTGGTATTCAAGTTTCTGATCAATTTTATCCTAATTCTGATAGTACAATTGATCTTGGAACTCCATCTAGATATTGGAGAAATGCTTACATTAGAAGTATTGTAGGATTAACAGGAATTTCTGTTTCAGGCGCTTATGTATTAAAAGCTGGCGATCAAATGACAGGAAATCTTGAAAATAGCGCCAATGTTATTATAGGAACTTTTGGTAATAACACTGATTTTACTGGTAGTGAATCATTAATCGTTGGCGAAACAATGAGTGGAACAACTATTAACTCATTATTAGTTGGATCAAACATCTCAGTTTCTTCAAGTAATAATATTTTAGGTGGTGGTTATAATAATAATATATTTGGATCTAATCAATCAATAGTATTTGGTACAAATATTACTGCATCAGGATCTCCTTGGTCAGCTACATTTGGTTTAAATAATAAAAACTATGCTGATAAATCATTTGTTGTTGGTAATGATAATATATTACATGGAACTAGTTCTGTATGTTTAGGTTATTCTGGTATAACATATGGAGTTGCTTCATGTACAATTGGTAGTAACAATACAACTTATGGATTAAATTCATTTTCTGTTGGTGGTGGAAACATATCTAGTGGAAGCCATGCTATAACACTTGGAACTGTATGTAAAGCAATTGGTAATTTCTCTATAGCGGGTGGTGTGGCAAGTACAGCTAATGGAACTGAATCAATTGCATTAGGCGGAGCCGCAACAGCTAATGGAGCCTACTCTGTTGCAATGGGTAAATATGCAATATCAAATGGTTTTGCATCATTTTCAGAAGGTTTCCAATGTATAGCAAGCGGAGATTATTCTCATGCTGGTGGCTTTACTACTGTAGCAACTGGAAATTATTCATTATCACAAGGATATTTAACTAAAGCCTATGGGAATTCATCAGTTGCTTTAGGTAATTTAAGCGAAACCTATGGAAGTGCATCAATAGCGGCTGGAAATAATTCAAAAGCATTTAAAGATTATTCTATTGCTATTGGTGATGGTTCAATAGCTTCTGGAATTTCATCATTAGCTTTAGGTAAAAATGCAATATCTTTACACAATAATTCATTTGTATTATCAGATTCAAACGGTGCAACATCAACTAATACTAATCAATTAACACTAGGATTTAGAAGTGGAGTTTCATTAACATCTGGAACAAGCTTATTACCTGCTGTTTCTGGTGCAAGTTCAATAGGAACAGCATCCAATCCTTTTGGAAGTATTTATGCTAATAGTATAACAACTAATACACTGCTATATAATGAACCAATATCAACTAAATCTATAAATTATACTGTCGCATCTACTGATACAAACATATTATGTATTACTACTGGAACCTCATTAATTATGTCATTGCCAATTTCTGCTTCTGGTAAAGTATATAGATTTAAAGATAAATCAGGTAATGCAATGGTAAATAATATTACAATATCAGGAGTAGGTTGTACTATTGATGGTTCTTCGACAGCATTAATTAATGCAAATTATGGTAAATTATCAGCTATTTCAGATGGTTCTAATTTTTATATAATTGATTAATAAGGAGTTTAAAAAATGAATTTATTTAATAATCCAAGTAATAGCATACAAGTTCCTGCTAATGCTGATTTAATTCCAATTTTTTCTGGAACATCAGACATTGGAAGTAGCACAAGTTATTTTGCAACTTTATATGCCAATGATATTATTGCTAATACAATAAATATTGGAAATAATCCTGTAATAATATCTGGAACATCATCTGGAAATGGTTATAATGTTTTTAATAAAAAATCTGGATCAAATTTAGTTTTTAATACAATTTCTGGTAACGGAACAACCTCTGTAACATATTCAAATGGTTTAATCAATATTTCTGGAAGTACAACTTATATTTCTGGAACATCACCAGTTTCGGTTTCAAATGGATTAATAACAATTTCACAATCAAATTCTGGAACAAATGGATATCTTTCTTCAACTGATTGGAATACTTTTAATAACAAACAAGTATCTGGAAATTATGTTGTTTCTGGAACTGATGCAATATTAAATACATTAAATATAACTGGTTCACAATTTTTAGTTCCAGGTCTTATTTTAGGACCAACAGGAACAACAGCTTCAACTCCTCAAATAGAATGTTCTAACATTGGTGGTAATGGAACAAATGGAGATTTGCGATTAAGAAGTGATGGAAACTTACAACTATTAGCCACGAATGGAATTCAATTACAAAACAGCGCCACTACAAGTAATTTATATCCTTCGTCTCATTATGGCGCTTCAGTTGGAATGAGTGGCACAGAATATAATGAAATTTATGCTCAAACTATTTATCAAAATAGCGTTCAAGTAATAAATACAGCGAGTTCAAGTGGTACTGGAATTAATTTATATAATTCAAAATCAGGAAGTAATTTAGTATTTAATACAATTTCTGGAAATGGATTATGTAATGTAACTTATTCAAATGGATTAATTAATATTTCTGGAATTGGAACTGTAATGAGTGGAACATCTCCAATTTCAGTTTCAAATGGATTAATTTCAATCGCATCAGGTTCATCAACACAAAATGGTTATATTAGTTCTGGAGATTGGACTAAATTTAATTATATATATACGTCTGGTGTTACTAATGTTTCATCTTCTGGTGTTGGTGTTGCATTATTTAATAATAAATCAAATAATAACTTAGTATTAAATACAATTTCTGGAAATGGTACAGTATCTGTAACATACGCAAATGGCTTAATTAATATTTCTGGTTCTTCTGCAAGTGGTTTTGTATTAAAAACCGGCGATACAATGACTGGAACATTATCTGGTCAAAGTATTGTGCCTACAACTTCTGGTACTTATAATTTAGGATCTTTAGCATTAGATTATAACAACACTTATTCAAATAATTATTATGCATCTGGAACTAAGATGCTTCCGAGATACAAAACAGAATTAAGTAATATTTCACAAATTAATAGTACGGTTGGATTACTTTATAAATCTTATGCAACCGGTGCAAAACCAACTACAGATCCATCATCAACAGGTTTAGACAATGGTGGATGTGATCCAGTAATAACAGAAACTAGCGGAGTTATTCGTAGAGTATCATTCATATCTGGTGGTGCCGCTGTAGGGGTTTCAACTGTATCAGGTACGGTTTATGCACAATTTGATATTTATGAACTATTAACTACAACTAGAAACTTATTAGGTTCAGTCATGGTTCCATTTAGTTCATCTGGAGTGGGAATAAATAATAACATTGGTACAGCATCTAAGGTTTTTGGTACAGCATCTTGTAATATTGCGGTTTCTGGTGGGTCTGCTGTTGGTTGTCAATGGACAAATATTACTGGATCTCCATCTGGATGTAATGCTTTTAGAAACTTAAATGTATCAATAACTTCAACAGAAAATTCTTGGTAAAAAAGGAAATAAAAAATGACAATTGTTAATAACACTTACCCTGGTGGAATAAGATTTCAAACTACCACATTAGTTAATGAAGATATTTATACAGTTCTTCCAACTGATTATTTTATTTTAATTGGTGGAAGTGGTACTGATCTTATTTTAAATAAACAAACAATCGGACAAGAGTACGCTATAAAAAATATATCAACAAATTCAATATCAATTTCAGGTAGTTCATGTTCTATTGATGGACAATCAACTTGTTTATTAAATTCAAATGAAAGTTTTTGGTTTTTATATGATGGAAATAATTATCAAAAAACATTAAGAGATTTTAATTATATACCAATTTCGACTATTAATGGATTATCTGGTACAAATATAGAATTAACTCCTTCATCAATAGGAGCGCAACCTTCTGGATCATATTTATTAAGTGGAACAACAACCTCTTTAATATCTGAAGGTACAAATAAATATTATACAGACGCAAAAGCAAGGGCAGTAATATCGGGAACATATCCTATGGCTGTAACTAATGGATTAATTGAGATAGCACAGGCTACTACTACTGCTAATGGTTACTTAACTTCTACTGATTGGAATACCTTTAATAATAAACAA
>Ga0172381_10002980_pt1 | contig 18257 bp, 18 predicted proteins | sample Leawel6488metaG_FD_119754 | JGI IMG/M metagenome (GOLD analysis project Ga0172381, IMG submission 119754) | Leachate microbial communities from a municipal landfill in Southern Ontario, Canada - Leachate well 64-88 metaG | ecosystem: Engineered > Solid waste > Landfill > Unclassified | place...
GTTGACGCCACTTATGTTTATGTTGCAGACTCAGGTAATTCTCGTATCGTCAAGCGTTTAAAATCTGATTTAAGTTATGTTTCAAAGATAGGCACTTATGGTTCTGGCAATGATCAGTTTTTTTATCCCTTAGGTGTTTTCGTTGACGACACTTATATTTATGTTGTAAATAACGAGGGGTCTAAAATATCAATATTTTTTGCAGATTTTATAAATATTGATTCAAATATTTGGTATTATTTTGTTGTTGATTATGCAAGTGGACAAAGAAGTACTACTAGTTATGATAAAAGAAGTAGATATGTTTTTCCAAATAATCAAGAAATATGGGACTTATCTGGAAATCTTTTAGAAGTTGTATCTTCTAAGATTTATTTAAATAAAGATTATGTTTTTCCGTTACCTGATGGTGACAGAACAGAGGTATTTGATTATTCACAATATTATGCGGATAGAAATAATTTTTCCTATAGTTTAGATTATTTATTCTCGCCTTATAACGTGGGAGATTTAAATAATACAAAAATATTATTAAAAAAATCTGCTTGTGAACCTCCTGACGATATGGTGCCATATTATATATATAAGGGGGGAATTAACACAGAAATGTGTTCGATTTCTAGTGGTTCAAATATTAGCCCTTATTCTGAATATTTAATTTTTGAATCTTTTGAAGGGTCTAGTGGACGAAAGAATATGACTGCATTGGGTTTTAGATGTGTTTATGTTGAATAAGTTGGTGAAAATATGGAGTTTGATTTAAAAAAGATAATTATTTTTGGAATAATATTGTTATTAATAATTGGTGGAATTTATTTATTATTTTTTAAATCTAAAAAAGAGGCTGTTGCTCAAAATGCTGGTTTAAATCATAATTTTTTAGATTTCAATTTAAATAATAAATGTGGTTCAAAGAATAAAGATTTTACAGTTGATGTAAATATTAATGATAAAGAGACAAAATTAATTTGTACAAATTTACTTACTTATGATTATACTTGGCAAGATTATAATGTTTATTTAAATTACAAAGATGAAAATAAAACAACTGAAATAAAAGACAAATTAGATTATAATATTTTTGATGGGAAAAGTTGTTTAATTTCAGAATTAGGTATAATTAAAAAAGATAGCGAAGGCAATACCTTTTCTTGTAAAGAAGATTTGTTAGGAGAAACAGGATACTCTTGGAAATTACAAGTAAGTGTATCGACAATTAATAATACGCCAATAACTACTAATGCAAAATGTATACGGACAGAAGAGTTTAATACAATTTTGGGTATAGACGGAAAAGAATTGATTTGTTTAAAAAATGAATTCGGTGGAGGGTTTTCTTGGAAAGAAAGAATAGTAGAAATAAATGACCCTCAAAATCTTGATCTTGAAGGAGAAGAATGTGAGATGTTTAAAGAGAATAATGTCTCTAATGATGTGCACACAAATAAATTAATTGTTTGTATGTTTAGAGATGGGCGATACGTATGGATTGCTCAATAAAAAAGGGAAAAGTTATGAAGAAAAAAAAGTTTAACACAAAGTATATAGTAATTGCAGGAATATTTTTATTAATTTTATTTACTTTATTTATTTTTAATTTTAAAAATAAAATTATAGATGCTAAAGACATAACCAATAATAACACAGAGTTTGAAAATTTAGAAAGTGTAATTATTAAAACAGGATATATCTCTGGGGCAATTTGTAATAAGAAAACTGAATATAATAAGATTGTAACTTCTATAGAAGATAATAATCGCTTGATATGTACTATTGATCAAAATTCAGAATATCTATTTTCTTGGCAAGAATATTCTGCAGGAATGGAAAACAAGGTTATGGATTGGTTGCAGTCTGAAGAATGTTATGATAATTTTATTAATTGGAAAATTGCAGAAAATAAAAGATGTGGTCGTGAAAGACAAAAGGACAAAATTGCAGAAGATGAGGAACAAGAAGGTGTTTATTTAATTTGTGAAAAAGTAATAAATTCAGAAACGCATTATATTTGGATCAGAATTAATGTAAACTATTCTGATTAAAGTTTATTTAATTATTTCTGAAAATAAATTAAGTTTATAATAACTTTGTTATCAATGTTATATGTGCTTATTTTAAAATTATAAAAAGGACTGATTATATGTATATAGGTATGGACAAATCCAGAATTGACGATTATAAGGAAACTAAAAAGAAGATACTTGGAGTGATTAAACCAACAGATCAACAAGTATTAAAGGAAAAAGACTTTACTGATGCTCAAGTGAAAAGAGCAAAGAATTTACCAGGTAAACACATAGATGTAGTTTTAGCAGGGTCGGCAGCAAGAAACACAAATCTAAAAGAAACTAAGGATTTTGATATCTTTGTACTATATCCAAAGGACATGGATAGAGAAGAATTTACAAAGGAAGCATTAGAGTTAGGGGCTAACTTCTTTAAAGGAAACTTTTCAGAAAAAGTGTATTCTGAACACCCATATGTTAGAGGAATAATTGAAGGTTATAAGATTGATTTAGTTCCAGCATATAAGATTGAATCAACAGATGAGATGATATCTTCAGTTGATAGAACTCCTTTTCATTTAGAGTTTGTTTTAAAAAACTTAAAGGATTCACAGAAAGATGATGTTAGATTTCTTAAATATTTCTTAAAGTATATTGGAGCATATGGTGCAGACCCACAGTTTCAAGGATTTTCTGGTTACTTATGTGAGTTATTAATTATATATTATGGAGATTTTCTAAAAACAATAGAGAAAGTAGCAAACTGGCAAACTCCAGTAAGAATTGTTTTAAATCAAGACGATATTGATTGCTTAGCTCCATTTGATGATGCTTTTGTGGTTATTGATCCAGTAGATAAGAAGAGAAATGTTGCAAGTGCAGTAAGTATGACTCAACTTTCAAGATTTATTGCTTCTGCAAGATCTTTTCAAAATAAACCAACAACAGAATTCTTTTCAGGAACTCCAAAGATTCAAACATATCATCAGTTAGTTACTTGGGCAAATAATGTTCCTTTAGTTGCAATAGAGTTTGAAGTTGAAGGAATGTTAAAAGATATTGTTTGGTCAAAGGTTAGGAGATTATCAAACAAGTTAACTTCTCATCTTGAGGCACAGAAATTTACAGTTTTAAAATCAACTATTTACTATGAAGAGAAAAGTAAATATGCATATATCATAATGATGCTTGATATGTTAACTCTTCCAAAGTTTGAAAGAACAACAGGTCCGTTTGTTAGTGACATGACTAATTCTCAGAAGTTTGTTGATAATTCTAAAACAATTTATGGTCCGTTTGTTAAGGACGATCGTTGGTATTGTGTAAAAGCAAGAAAGTTAACTGAAATAAAAGATATCTTTGATGATTTTTCTTCATCCAATTTTGATATTAAGTCAAGTATCTTTGTTGAGCAAGAAATAATAAAGTTATATACAAAGAACACAGACATCTTGCCATACTTTACAGATTTCTTCTATCCAAGAGAGAACTTTTTGTAAAGTTTTCTTTTAGTTTTTATTTAATTCCTTTTTCTTGTTTATATCTTGCAAGTGTATTTCTAAGAGCAATCATAAAAATTTCGGCATTTGCAGGATCAGAGAATCCTTCTTCAAATCTAGAATCCGGCGTGGTATGGTTTTGTTTTTTAAAATTTATTTTTTGTTTGCGAATTTTGGTATTAAGTAATTTGCCCGTAAATTTGGGCGTATTTTCTATATCGTAAAGATTTTCACTATAAAATGGGCTAGGAATTTGTAAATCCACATATTTTCTAGAGAGCGCATCTGTCCAAAATAAAACAGAGTGTGTTTGGATCTTTGGGTTTATTGCTTTTAATAATATTTGATATTTTTTAACCGCAGTTCCGCGTAGGCCACTATCTATTACTACAATTGGTTTTGTTAAATCTAGTTCTTTTGAAATTATTGTTTTAAGATTTCTTAATTCTGCAGTATTTGGTAATTGTTCAGATATCTGTTTTAGTTTTTGGCCATTTGATTTTATAGATATAAATTGATATTCAAGATAATCTAGTTTTTTAAGATAATTAGATATCTCTATTTCTGCATTAAGTGTTATTTTTGCAGGTTTAAATTGTTCTTTTCTAAAACCGTATTTTGAGCAAAGTTCTCTAGCGATATACATATATGGTAAGGCGTCTCTATCTAGAAATACAAATTCTGCATTTTTCAGTTTTGGATTTATTGCAAATCTCTTAAGCATATTGTCAGTATGTTCAATTAAATATATTGACATCTTTCTATATTTTTTATAATTTATTGGAATTGTTTCTTTAAGTTTAATTTTATCTATTTTCTTGTCAGGTTTAATTCTCTTGAATTTTCTAACTAAGTTATCTACTAGATATTGGGTTCTTGTTTTTCCAATAACTTTTAAGGTTTTGATTATTGCCATAGTTGTCTAGTTTTTTAGTTTATTAAATGAGTTTGGGAGGATTTGAACCCCCGTCAGCAGGTCCGAAGCCAGCTGCACTATCCAGGCTATGCTACAAACCCATTTATAAAAATATTCTTTCAATATATATTTATATAAGGACTTAATTATTAAATAATTCGTTTTTTATGAAAAAAGGAGTGTTAACAAATGGATAAATGTACAAGCTGTAATAAAGAAGTTACAACCAACTATACACAATTTAAATGCCCATCTTGTGGTAAAAACAAGGTAATAAGATGTACAAGATGTAAAGCAACATCAAAGACCTACAGATGTAAAGAATGTGGGTTTATAGGGCCATAAGGGGAATAATTATGGGTCACGTTTTAACAGTTTATAAGCTATTTCCTGAAGAGATAGAAGATACAGACCGAATCCAAGAGTTCTTAAAAAGTAATTCTCCTGGAGAAGAGTTTAGATTAAATACCTTGGAATTAGAACCAGTGGGTTTTGGTTTAAGTGTAGTCATGGTATCTTATGTTTTTTCAGATAAAGTGGATGGTCTTTTAGAGAAAATGGAAAATTATCTAAAAGCAATACCAGGTGTTAACGAAATTGAAGTAATTTCTACAACTTTGGTATAAACACATTATTTAAAAACTATTTCTTTCTTTCTTTTATTATATGTTTAAAAATAAAGGCCAATTATCAATAGAGGTATTGATTATTTTAATTTTCTTAATTACATTTATATATGTCTATAATAATCTTGGCGAGCAAACCGTATATACTTTAGAAGTAAATAAGATTAAAGAACAAGAACAAGGAATTGCAATTTCTTTAAATGAATTTTTAGAGTCTCAAAAAAGTATTCTTTATGATTCAAGTATTATAGACTATAATTCAACTTATAGGCTTTCGAATATATCTATTCCAAGTAAAAAAGTGGTTTGTTACGTAGATATTAACTTAGATATTAGTCAGATGCTTGTAATTTCTGATTATTCAAATATCAATACAGTTTATAATTCTACAATTAGTAATACTGAGTTTATTCTCCCACATCGGATTAATTGTGGGCAAGAAATTATTTGTGATTTAAACACAGGTAAAATAGAGTGTAATTAAATATGATTAAAACTAAAAAGGGGCAGATAGTTATTTTAGATGTATTGTTTGCAGTAGTTATAATTATACTTATGTTTTTCTTGTTAATGAAACTTGCAGAAGTTCAGGTTTATAAGATTAATTCAGATAAACAAATTGAGAAATTAAATAATGTTGGAACTCTTGCTTTCAAGAAAGCACTAAACAATCCACAAATCAATTGTAAAGTTGTAGATTCAGTAAATTCTTTTTATTTACCAGGAACAATTCAGGAATCCGCGGTTATCACAAAAAAGACGTTAGGGATTCCAGGAGACTATAATTGTAGTTTTTTAATCTCTGGAGTTAGCATTTCTTCAAACGCTTGTAATCAAGTATTAACAGATACAAATGCAGAAAGCTATAACGTAGATTTCAATGTTATCACTTGTAGTGGAAATTATACTAAACAAAATTATTTTAAATATATAACAGGGGATAGAAGTCCTTCATCTAAGCAAGCAACATTAAAGATATGGAGGAGTTAATAAATGAAAAAAGGATTTATATTTAGTATAACTGCTTTGTATTTTGTAATGTTATTTTTATTATTCTTAAGTTTATTTCTGTTAGTTGTGCAAAAGCCAATCTACAGAACAGATATTTCAGTTTATGATAAAACCAATTGGAAAGTCTTGTCTGGGCTACCTTCAGAAACAGAACCTTCAACATCTAGTAATTATGTTTGTGTAGATTATTTAGTTTATGATCCAGATATGGATTCAAATCTGCAATCAACTATAGAAGTAAAAAAATATTGTGAAAATTATGGAATCCAAAGGTTTGTTTGAATTAATGTTTATGCTTGTAATGCTTGTTTTGTTGCTACCTGCAACAACTCAGACCACACATATTGTTACAAGTACTGTAGAGACTCAAGTAAATACTTTGGCATTGTTAAGTGATTACGCAATTTCAGATGCGTTAGCAGATCAAGCAGCAGTTGATTGTAATATAGATCTTCCAGATATACAAGTTAATCCTTATTTGACAACATTACTTACTGAATTTAATAAAACCTCTGGAGCAAACTGTAGTGTTTTAAATTCTGGAGCAATAGTTGGAGCAAATGATTATAATGGAACAATAGACATTGCCTGTAGTTCTAGATCAAATTCTAATGAAACAAACATCATTAAGAGATTAGCTTATAATAAACAAATAAATACAAATAAAGATACAAATCTGTATAGTTGTGAAGAAAAATGTGCAATAAGCATAAAAGATAATTATCAATCAGAATATATTCCTGCCGCATATAACTTTACAGAAACTATCGCAGACTGTACACCTAGTTCTCCTATTACTAATTTATTTGAGGACAATTTTGACAATTTATCCACTGATTGGAGCATTAGCAATTTATATAGTGCGATTATTGTTTCAGGAAAATTAGAGACCACTGCATTTATTGATACTTGGGAAGATACAGGTTATGCAGCAACATATGACTTTGCAACGCCTTTACAAGAAAATTTTGAAATCGTTGCAAATTTAACCTGGGATGGGAATGGTGTTGCTCAACATTTATTACAGATTCAAGATCAGAATGGCAATTTTATTTACGTAGGTTTGGTTGATGATAATGCTACTGATGAGAATATTACATTAATTTCTAGTCTTAATGGAGCAGATGTCTCTGCAAATGATCCATTACCTGTAAATATTTCTACAACAGGAGTTAGATTAATAATTAGAAGTTATAATCAATCAAATCCTCTATTCTCTCCAATGATAGATATTGAAATTGCAGCATCAGATAGTAGTAGTTCTTATTACACTAATTCTAGAAATTATGTGATGACTGGGATATCCCAAATCGCATTAATAAATACCACAGATAGTACAGGTAACGGAAAAATCGCGAAATGGGATTATGTTAAAGTTACTGGCTGATTATACTTTTAATTAAATAGTATAATAGTATTTATTTTCTTTCTTTTGTTCTTGATCTTTTCTTGAACCTAATTTGTTTGCTCTTGGTCTTTTAGTTTCTGGGTCTTGTCTAAATGTCATATCTTCTGCTTTTAGGAAACTATTAAATGCATCTTGGACTTCAGTAATGCTTTTTGCATTTCCATTAATCCCTGAAGTTCCATCAAATAATAACATACGGTCAGAGATGTAATCAAGTAATAAGAGGTCATGGTCAACAACAAATGCACATTTCTCTGTCTTTGTTATTACATTCTTGATTGCTGCAGAAACAGTTAGTCTTAGTTCAACATCAAGAAATGCACTTGGTTCATCAATCAAGTAAATATCTGCAGTCTTTGCTAGACAATGAGCAACTGCAACTCTTTGTAATTCTCCACCACTAAGTTCAGAAATCTTTTGATTAAATAAACTCTCTAAATCAAGTTGTCTTTTAAGCTCTGAGGCAAAGATTTCTTGATTAATTTCTTTATCCATAAACAAGTCTCTAATATTAGTTTCTGGATCATAATCAATATATTGTGGTTTATAGGATACTTTTAATTTTATATCCATTGCTTGTTCTGCAGAATCTGGTTTTTCTAGTCCTGCAAGTACTTTAATAAAAGTGGTTTTACCAATGGCGTTTGCTCCAAGTATTCCAATAACTTCTCCTTTATTGACTTTTGCAGAATCAACAGTAAGTTTAAAACTTCCAAGTGTTTTAAAAAAACTTGGGTATTCAAAGAACATTTGTCTTTTAGTTATGGTTTTATCTTGAGCTGAACTAAATACAATATTGTAAGTTCTAATTCTAATATTTTCTTCTTTTAAGAAACCATCTAAGAATTCATTAATTCCTTTTTTTGTAGTTTTCTTATTTGAAGAAATTCCATAAGCTTGTTTCTGTCCAAAAAAGACATGTACAAAATCACTTAAGTAATCAAGTATTGCAAGATCGTGTTCAATTAAAAGCATTGACGTATCTTCAGTTATTTTTTCTCTTAATATTTTAGCAATTCTAAATCGTTGTTTAATATCTAAGAATGTAGAATATTCATCAAAGTAATAAAGATTTGCTTTCTTTAAAAGAACAGACGCAATTGCTACTCTTTGTAGTTCTCCTCCAGAGATTTCTTGTGGAGTTTTGTCTAGAAGTTTTTCAAGTTCTAGTTCTTTAATAATAATTTTCTTTTCTTTCTCGTCTTTACTAATCCCGTTGATTAATTCGGATATTTTCTTATGATAGACTTTAGGGATATCTTCAACTTTTTGTATCTTGTAAGCAATAGTAATTTTATTATTTTTAAGATCTTCAAAATGTGTTTGTATTGCTTTTCCTCTGAAGTATTCAATTACGTCATCAACATTTCCTTTCTTGGTGTAGTCCCCAAAATTAGGCACAAGTGTCCCAGATAGAATATTAATGGCAGTTGTTTTTCCCGCACCGTTCTTTCCAATAACTCCTGTAATAAATCCTTTTTCAATGGTTGGAAGTGAGAACAATCTAAATTGGTTTTTACCATATTGATGAAGCGGGTCATCAAGTTCCATTCCTATATTAATAATTGAAATTGCTTTTTGTGGACATCTGTTCTGACAGATTCCGCAGCCAGTACATAAACTTTCGTCAATTATTGGATAAAGATTACCAGGTTCAACAATAATTGTTTCTTCATCCATTCGTACACCTGGACAAAGATGTTTACAAAGATAATTACAACTCTTTGGTTGGCATTTGTCTTTATCAAGAACTGCAATTCTAATGTTTTTTGCCATAATCATCCATTGATTAATTTTTCAAATTGTTTTTCAGTAATTTTTGCACCGAGATATTTAAGTTCATCAACTGTTAAATCATAATATGTGATTAAATCTTTAGTGCATTTATTAGTTTTTGCAATAATAAAAATAAAAGGGAGATAGTCTCTTAAAATAATTCTTTTAGAGCAATGCATCTTTACTTTTAGTTTTTCAACAATTGCTTTCTGTAAGTTTTTATCTTTACTTGTGTACATTCTCATAACTCTTGGAAACTGAAAAGGTGTGTAACTGCTTGGTGGTTCTCTGTCTTTACGGGAGTACGCCACACCAACAGTCAAATAGTCGATAACGTACTTAAGAAGCACCCAATTATTTCCTCTGATTCTTGCGTTATTAATGTCTGCTTTACTAAGGTTATCAAATGCTCTTGCTAAGTTGTTAGAGTTTTTATATTGTCTTGGGATATTTTCTTCAATCCAAAGAAGTAAGAAATCTCTATCAATATTCATAGAGTCAGTAACATTTCTGGTTTCAAAGAAATCTTTAGGATAAAAGATTTTTTGTAAAACTTTAAAAACATCTTCGTCTTTTTTTCTGCCGCCAACACTTTCTGTATCTTCAAGTGTAATCTTTCCAGAGAACGAAAGAGTATAAAGATCAATCATTGTTGCTCTAATGTCATTACTTGAGTTTTCAATTAGCGCACCAAGAGACACAACATCATATTCAATATTTTCTTTTTCACAAATATCTTTTGCAAATTTCAAGATTGAAGGCTTATGTGGGAGATCAAACTTGACTTGCTCGCATTTTTCAAAAAGTGGTCTAATCTTTTTATTTTCATAAGGATCATTAGCTATAAATATAATCGGTTGAATGGATTTTTCAATAATCTTTTCAAATTCAGAGAAAAAACCAAAGTCTTCTCCTCCTTTCTTATCTGCAATAGAATCAATCTCATCAATTAATACTAATCTAGTGGTTCCAAAAAGAGTGTTACTAGTGCATGCGACAGTAAATAAGCTTTTGATTACGTCTTTATCTCTAAGATCAGATGCGTCAGTATTAAGGATTGTCCATTTGTTTTCTTTAGCTAAAAGGTTAGCAACAAGAGTTTTACCAATACCTGGAGCGCCATAGATAAATAAAGGTTTCTTATGTTCTTTACTCCACTGCTTAATGGTTTCAATTGCGGGTTTATTTCCAACAACCTCATCAAGGCTTTTAGGAGTATATTTATCAAAAAAGCTCTTCATAATATAATATATAATTAAGAAGGTATATAAAAGCTATATTTAGAAATAAAACTATAATTACCTTTTTAAATCATTTGTTGTTCTACTATTATTAAAAGTGAATGATTATGATTGTAACAAAGAACACAACACTATTAGCAAAGAGTTTAGAAACAATAACTCCGTTAATTCAAGAAACTAATGTTAGGTTTAAAGATGACGGAATATATATTAAGGCAATAGATAAAACTCAAATACTTTTTGTGGATTTCTATATGTCAAAGAAAGCTTTTGATACATATATTGTTGAATCAGCACTTGTTGGATTAAATATTCAAGAACTAAAGAATATGTTATCAAGGTCCTTTGGAGAAGATAAGTTACAATTAGATCTTAAAGACCAAGGATTAGATATTCAATTACTAGGTAAGATTGAAAGAAAATTCTCTGTGCCTTTTTTAGATCTTTCAGAACAAGAAATTAAACTGCCAGAATTTAAGTACGATATAGAGTTTCAATTAAATGCAGGATTATTAAAAGAAATATTAACAGATATTAATCTTGTAGCGTCCACTATGCAATTTAAGATACAAGATAATAAGCTAACAATAGAAGCAACAGGAGAGAAAGGCACAATTAAGACAACATTACCAGACATTAAGGTAAAATCAAAAAAGAATTTCTCCACAAAATTTTCTCTTGCGTTTTTAAAGAACATAGTTAAAGCAATGGATAATGATAAGGAACTATTAGTTAAGATTGCAGAAGACATTCCAATTTACATTGAGTATAATCTAAGTAAAGACTGTAATATTAAATTTTATTTAAGTTCTATGTTGATTTAAATACGTCTTGTTATTTTAGTTAATGTTCTTCTTTTGTAAGGACTTATTTTTGGTTTTTCTATCTTTAGTTTTATTTTGTTAAGATTATCTTTTAATGTCTTAGTTCTCAGTCTATTAAAATTAAGATACCCGTCTTTATCAAAATAAGTTCCAAGAAGTATTTTTATGAATTTCTTTTTTTCTTCAAAAATTATTAAATTTTTTTTAATTTGTTTAATTCTTTCAGGATCCTTGTTTTTAGAATTTAATTCTTCAATCACCTTAGAAAAATGATCTACATATGTTTTACCGCCGATTAATTCTTTTTGGCCAAGATATTGTAATGTATAACCATTGTATAGTTTTGGTAAAGTTGCTAAAATAAATGTATCAGTTAAAAGTTTCGCCCAATCTTTTGGAGGTTTCTTTTTAGAATTAGATTTTATTCCTTGTATACTGTGTATAGAAATACATTTTTCAGGAGAAATTCCAAAATTAAGAAGTCCAACAGCTAATCCATTTTGTCTTAAGCAAAGTCTTGTTCCAAATCTCTCTGATTTAAAAATGTGGCCATCAGGATATATCCATTGTCTTTCAAAAGTTATTGAAAATCCTTTAGGTAATGGAAGCATTACTATATTTTTTAATATTTCTTCTTTAAGTTTCTGTGCCTCTTTTATTTCTTTTAAGGCTTGTGCATATTCTTCATCCATATCTATAGTTAATAACTAATTATTTTTAAATTAATGTTTCTAGATAAAAAAAGATTGTTAATTAAGAATTAGAAAAATAGAAAGAAAAACCTATGCAAGTTTTAATGCATAAGTTTTATTGATTCTCTTGATTAAATCTTCTTTTTTGGTACAATCTTTGAAAGCATAAACTATTACTTCCCAAATGGTTTTAACAGGAATGATTTCAAGATCTTTCGATACTTCTAAAGATAATACAAGATCTTCTTTATTGGACTCAGGAATTATTACTTTCTTTATTTTTGCAAGTTTTGCAGCATTAACTTTAGCTGTAACTCCTCCAATTGGTAAGACGTCTCCTCTAATGGATAATGAGCCAGTCATTGCTATATCTTGCTTGATTGGAATGTTTTCAAGTGCAGAGATAATTGCTGTTGCAATGGAAATAGAAGCAGAGTCTCCTTCTACATTATAAGTTTGAAGGAATTGAACGTGTATATCGTAGTTAGAGATGTCTTTTCCTGTAAGCTTTTTGATTATCGCAGAAACATTCTCTACTGATTCTTTTGCTATTGCACCAAGTTGACCTGTAGCAATAATCTTTCCTTCAGATTTTGATTGAGCAGGAGTAATTTCGCATTCAATAGGAAGTAAAAGACCAGCATCTGTGTCGCTCATGACTGCAAGACCATTAACTCTTCCAACAGCATATCCTGTTGTTTTAAAGATGTCATAGTCTTTCTTAACAATCATCATTTTATTTACCATTTGTTCTTCTAGAGTTTTTGCTGTTCCTTTAGCTTTAATAACAATATCTCTTGTTACAAGTTTTTTTCCTTCTTCTAAAGCAAGATCCCCAGAAGCTCTAATAAGCCCGCCAAGTTCTCTTAGTTTAAGTGTTAAGCTATTCTTTCTAGTTGCTTTCTTTCTAGCTTCAAAGATAATCTCATCAACTGCTTCTTTAGTAAATGCAGGAATTTTTTTATCTTTAGCAATTTCTTGAGCAACAAACTGAATAACTTTATTTCTGTTTTCTGTGTTGTCAGGCATGTCTATGTTCATATGACACTCATAACCAGATCCTCTGATTCTTGATCTGATTGCTGGATGGACTTTTTCAAGATCGTGGTAGTTACCAGCAGCAACAAGTATGAAATCACAAGGAGCAGGAGTAGTTCTTACCATTGCTCCACTTGACATTTCTGATTGTCCAGTAATGCTGAATTTCTTCTCTTGTAAGATTGTAAGTAAGTCTTGTTGGGATTTTGGAGATAATGCAGAAATTTCATCAATGAACAATACTCCGCCATTAGCTTTGTGTATCATTCCAGGAACAACTCTTAAGTGAGCAGGTGTTCCAAGGCCTCCTGATTGAAGAGGATCGTGAAGTACATCTCCAAGAAGTGCTCCTGCTTTAGCGCCAGTTGCATCAACAAAAGGTACTTCTTTTTTATTCGAGTTATCAATTATAATTTTTGGAATAATTGCTTTTTCTTTCTGCATCATTTGCATGCTTAAAGAAGTTGCAACCATTAAAAATCCAGAAAGTATTAGCATTGCTGCAAACACAACATCAGGAACCCAACCTAGTCTCCAAAAAACAATAGAGATGACTAGCCAGATTGTTGGTAAAAAGAAACTTATGATTTTTCCAGCCCCCATTTGTCTAGCTGCATCTATTTTTGCGGCTTCTATTATTTTTTTACCATCTCCTGCAGGTATTTCTACAATCTTTGGTGTGTGGTTATCTTCTTCATTAGGATAGCACATTATGTCTGTTAACTTGTTAGTTGGAAGTAATTCAGCAAGAGCAGAAGCAATCATTGACTTTCCAGTTCCTGGTGCGCCAATTAAAAGAATATGTCTTCTTTGGTTAGCAACTTTTTTAATTAAAGTTATTGAAGAGTCTTGGCCAATAACTTGATCTATCATTCGTTTAGGTATTTCAATCTCGCTTGTATCATTATAGATAAGTTCTTTAACATCAGTTTTGGTCTCAACTTTTTTTATTGATTTAGTTATTTTTTTTGCTTTTGGCATATTTATTCACCGTCAATTATAATTTAGAAAATAGTTATTTGGTCTAATTTATATACAATATATGTTCCAAATTGATTAAAAACATATTTGTTCCTATAATATTACTATGTCTAATAAAATTAAAGTTTTTTTCTTAGGAAACTCGGCATCAATACCAACTGCAGAGAGGAATCTTTCAAGTATTTTGATTAACTATCAAGGTCAAAACTATCTATTTGATTGTCCAGAAAATTGTCAACAACAGATAATGAAAGTTAAGCAAAGTATAATGAAAATAAATAATATATTTATTACTCACATGCATGGAGATCATTATTTTGGATTGTTTGGAATTCTTTCTAGTTTTAAACTTAACAACAGAACAGCAGACATTAATCTTTATGTTCCTAAGGGAGAAAAGAAAAATCTTGAGACATTAATCAAACTTACAATTTTTGATAAGCATTTACCAGAGTATAAAGTAAATATAAAAGAAATAGAGAAAGGCACAATCTTTTCAAATGAAGAATTAACAATAGAAACTATTCCATTAGATCATAATGTTAAGACTAATGGTTATATCTTCAAGATAAAAGATAAGATTGGCAAGTTCAATAAAGCAAAAGCATTAAAACTAAAGATTCCAGAAGGCCCTCTTTTCTCACAACTTCAAAAAGGCAAGTCAATAAAGTTAAATGGTAAAACTATAAAGCCAGAAGAAGTAATGGATTACAAGTTTAAAAAGTCAGGAAAGAAGATTGTTTACTTGGCAGATACACAAGTTTTAAAGAAGATTCCAAAAGAATTAATGAACACAGACATCTTAATTCATGAAAGTACATTTTTTGAAGAAGACAAAGAAAAAGCAAGAGCAGTAAAACATGCAGTTGCTGAAGAGATTCCAAATTTTGCAAAGGCAATTAAGGCAAAGACAATATATCTTACACATCTTTCTAGCAAGTACAGCGACTTAGACGTAAGAGAAAAGCTTTTACAGAAGAAAACAAAGAATTTAAAGATAATAAAGCAATTACAAGAAATAGAAGTTGAGGACTATTAATTTATTTGTAAGTCCATTCTTTTCCTGGTTCAATTACAATTGGTTTAATGGTATATCTTGTCCCATCTAATTTTTCTTTTAGTGCGTATGGATTTTGTTTCATATGAGCAAAGGTATTGTATGCCATAGGTATTAGATATTTTGGTTTAATCTTTTTTGCAACACTAATTGCACTACCAAGATCCATTGTCCCGCCTCCGCCAATTGGAAGCATTGCAATATCTGCTTTAATCTTATCGTGTTCTCTTGTCATTAAAGTGTCTCCTGCAAAGTAAACACTATTTTTTTTATCAGAGATAAGAAAACTTAATGGGTAAAATGAATTAGGATGGTGTGCAGGATATGCGTAATAGTTTATATCATTTAAAGTTTTTGTTTGATATTCGTCCATTGATATTTTGGAATGGTCGTCTATATCTACTTTATTTAAAATACTTCTGTGAGCAATAACTTTTGATTTATGTTTTTTTGCAATTAAATTAGTATTGTCAACATCAAATGCATCGAAATGTTCATGGCTAATAAGTATAGCATCTATATTTGGGAGTTTAGCAAATGGTATTGCACAATCAATTAGTCTTTTGTAACTGCACTTATCTTCATTATTAAAATAAGGGTCAGTAAGAATATTATTTCCATTCATATTAATAATGAAAGAAGAATGTCCCAAATATTTAATCTTTATTCCCATATATAGATTAAAGTGAGTAACCTATATAAAGCGATATATCTAAAATAAACTAATATGCGGTATTATAAATATTTTTATACTATATATTACCTTATAGTATATTAATAAAAAAGAGAAAAAATAAGATGAATGCAAAATATCTTTTAGTAATGGCTTTGGTATTGTTTTTGTCAATGCCTGTTTGTGCAATTTCGTTAAAGGATTTTGATATTTCTGTAAATGTAACTGGTTCAGATAATGCCAAAATTATTGAAATTTGGAAAATTGATTATAATTCTATTGGCGATCTTTCTCTGTTAAAACAACAGATTCTTAATTCAAGTACAGATTTAAAGGAATTAGAAAAAATAAATCCTGATTTAAAACCACACATTTATATTAATGAAAATAAAATAAAAAATTTTTCTATTTCTTTTGATGAACCAAATGCAATAGTAAGAATGGAATATATAATTAGTGATGTTTGTTTAATTAAATATCTTGATTATGAAGATCAGATCATTTGGAGATTTAATGAAAATTTATTTAGGCAGTTTGTAATTAATGGTTTATTTAATATCCCTACAAATTCTCAGATTGCAATAACTTTATATGATCCATTAGTTGTTGGAGATGTAGTACCTACTGCAAAAGTAGTTGGAAGAACAATAATGTGGAACGGATTCTCCTCAAATGAACTTAGAGTATTATCTGTTGAAAGAAGGCCGCCAGAACCGACTTTTGTTATTTCTAATTTATTTTCAAAGGACTATCTTAATAAGTCTTATTTTTATGTATTATTTATACTTTTAGCAATTGCTTTAGTGTTATTAATATTTAGAAATAAAGTAAATCGCGGAATAAAGGGGTTTGTTACAAAGCACTCAGTAATAAAACCAAGAAAGCAAATAAACGAAATAGTAGATTTCGATTTTGTAAGTAAGAAAAGTAAATAAGGGAATTTATGAGTTTAAAATTACAAGATGTTGATGCAAAAGTTTATGAATATATAAAAATAAAAACAAATGCACAATTAGAAGATATTACAAAAGATATTAATTGTAATGCTGATTCTTTAAGGCGTGCAATAGAGACATTAAAATTAAATGGGGTTATTGAAGAAAAAATAACTTCGGTTTTTGTATACGATTTGGACACAAACGGGAAAGTGGCTTTAGAAAATGGATTTATTGAGGAAATATTTTGTGATTTTTTAAAAGATAGGCTCACAAAAATAAGCGAATTAAATAATTTAGAGATTTCTAAATTAACAAAAGAAGATATCACTTTAGCTTTTGGAATTGCAAAAAGAAAAGAATTAATTGAAATTGTTAATGGTGAAATAAAAGTTAAATTAAATTATAAAGAACTATTAATTAATCAAAAAAATCTCCTTAAAGCAATTTCTTTAAATCAAATCGTTTCAGATAATGTTGATCTTCAAGAACTATTAAAAAGAAAAGACTTTATTATAAAAAAAGAAAAACAAATAAAAGAATATAAGTTATTACAAATTATTAGTTATGAAATACAATCTGATCAAGAATTATATTTAACTCCAGAATTATTAAAAACAAGAGAATATAAAAATATAAATTTTAAAGAATTTGATGTTAGCTCTCTTCCCTCACCAAAAGAACAAGGGAGAATACATCCACTAAGACAAGTAATATATCAATTAAGAGAATTATATTTAGAAATGGGATTTAAAGAAATGCAAGGCCCATATATTGAAACTTGTTTTTGGAATATGGACTCTATGTTTATTTCTCAGAATCACCCCGCAAGAGATATTCAAGACACTTTCTATTTAGATATATTAGGGGATTTGCCAAAAGAAAAAGATATAATTTATCAAATTTCTGAAATTCACAATAATGGTTGGAAGACTGGGTCTAAAGGATATCAATATGATTGGAACTCAGAAGAGTCTAGAAAATTAGTATTAAGAACACACACAACAGCAACAACCTATAGAACTTTTTTTAATTTAACAGCAGAAGAGAAAGAAAATTCTAAATATTTCTGTATAGATAAAGTTTTTAGAAATGAAACCATTGACTATAGTCATTTACCTGAATTTCATCAAGCAGAAGGATTTATTATTGGAGATAACTTATCTCTTGCAGATCTTTTATCATTTATTAAAGAATTCTTTTCAAAACTTGGAATAACTAAAGTCAAATTTAAGCCAACCTATAATCCATATACAGAACCAAGCGTTGAAGCAAGCGGTTATTCGGAAATTACAGGCAAGTGGATAGAATTAATTAATGCAGGGATATTTAGACCAGAGTCATTAGCGCCATACGGCATTGATAAAACGGTTATTGCTTGGGGTCTTGGAGTAGAAAGACTAGCAATGCTTATGTATTCAAAGTCAATTAAAGAAATACATGGCGATGAAGAAAACATTGATTGGTTAAAAGAATATTCGTTACCAAAAAGAGAATTGTAAAAGAACAGGGAAAAGAATTATGGCAACAATTGATTTGTATTTTAAAGATGTAAAAAAAGAATTAAAGAAAGA
>Ga0172381_10002981_pt1 | contig 18249 bp, 11 predicted proteins | sample Leawel6488metaG_FD_119754 | JGI IMG/M metagenome (GOLD analysis project Ga0172381, IMG submission 119754) | Leachate microbial communities from a municipal landfill in Southern Ontario, Canada - Leachate well 64-88 metaG | ecosystem: Engineered > Solid waste > Landfill > Unclassified | place...
AAAACAAGTAATTCTTAGTAGGGAGGAGAAGTTCTCCCGAAAGATTTGACCCAAAACGGGCAAAGTAAAAACACCGAAACATACGTTGAAAAATCAAGGAAAACACAATGGACATCCAGACTGTTACTGCAGCTTCCGAACGCCTCAAGGAAGCTGGCGTTGATCACATCGTTCTCGCCGACGGCCGCATTCTCGTCGAGGGGTCTCGCGAATCTTCGAAGATTGCAGTTCGCAAGTGGCGTAAGAGCCCAGAGTACAAGCAGTACTTGAGGCTCAAGAAAAGGTACGCTGACATGCTCGGCATCAAGGGTGGTCACACTCTTCGCAAGCAGCCCAACGGCAAGTACAAGCTCGTCAAGCTCACGAAGGAAGAGAAGGCCGGACTCATTCGCCGCAAGAAGGCCCAGCTCGCTTCGCCCAACATGAAGGGTAACAAGACGGAGAAGGGCAAGAAGGGCGGCAAGGGAGGCGGCGGTTCTTCCTCTTCGAAGAAGGTTGTGAAGCCAGCTCCGAAGAAGGTCGTCAAGCCCGCACCTAAGAAGGTTGTGAAGCCTGGCAAGAAGGTTGTGAAGCCAGCTCCGAAGAAGGTCGTGAAGCGTTCTCGCGACTGATTCCGTAAATAGCTCAGTACCGAAGTTACATTTGGTACTGAGCAATCCCACTAAAGCTAGTCAAACAGATTAGCTTTAGTGGGTTTTCTTGGGGCCGTTCGGAGAATCCGTTCGGCCTCATTTTCTTTCTAGCGAGGAAAACAACATGTCCGATACAGAACCGATGCACACGCAGACAGCTACTGAAGTTCAAGGCAATATCAAAGATAACACTCAAGAAACTGTTCCAGCCAGGAAGCCAGCAGCGAATGAAGTTCCTTACATCAACGACAGCTACACGTTCGCAGAACGCAAGCGTGAAATCACACTCATTATTTCTCTGTTGGATAGCAAGCGCGACAGTCTGATTCACGAATTGGGTTACGTCGACCACTGCATCCAGACAAGAGATTATCCAAACATGAATTTCCTAGATGATACAGAAGGCTAATCATGAAGTTCTACGTTGACTTGTCCCTTGCTAGGTCGTACTCCACCACGTCTGTAGAGCACGCAGGCACCACGCAAGATCCCTACTCGTGGAGTGATGTTAAAAAGCATTTGATTCTCGCCGCAAGCGATGGCTTCGACGATGGATCGAACCTCGATGCCAACCGCAGGCTCGACAGTGATGGATTCGCTGTCGAGTTTTTGTGTTTTGGTATGGGTGATGTTCTCGATAATCAGGACAAGATCAACGTTTCTTCAATCCATTTCAGCGATTCATCCCATATCGTTAAGTTCTCGCCGCGCGATCCTAAACGTTACGGACTTCCGGTATTGACATCGGGTGTGAATCCTATTGTTGGTTCTTGGTTCGGTGTTTCGAACTCGTTGAACTTCGTGTTCGACTTCGATGGGTTCATCATTGACTCCAACCAATCGACAACGTACACGTTGCTGGACTTCTCCGGTTTGCTCAACCCGACACTGCGTGTGCAGAATAACGTAGTTCTTTCCAGAGATGCTGGTTTCAAGATCCTTCGTTCCAACAACATGCAGTACGCGAAGAACGCCTTCGTGAAGAATACCATTCTTGTTCGTTCCACGTCGACGATCCATCACACCTTGGTGGACATCTCAGGTTCGCAACTCAGCAACTCCGCCCTGCTTGCCGCGAACTACGTAGCGAAGCATTCCGATACGACGAACACAGTTACCGTTTGTTCCTCGGTGTCGGGTTGCGCTCTCAGGACGAGCGGCAATCGCTACTCGTACTCGAATGGTTTCAATGATTATTCCGGATCGGCAACCAGGACGACTCTGGAATCCGACCTCACAATGAGTTACTCCAATCAAGGTGTCTTCAATGACAGCTTCTTCGGCGGATCTGGCAACTACTCTCCGACACAGACCACGGCGTTCTGGCCTATTCATCGTGGCGAATTGCTGGCTGTGTGTGCGAAGCCTTCCGATACTTATGGAACTCTTGGTCATGATGCTTTAGGTAGAGTTATTGGAGACGTTGTTGACGCAGGAGCGATTCAGAAGAACTACGTTCCTTTCGATGAAGAGATCCATGTTGATCTTTCCCAAGCAACTCACGATGCGACCAAGTCTGGATCCGACGATTCGCCGTTGAGTCTCCCTGACTTTCTCTTGGATTACGCACGTCGCGCACCTGTGGTGTCGAATCTCAAGTACGTACTTCGCAACGAGAATGCAACCCCGATTGCCTCTTTGGATTTGGGGCCTATCAGCACCAACACGTCGGCATCAGATAGAAGCTACAACGGTACCGGATCGATTGAGTTCACAAGTTACAAGCGCTACGCTTTGAAGCAAGCTCTCCTCTCGGTTAATTTGATCAAACCGAACGCCAAACTCGACATCAAGTTCGACAACGTTCGATTGTTGTGGTCGGAGGGTGCCGATTGGATCAAGACCGGAGACGTGCAGAATACCGGTTACACATTCGCGCTTGATCGCTGTGTCGTGAAGTCGACATCGGCATGTACGCAAAGTCTAGTTGATCAAGCGAACGACACCTGTGCCATTCGCGTTTCCGGATCGTCGCTATGGCTTGGAAACACGCAAGCCAACTTGGATGCCGCAGGTGTGTTCGTCAACGGTGCGAACACGAATCTAGATTGCGTTCTTAACATCATAGCTTCGAACTCCAGCAACATGGGGCAAGCCGCTGGTGTCGCCAACTTCAAAGCCAACTACGTCCAAGGTGTTGCTACTTTCACTTTCGCAAATGCCGATGTAGTCAACAATCGCGCAAACACGTCTAGCTTGGATGCGGTGTTCGTCGACCATGATAATGCCGATTTTAGGAAGGCTGACTTCAGGCTTTCCGATGCCGAAGGCAATGCTCATAACATAGTAAGCAACTATACTCCGGTATCACAGTGGTTGTCGCTTATCGACAGGGATGCTCGTGGGTTGCTTCGCGACGCTGGTACTGCCGGATCTCCGGCGTTTGATGCCGGAGCTTACGAGTACGATTACCTCATCCCCCAGAAGAGACGTTATTACGTAGACTTGAACAAGCAAAGTTCCGGCCATTCCGGAAAGCAGATCGACAAATGGAGCATTTCCGATCTGCGTGACTGCCTGCTTGAGATCTCAACATCAGTCGTAGACACAGTCCATGAGTTCGTAGCTTCGGGTTACTCCGGCGATACCAAGATAGTCGTCAGCAACTTGGAAAGTTCCGATACAGGCAAGCTGGTATTCCTAAGTGACAATCCGAATGCTCCTGCTACCTACAATGCGGGAAGTTCAGTATTCGAGTTCGACAGTTGCATCAACACCAAGATTCTCATTGATGGAGTTATCATAAGGTCAGAGGATGTCGAGTCGTCGATCAATCTGAAGACCACATCCACTACTGAAGATTCAACGCTGTCGATCAACCGTTCGATTATTTGGAAGAAGCAACGCGCTTACTTCCTATTTACCAGCAACGTTTTCACATCGAACTCCTTCGCTTGTGGCTCGACCGTCCTTACCAACGGTTCCGAATGGGTAGTCGGCGCTACTGTAACAGACACGATCAGGAACATCGCCTCCGCGTTCAAAGCCAGCGCAGGATTCGCATCTGATTTTGACTGTTACGTCGACGGTTTGAAACTGGTATTCGTCGCCATCGGATCCACGGCAATCGATTTGGATACCGACGCCACTGGTGTAACGATCTTCGACTCCGCCACCGCTTCCAACAATGTGTTCGTAGGAGCTGGTTGGAACTGTGTCACTTTCGGAACGACGATTACCGAGGTATTCGACCCTGGAGTTGCTAGGACTACTGTTGGTATCAACCACGCTACAGGAAGTAGAGGATCCCACCAAGCCATCGCATTCCAAGGGACATCTACGAAATCGGGAGTATGTGTCTCTGGTAACTCCGACGTGGCTATTCTCGATTCCAGATACAACAACTACACCGCACCTGTCGGTTGTGTTGAAACAGACGTGGCGTCGTCAACATTACTATATACCAACTACGCCGAAGAGACTATAGTCCCCGCGAACTTCGATTTGCTTGTGGGTTACGACATCGCAACGCTTACCGAGATCGCATCCATGGGCTACGACTTCGATTACGAGGTCGACATCACTGGAGCAAAGAGATCCAGGAAGTATACGTTGGGGTTGGATACTTCCGATGTTGGCGCTGTCGAGAAGAACAAGATCTTGACAAATGAAAGCTTCCCCGGTGCTACCGACGACCCGGTAGCGATGCTCACTCCTGAAGGTCAAGCCTTGAACATCCGTCACGATATCGATGGGTTGGCTTTCAAGATCGTGGGTTACTCCTTGAATAATTCCGGCTATCTGTACTGGCAACCCAACAAGGTTTCGCCTTTGGAGATTCCTGGTGCTCAAGCCCACGCTTCAGTAGCATTGACATCGAATACGTTCCTCGCAGGCAATTCGATCACGGTCACTGGTGCTTCTTCTATCACGATCACCTACAACACGTCCGGCGGATTCGTTGCCGGATCGTCCATTGAAGTTACTCTTCAGAATATCGCCAACGCATTCGCTGGTATTCAAGAGTTTCGAGATTACTTCTACTGCGTGCTCGGACAAACCGAGCTGAAGATCTTCGCGAAACGGTTCGGCCTGGTTGGCAACAGCTACGCGATAAGTTCTTCCGGATCTTCAATCACTACTGGTATTTTCTCCGGGGGTATCGATCCTGAAACCACCAACAAGGTTTGGCCTGAACATTCGACATACGCTCAGTTCGAACGTGTGGAGAATCCAGATCAGTCATCTCAGAGTTATGTCATTCGCTTGACGCAAGATCAGGCCAACTACCCTTTCGGTGAACTGGCTATCATCGCCGAAATACTAGACAGTCCGATACCTGACGAAGTTGGAACCTACGTCGTTTACGCCGTAGCGAGGTTCGGACTTCACGCGAAACACTCTCGTGAAGTTCTCGTTAAACGATTCATATTTCAATTCTGAGGTACCAAGACATGCTACAGAAAGATGGTCGTAGATTGCAGATAGGTCAAGGTGAAGTGTACGCCGACGTTCGCAGGAACGATGGCGACGCTGTCACTGGAGATGTAATGCGTCGTCCCAAGATTCTCGCGAACGGTCTTGTTATTAAGAACGCTCGTGTAGCTATTCGCCACAATACGAACCCAGCGGTATTTTTCCCCGGTCACGATCCTCAGCGTACGTTCAACAATCCGAATCGACAACAACTTGTCGAAACTGAAGAGATCATCGAAGCCGTGGTTCCCAGCGATGTGCAGTTCGTACAAGTGAAGCGTGGAAGTGCCGAAGACATCTACGCCGACTTCGGATTGATCTCCGATGATGACGATGATGTTATCGAGAGTGACGCCTCGGACTCCTCGGATGCAGAAGAGTTGGTTCCTTCAGAAGTCAACAAGCCCAATTTCGCGGATCCCGAAGACGTGTTTGAGATGCTTGCTACCAAGGATATCAGAACATTCGGAATCACCAAGGAAGACTTCGCCGCGCTGAAACTAACCAAGGGACAAACACGCAAGCTGTACGAAAGCGTAACTGGAAAGTCCAGCAACAAGCTTGAAGGCCAAACCATGCGCAAGGAGATCAGGAAGATCGCCAGTCAGAGTTTGACGAACTACAAGCGTGTTCTTGGTGAGATAAAACTGATTAGATCTCCGGAGTAACTATCATGGAAAAGCCTCTGTTCTCACAAAAGCGCGATATCCTCAAAGGTGTTTTGCCTGCACAGCGAAATGTCATGGCAATACCGATGTCGCAATTTCGTAGAATCGACCCGACGCTCGACGGGATCAGAAGGTTTGCTTACGCTGTCGGTAATACCGCATCCACAATGGTTTCCAAGACATCGTTCACGTTGTTCGATGCCGCTGTCGTTGGCAACAATTCAATAACCACTTTGAATGTCGACATCGAAGACATTTCGAACTGCATAGTCGTGATCGATAGGCAGGAAACTATTGTCGTCGCTTCTCAGAATACCTATCGCGACTCCTACGACAGGAAGATCACAAACTACGTATTGGAGTCGACGGTTAAATTCAATCACTTCTCGGACGCCGAATGTGTAGTTGAAGCTTTCGAAGTGTATAGGATGTCCGGATCCGAATTCCTAGCTGGTCAGTCAGTTCTTCAGTTATCATCAAGGAAGCCTTTGATAGCTGGTGATCAGCTTGCCAAACTGGTGAACACTGACTTCAACGCAGTTCTTTCCAATTACGTCGAGATTGACAGTGTAAGTTTGGATTCCACAAGCGGTGATTTGTACAACTACACTGTGGTGACGAAATATCCTTTGACCTACGATGCCGACACTACAAGTCGCTTGTTCATAAAGGCGGTTCCTGCCTACAGCTCCAACAGGATGCTCTTGAACACGGAGTCCAGTTACGTATACTTGGACACCACGCACGGTAAGACTTTCGGTTCAGGTCAAACCGATATCGTCATCGGTTTTTCCACCTACGACGTGTCGGGAAGGAAGTTGTCATCGGGACGATACTCGGTAAATGACTACCTGGCTGTGCGAACAGTTACTGTTCAGGAGATAGCCGCGATGGTTGTAGAACGTGGAGTGATCCACGTATCGGACAAGTTGATCTGCGAGTGTGATGACGAAGGTCTATTCGCGTTGGGTTCCCAGTTCCCCGAAATGGATCTGGAACTTGGTTTCGACATCGTCGGTAGTGACGTTACTTTGATCATCGAGATGGATTCCGGAACGACAACCCAAGTCATATCAGGCACTACGAGAATCCATCAGACCGGAACTACGCAGAAGTTGATCATGAGATTGGTTGGAAGACCAGGTACACATGTGGAGTTTTCCAACATCGTATCGCCATCCAATCGAATACACTCCATAACCTACACGCTCCTTGCCAATATCGAACTCGGTGAGAGTTTCGAAATGACTGGGCTTGTGATCAAACCAGTATTCAAATCTGCCATCGATTGCACAACAACCGACGATTTGATTGAACTGAACAAGGGGTTCATGCTAAGATGATATCAAACAGCCTAGCATCAAAATCGAAACTCAGTTCCGAGTTACTCGCCGTGAATTCCGAGTTGGCGAGTCTCCTTGTTGGGTCCAACAACGGGATCGTTCAAGGACTCCAGGTGTCCGTTGTTGGAAACACGATGCAAGTAGCTTCGGGATCTGTCGTTATAGATGGATCCTACTACGAGTTCTCTTCAATCATCGATGGGATCTCCGTCAATCTAGTTGCTGGGGAGCGTGGTTTTCTCGTCGTGAGGAAGAGCGAAGTCGAGGAATCAGGTTTGGATCCCTACGGCAAGGAACGCACTACTGCAACGAACATTGAATGCCAAGTAACTACAACAAACTCTGTTTTAGAAACCGACGTGATCCTGGCTCACTATGAAGTTGTTCTTAGGAATAGCGAGAAGGGTGATGATAGTGATGATGGCGATTCATTATTACTGATGTCGGACACTTTGAATCAAACTGTTCTCGCTGTCGTTCCGCCCTTGGCTCCGTACTTGGTGCCAACGCATTTCGACCATATCACCGCTGTTTCAGTTACCGCCTACGGCAATACGACTTATTTGATGGTTCAAGCCAATTCGGATCCAGCTTCAGGTCAGTTCGTCGTCGACAAAGCAACAGGCATTCTGAGATTCAATAGTGCCGATGCTGGTTTGAATATCAGTATCGACAGCAACAGCATGAAGCCAAATCAGGTTCTTCAGATCGTCGTGGATACATCCAGCGAGCATCTTGAATCTGTTCGACAAGCATTTACGATGCGGGACATTAGGCACTGCAACAACACGAATATCGTCGGTAACAATGTTCACGGAACGACATTCGACGATCTGAATCAAGAGTTCCCTTTGCACTCCCAGATATTTGATACTGGATTTTCAGTCACGACGACTACGGATCGCGACGGCATACCAGGAAGGATGTACGTCGAGACCTACAAGCCTTATGCCTACGCAGTCGGTTTAGTTACTAGACACAGATTTCAAATCGACATGTTCGGAAACATCACGGGTGTGGTGGGGAATCAGTATCTTCGCCTCAGATATACTCCAATCGTGGTGTCTTACGTCGTCGACAAGACGACAAGGAGTCCAATCGCATTCAAGATCGTCGCTAACAACATTGTCTTCCCAAAATCTTCCGAGTTCGATGCTCCTATGGTCGAAGTCGGCTATACCGCGATAGCTCATTTGGATGCTGATGTTGTTGGTGACAATGCCATCGTGTTCAATGGCGGATCCGAGATGGTTATTATCAGCGAAGGGCACGAGATCTTCTGTCGCGATGACATGCGTGTCGATTTCGGAGATTACAAGGACATTCCGGGAACGATCACCGTAGCTGTCGACTCCAAGGAGTCTCCGGTGTTGACGCCTTCCGTTTTGGATCACGCGACGTTGTCGGAAAAGTCGTCATCCAACTTCCAAGGAGCTGTATCTATTGGAAGTCAAGCCCAGATTGCATTGACGTTGAGGAATTCACCGTTGAGCAATGCCTTGAAGCCTCCCGCTGGGAGACTCACAGTGGTAACAAGTCCATCTGGGTTCTTCGGAAGGCGCAGGTTCATCTATACCTATTCCAAGGAAAACCGACGTCTGTATGTTGTAACGTCATCGGGAGATATTCCAAGCGACTACAACCTCAGCGGCGCGCACCTGTACAGGAACGACGAGCTTATCGACCGTGATAGTTGGAAGTTCACCGATGATTCCAGGACCAAGATCGTTATCACCAACGCTACCTACGAGTCAGTTGTTGGACCTATATTCAAGTTGATGAGTGGTGGTGCTACATCGTCAAGGAACCGTCGCGGCTATACCGAGTTTGTTGGGTTGGCCGAAGCTCCAGTAGGACCGAAGGCTAAATGCATCGTGACTTCGATTGGTCAGCTTTCCGACGGAGACACTGTTACTCTTCAGCTTTCCGATAGGACGATCACCAAAGTATTTCGCACTGGCGGCAAGTACTTCTCAGGATCGTCCATTGCCGACATCGCTCTGTCAGTTGTTCAAAGCCTGACACAGGAGCCTTTGGTTCTCGCTTCCGGTATTGGTGTCGGTCTGAACGCCGAAGGTGACATTGTCTTGACGACTACTAACGCATTGGCTTCTTTGAATGTGTTTTCGACGAACGCCGCTTTCATGCTATCGCAATTCGAAGATAACGGAAGTGGCATCCGGCAAGCCGTCCTCAAGATCGTAGCCGTTGATTTCGTGGACGGCGATGGATTCACTTTGTCCGTCGACGGTCAGAGTTCCCCGATCCGCAGGAGTTGGTATGGCAAGAACGGTTTCTCGTTCGATACCAACACATTGACATCGATTTACCAAGCGTTCATTTCTGATGAACAGTTCGACTCAAGTGACGCTTCCATGACATTGGTTGCTGACACTCTTTCAATAACGTCTTCCGATGTTGGAGCATCAGGCAACAGCAATACGTTCTACACTTCAGGAACCGCATTGTCAATATCTGGATTCTCTGGTGGATTGGATAACGCGACTCCGAAATTCTCCGATATCGCTGGCTTGATCTTGGAGATCGCCGACGAACAGCAATTTGACAGCAGTGGTGTGTTCCACATCTACTGCACTGATAACTTGGACGAGGGTGCTTCCGAGACGGAGTATTTCCATGTATGCGACATTCCTCAAGTCGTCGATGGATTCTACCAGGTAGTGTTGAACTCATCTGATTTCGACACCAACATCATTGATACTAGCAGTGAGCTTTCTCTCGATGTTATTATCACGGGAAGGAACGCATCAGGATCGTCGGAAGTTGAGACAATCTCGATAAACCCAACGAACTTCTGCGAGTACTTCGACGAGAGTAATGGGATCGAGAACGAACTGAGGTTCGTGAGATCGAAAAATCTTTACACCGAGATAACGCAGTGGGCAATCGCTTCGTCAAGCAATGTAGGATCCTCGGAACTCGTAGTATTGTCGCAGTCGACATCCGGAGCCAGAGATCTATTCGAGTTGGCTGAAGTATCGTGGAATGGCAAGTCCATTGTAACCAAGCGAGACTTGAGGAAGTTCATCTCCAGCACTACATTTTCAGACGGAAGCTATTACTCAGGCGAAGCTTTGAGTACCATGGCTACGCTGTTCGGAGGTTTGATATGATAGCCTCGTTAATTTTCCATGACTCCATGCTACAACCAAGAAGCTTGGACCTGTCTTCGGTGGATTGGTTCTACCCAATCGAACAGCAAGTAACTAATAGTCTTGATACCAGATCCGTGCGCAACAGGGTGTACAGATCCAAGCGTATCAACATCGCACCTTGGTTCGAGTTGTATCGAGCAGTCGACATGACCATATATCTCCACTTGGCTACGCAACCAGTAACCGGTTGCGTACGAGTGTACGCTTGGAAGAAAACTCTCCTTCCTTACTCGTCGAATTTGAGCAGCGACACCTTGAGGTATCGACGTGTAGGCTCCGAGGATTTCTACGACTTCACTCCAATAACGTTCAACGCCGACACCAATGCGGCGATATGCAATTTGAAAGTGGATGACACCTGGGACGATATGCAGATATTCGTGTCGCAACCATGCACCGCTGTCAGCGTCTACTTGAATCAGCCAGCATCAACCTATCCAGTTAACTATATCAAGATGTCGGGTAGCGAGTACTTCCCTGAAGTCATCGAAGCCCCGCTTGCCGATGACTTCGAGGGTGACAATGCCGATTGGGAGATTCCGTAATCATGATAGTCAACAGATTCTTAGGCGAGGAGACTCTAACTGCCGTAGGTGAGCTGAAGACGTTTTGGCGCGCGTTTCAAATCAATTCAGTGATGTCTTCGGATATCTCCTATCAGCATGATTTGGTCGCCCACAACGACATCGAAGACGTAGATGGTTATCTAGAATTGTCGAATACGATCACTACCAATGGTCAGGTACCTTCTGTCTTTTCTGCCGCTTTGTTGAGAACAGCACGTGCCGACAGGAAGCTAGTTGATTATCGGTCGACAACCAAACGCAAGTTCCTGCGCGTCAAGTTTGCATTTGAGCACGTGGGAGTTTGTTCATCATTCCATGATGTGTTTTCCGGAAACGGCGATCTCATCTCAATTAGGTTCGACAATACTTCAGCCTCGGTAACAATACTGGACGAAACATTCCAGGTACCTGAATACAACAAGTACATGGTATCCCTCAGCCCAACAAATGCGGAATCCAAGAGTATCACTTTGGAGTTGTATGCGACGAATCTGGAATACCCTGTTGTGGGTTCCAGGTGCTTCACCAAAATAGATGCAGTGTTGACCTGCGGTTCTCACATATACCAAGTAACAAAACAGTGCTCGTTGAATATAAATCAACGTTGGCAGTACGAATCACGGCTCGAAACTGCGGAGTAGATTACCATGAAGATTTCACGTATGTCAGGCATCCTGTCCGCTGTTTCTATCAATCACGTGCTGGTCGAAGCTGTTAGGAAGTTCGAAGAGACAAAAGAGATGGATGACATGCTCGACGATTTCGTCTACGGTGTTGTCGAGTTCTTCAAGAAGCTGGCATCGTCAAAGAAGAAGATGCCGAACGGTGCCCATATTCCATACGCTGATCTTGGAATCTCGAATAAGAAACTAGAGAAGGTCTTCGGAAAGCTGACATTCATTCTAGTAACTCCAGACGGGATCATGTGGAACGGAGCACCTCTTGCGGGATCTCGTACCAAAGATGCCAGAATGGGTGGTTTCTACCCGGAAGCGAACGCCGTTGAACTTCCATATCTGGAACCTAAGACTGGTGTTATCATGGACAAGCGCGTCAACGCTTTCGGGTTCCACCGTCTGCTTGCTCATGAGATCCAACACTATCTGGATCACAACGGATTCAACCCTGAGATTGACTCGAACAAGATAAACAAGGAAAGGGTTGATATTCAGGATTGGTACAGTAGATCAACCGAATTCAATGCATTCACCAGAGAGATAACTCATCTGGTGCGCAGATTCCTCAGAATGCTTGAGACCGATCAGCAAAGTACGAAGCCGAAGTTTCGCAAGGACAAGATTCATGAGTTGTTCGGTGTCAAGTTCGCCAAGCGTGATACTTTCGTTTCTTCAATCTTCGACAGTTTGGAGAACAAGAGAACACCGATAGCTATTTTCGAATTCGGTATCGATTCCCACGGATCGCAGATCATGGCGAGATACCGTGGTGCCATGGGAGGTTACAAGTTCCACAAGGACTTCGATGAACACCTGACTGAAGTCTGGCGTTACGTTCGCGACTGGTATCAACGTGCTGATCGCAAGTACAAGTTCAGCAAAGCGTTGGCGAAATCGTAATGCTTATGAAGATCAGCAATACCAACAACAAGAAGAAGTCAGTCTTTTGCGTCTTCTACTGCAAGAGCACCGGACGATTCCTGTACGAGCTTCGAAGTTCCAAAGTGAAGCATCCTTTGGTGTTCGGGTTATTTGGTGGCGGTATCGACAAGGGCGAGACTCCAAAGCAAGCGATGATTCGCGAATTGCAAGAAGAGATTGGGATGACTTTCAATAGGTTCCAGTTGAAGTTGGACTTAGATTATATCAGGTTATATGGAATCGTCGTTTCCAGGGAGTTCATTCCGAAGCTATCGTGGGAATCCGAATCGTACCTATGGTCGAAGTCGATTCCGGAGCCGATGCTCAAGAAGATGAAGAGGAATATCAAGCCCATCAAAGTTATGCAACTCGGTCTAGAAATCTACTAGGAGATCTTCGATGAGAACGTATACTGAACTTTGGAACTACACCCTTACGAGTTCATCGCTACCTTATGCTATCGATCATGGGAGCCCGGCCGTCGTTTTCGGTAACTTGCGATTGCCTACCGACACTTTCGTAAATAAGGATTATGCTGGAACCGAGTATCATTTCCAGGGTCAGAACTATTCAGGCAACTACGCTTTGAAATTCACGCTCGACACGACGAGCGTGGATGTCAACTCGATCTTTACCGTCTTGTGCTATGGAGACGGTAGTTATCTCCCCGGCATCAAGAAAACTGCTTCAGGTGTTTTCCAGTTCGGCTACACAACATATAATCAGGATCTGATTGGTACGTCTCCATCAGGTCCGTCCGGTGACTTCACCGGACTGGATGTAGTTACTGAAGATGGATTATATACGGTAGTTTTCTTGAAGCAACCTGGAGCGCAATCTGGTTGGCCCTCGAAGGTTGCCATGCATGTTGTTACTCCTTTGGGAGTACACTACGCTAGTGGATGGATGGAACTTACTGATGACGCTAGGCATAATCAAATTGGAAACAATACGCTTGGTGCTGGGTATTGGGAGATCAGTTCTATCGAGGTCAACGACGAACTGACCGTCGAGGCAGTTGAGAACATTCTCGTTACTGGAGAGCTATCTCCTCAACTGCCGTCATGTATAGCTCCAGTCATTACTCCAATTGGAGGAACTTATGGATCCAGCGTCTCTGTTTCGATAACATGCGAGACCGCTGGAGCTACGATTTACTACACCACTGACGGTTCCACACCAACATCAGCTTCGTCGGTGTATACAAGCTCGTTCAATCTGACAAGTACTTCGACAGTCAATGCTTTCGCAACAGCTACGAACTACAATGACAGCACTGTCACATCATCTACGTATACTGTTATATTCAGTGGTCCAATCCGTAGACTTGAGCCTTGGGTTGACAATGGTGCTTGGCAATTCAGTGGTAAGCGCTCAATGACCAATGGAATCTTGACCGTAGATGCTGATGCCAACGGATCAGTATCCTCGGTATTGTGTTCCCGTGATTTGTATTCTCCGACGTTCTCGCGTGAGCGTCCATTCAAGTATCAATGCTTGGAGCTAGATGTAACCCTTACGGGATCGCTTAGGTTTGGTTTGCACAATGAAGGACCAGAGTTCTCATCTAACATGAGGATGATTGAGTTTGTCAAGAATAACAATTCAGTTTCGTTCTTCATTCGCGGTACTGGTGCTACTTTAATTACAGGCTTCGATGGATCACTCTCCATCTCTAGCGATGCTTTCAAGATTCGCTGTGCTTGGAGTGAGATTGATCGCTTGTGTCGATTTGCCATCTACTCTGGTTCAACCTTGATTGCCGATACCAATTGGCTTGCTAGTTACGAAGCTTTGGATGCAGGCAAGAATAATGCATTAGTAGCCAACTTGAGCAGTTTCAACAATGCTTCCTCATCGGGCCTTTCCTCCCACTTCTGGCAGATGGGTACTGGTGCAGGAGCGTTGGAGTATCAGACCATATTCGACACCGTTGGTTTCTCTGCGTTGAGTGGAACTACAACCATCGCGCCTTACACGTCCATTGTTAACTGCAACCATGATGAAGCTGGCACCTACGTCAGTACGGGAAACATCACTTTGCTTGCAACGCCTTCCAATCCTCAGATCTCGATTCAGGATCAGTCGAACGGCGTACGTTTGGTAACTATCACTCCGGACATACACTCCAAGGTGATTGCGACTATAAACGAAGGTGGTTTCGTTCAAACTGCTTTCGATGTGCTTACCAACAACCGCTCAATCGTAGGAACTGTCGGTCAACCTTTGGTGATGATGGTCGCTGATCCAAGCGTATTTCGTGTTATTTGCTACAACGGCGAGATCAGCAGTGAGATGCTTACACAGTATGTCGGTCCCACCACCTCGGTAGCTATTCCGGAAATATCTCCTCGCAGTGGTGGTATAGTTACTGGGGCTGCGCTTCAAGTCACGATGCACTGCACTGATAGTCAAGCTGAGATACGATACACTACAGACGGAACCGAGCCTGATGAAACGTCAACGCTATACTCCGGACCAGTCTTCATAAGATCGATATTGCGTCTCGCGGCCAAGTCGTTCAAACTATCCGCGCAGTCGTTGACGAAATATGCTCAGTTCTGGGAACGTTTCGACGAAACCGACAGTGATATTTGGGCAAGCGTGGTTGGCAGTAACGTTTTCTGTGTGCCGATCTCTGATTCTTACTCCTCCTCTTATTGGCAAATGGATGGCAACGCCACTTTGGATTCAGGCAACAGCAGGATTACCGTCAATGATCCCAGTGGTCTAGGTGTTACGTTCAGATCGGACGTATTGCCCTCGTTCCATGATCGTGACATGTACACTGTTGCTGGCTTCTTGGTATCTGGAAACTTCAGGTTGAAGATTCCTGGAAGATCGAAGCATTTCGCATGTGTTGGTGGTTACGCAGGACCTGTCGCTGACACATCGGCGGTTCCTCCGAACTCCACGAATGGATCCACGCACTTCCAAGTAGTTGTTACTTTCCTCGTCGGTTTGGTGCATAGCATTTCCCTAATTGGATACGACGCGACTGAAACTCAGGTGTGGTCATGTACGTTCCTAGATAGCTACAGCAGTACCGACAAGATCGACGGTGATGCAATCACAGCTTTGTCATTTACCAGCGAGGGAGTTTCCGCGTATCAAATAAGTAACTTGCAGATGATGCTGGTCAACCTCAACGGCAACAACTTGCCGAGCTACCCTTGGGTATTTCCAGGGAAGGCTGTGTTCAGCGGAATATCATCCGATTTGAACTTCGCTGGAAAGACCGTCACGGTAACGCCTGAGATTCCAGGGCAGTCGATTCTCACCCTGATAGCGAGCGCAATGGGTGAAGCGCCACCTACATACAGCACGACAGCAAATGCTTCTTTCGTACCGATGGCAACGGATCAGATTGGTAGATTGCATCTGGTAGCGCGTACCACAAGCTCATCCGGCTTGTGTCAGTTAACATCAATCTGCGGTCACGGGAACAAAGTATTTACTGAGATTGGGTCATGGGACATCAAGCGTGATCTGTCCGATGTGTATTTCGTAAAATCTTACAGCTCCTCGGTGCTACAAACCAAAGCTTACCTGGACGCCCATGTTCACGCGAATCTAACTGATGCCGGGGAGTATCCTGTTCTTTCCGGAGACTTCATTCACAGATTCCACGAGTACGAATTGAACTTCCCCCATGCTACGATGGATACCGGTAGTGCTTGGTACCGATTTAGGTACGCTACTCCATTTAGAAACGGCTTCTCGGATTCCTATTTGTGTTGTGGTTGGGCTACTGATAGAATCTCCGTAAATGAAGTTGCTTTAATTAACAATGTCACTGAGAACTCGGTATCTACGCAACTGTGTGAATCGTCGATGCACAATCAATCACCTGCGACGTACCTTCAGTCGGTCAACACGTCGACTTGGTTACCAGTTTCTTCAAGTCGTCCTGTATACATTGCATCCTATGAACAACCAGTTTGGCATTGCGGCCGCAAGATATCTTCCGGTCATTTGTATCTGCGCACAATGCTCACGCCGAACTTGGAATTGAACAGCGTTATCTTCGATACTGGTTGGGTTGATTGCGGTATTGCTCCTTCCAATCTCCCTAGACCTCGCATATTGTTCAGGAAGCGACGTGTCCAGGAGTGTCGTACCAGCAACGAACTGACTGGGTACAGTTTCCAGAGAGGTTACTCGAACTTGACAGAACTTCAAGTCGATAATTGCTTCGATTACGGAACGCCGAATCCTCCTACTGCTCCGGTATTGACTGATTCAACAGGAACACCTATCGAGAACTACTTGGTAGGTACTGTCCCGGAGTCCAATAACTTCGTTGCGCTCAAATGGAATCCGGGTGTCGGCGACGCCGCTATCTACATCAAAGCTGGCATCGATACGACGTTGTATCGCCGCAACAACTCCTTCACACCTAGATCTAAATCTTACGATGAAGGCTTGGTAACGTCAAATAATGCGCCATCGACCACTCTGGAATTGCCTTCGGTATCACAAGCAAGAGCTGTTGTGCTGTGTGAGCCTATTGCCAACTACGATGGTTACTACACCTATGATGGTAGATCCGCTACGAGAACAATCAACTTCTCTCATCAGACAACGGATTACGTGACTGTCAATGCCACGATTCCCCATCATGTTTACATCCAGTTCGACAAAAGTCAGCTTCCAACGATATCCTCGATTGGTAGCGAGCCTACGTTCTGGAAGCTCGTGTTCAGCGATGGATATGAGTACTCGCTTTCCGCCTCGGCTTCCGACGATGTTGAGAGAATCATGGATCCAGGAACCTACACCGTCAAGCTTGCACGTTACGGAAGCGATGGGGAATCTCGATCCTTGGGTGAAACCATCCCGGCATCATTCACGGTGCCTGATCGCATAGCGTTGTCCATCTCCGCACCTACTTCGGTTGTGCTTGGAACTCCGACATTGTTCAGCGCTTCGGTGTCTGGTGGGGTTGATGTAACTTACCTATGGTCGTTCAGCGATAATGTTTCCGAGAAGACATCTTCGGTTTCCAGGACATTCTTGAAGCCTGGTCGATATTCCTGGAGTGTTCGAGCTGTTGACGCCACTGGCGACGCTGCTCAAAGTTCAGGACAATTTGTCGTTCCGTTCACAGGAACGATTCCGACAGGATACACGGTTCCAACTACGGAGACGAGAATATCATGATTGTTATCATACCGATTCACAATCAGGAGAGGAATCTGAAGCTTGTTCTGTCTGCGTACTTGAACCAGACGCTCAAGCCGAAGGCTGTCATTCTTGTTTGCGATAGATGCACTGACAGTTCCAGCATCATAGCCAACAACTACAAGCAGACTTTCTCCAATGCTGGATGCAGACTTCATGTTATCGACACATCAGGATCCAATCTTCTCGGATTCGGTGCTGGTCATACCCGCGATGTTGGCATACAGTATGCCTTGAATGAAGGCTTCAAGGGACCGTTTCTTTTCAGCGATGGTGATTGCGTACCTTCTCCAGGTCTCGTAGAACATCATGAACGTCAACTTCAAGTGCCTCAGCCTAGAGTAACGTGCGGTTTGCGCTACGAGACTGTTCCTGAACACGAAGATCCTGCATTTCCTCTTACCGGGGAATACGTGAATGGTCTCAGGGTTCAAGATGATCTGAGGTTGAACGCATCTTGGTGCAAGCACTTTGTTTTCGGCAAAGGATTTGATCGTCTGGTTTTGAATCCACAGGTTTTCGAGAAATCGTGGATCTGCTGGAGTTGTAACCTTGGTATGAACTTGAGTGCTGTGGAAGCTTGTCGCAAGGTGAACGGCATAATCGATGGTGACGTGAATCGTGTTTTCAACTCAAGTTTTGACGGACGTTGGGGTGGTGAGGACG
>Ga0172381_10002982_pt1 | contig 18246 bp, 22 predicted proteins | sample Leawel6488metaG_FD_119754 | JGI IMG/M metagenome (GOLD analysis project Ga0172381, IMG submission 119754) | Leachate microbial communities from a municipal landfill in Southern Ontario, Canada - Leachate well 64-88 metaG | ecosystem: Engineered > Solid waste > Landfill > Unclassified | place...
ATCAATCCCATGCGGTGCTTCAGCAGAAATAACTCTTCGTCCTTTTTCTGCAATACGTAGAATAGCATCCTTAAGTGCTTCTGGAGTTGCTGAAAACCCAGGTATCATCAATGTTGGAATTTTTGTTTTTAATTCTTTTGGTGCAATATCGATTACTTTAAAAAGTTTTCCATTAAAATCAATTTCTTTTGAATTTTCAAATTGCTCAAGTAAGTCTTTCTCTTCTGAATTTGTTTCCGAGACAGATTGTTCATTATATATCTCCATGATTCGTAAAATATTAGACTTATTATAATAAAAACAAATTGATTGGCGGAGAGGGCGGGATTTGAACCCGCGGAAGGCTTTCACCTTCAACACGTTAGCAGTGTGCCGCTTTCGACCACTCAGCCACCTCTCCATAAATAATCTTTTTAAAAGCGATTCCGCCTTTATAAGATTTAACTAATTTTTCATGTGCATATGCTTCTTCTTTTTCCAAAAAATTTCGGTAGCAAACCAATTGCCACGGTCGACCAATCTTCGTTGTTAGACAACCGGTTCCATTATTGTGTTCAAATAATCTTCGCTCAAGATTGTTTGTACACCCGATATAATGCCTAGCTGTTTTTTCACTTTTTAATATATAAACAAAATACATATTGTTGCTTTCGACTTCACCCCGCAATCTGCGGGGCAAGCTCAGCCACCTCTCCAAATATAAATGCATCTATTTTTTAAGCTTCTATACCGTCAAAGTATAATCTCTAAAACTAGTTTTGTCAATTGCTAAAAATAAAATCTTATGCTAAGATTAGGTCATAATTTCAAACGAAATGGAACAAAACGAAAACAAAAATGTCGATTATGGCAAACAATTAGCTTCTTGGGAATTCGACGAATTTCAAGAACATGACCGAAGTTTGACTTGGTATATTGTTATCGGGGTGATATTTTTAGGCCTGTTGCTTTATTCGGTTTTGAGTTCAAACTTTCTTTTTGCCTTAATTATTATTTTGGGTGGGGCGACATTTATTTTTGGCTCGTTTAAAAAACAAGCACGAAAAATTCCGTTTGAAATTTTTCAAGATGGCATTGTCATCAATCATAACTTTACTTCTTTTGACGATTTAAAAAGTTTTTGGATCGTCTATAATCCACCAGAAGTAAAAACCTTGTACTTTGAACAAAGTAGTATTTTAAAGGGTGAGCTTAATATTCCGCTAGAAAAGCAAAATCCTGTCAGAATTCGTGAAATTCTTTTGGGCTATCTCAAAGAAGATCTCGAAAAAGATGATGAAAGCTTCGTTGATCTTTTGAGACGACGAGCTAAATTATAAGCACGTTCCCATAGCTCAGCTGGATAGAGCGTCAGCTTGCGGAGCTGAAGGCCAGAGGTTCAAATCCTCTTGGGAACGCCATAAAAAAAGAGATTTAGGCTCTTTTTTTGTTTGAGTGGAAATATTCTTAATAAACCATTATAATAAATAAAATTAGTTATTTTATATAATTTAACCAGTTTTAAAAATAATTGTATAAATATAATGAGAAAGTTTTTGTATTGGGCACTTAAAATTTTACTTATATTGTTTGGAGTATTCTTAATTGTATTTGGTGAGGCCGACGATAGTCCAGGAGCACAGGGACTCGGGCTTATTTTGATTATTGTCGTCGTTATTGTCGTAATCAAAAGAATAAAGAAAAACAGCACATTATGAATTTTAAAAAAATATTCAAAAACAAAGCCATAATCATCGCAATTATTAGTTTTGCCCTAGGAGCTTTGATTTATAATTTCTCCGCCGTCATTTTTCAAGAAGGAAATCCTTGGCCAGAAGTTAAAGGCATTATTAAGTTAAACTTTACAAAAGCAGATATTGTCAAATTAGCTGGCTCGGATAATAAATATTTGACCAAAAGTAATGGTGGTCCCAAAATTATTGACGACCTTATGAAAAGTAAAGGATACGAGATTACAGATCAAATGGGATCGGGATATTTTTATAAATCATCCGATGGTGATGTTGTTTTGACTAGGCGTCAGTATAGCCGTTTTTATACAATTTGGAATTTAAATTTTTTGTCAAAAAAAATATTTTTAAGCTAAATTCGTGTTGTGATTGTTATTAATTTTTTTTGACGTATTCTAAAAAAGGATTATAATATATTTATCTAATAAATAAAAATAAAATTATGAAACAAAAAAGTCTTTTACAGACCAAGGTTTCGACCAAAGTTAGTCTGACTTTAGGAATCGGGGCAATTGGTTTATTGGCGGTGATTTTGACATTTGGGCCAGCTCTTTTTAAAGAAAATAATAGTGGCTTAGTAAATCGGGGTGGAAATTCTAGTGGTCAGATATTAGAAAATAATCCCGATGCAACTCCAGGCTGGGGATCCGCAGCTAGCTCTTGTTGTCAGAGATCTGATGGATATAATGGAATTAATACAGCAGGAACGTGTATAAAGGGTGCTTGTGGCACAGCTTACAAAATGGAATCTGGAAAGGTGTTTAAAAGCGTACAGAGGGTCGATGGGACGTGGACTAGATGGACAAGAAACTAATTAATCTTTAAAAAAGTCATCTGCGGATGGCTTTTTTGTTTTGAAAAATAATGTTAGAATTAAGATTGCTTTGAAATTATTTCTTCAAAAATCATGTCTCTAAAAAATCTCAAAATTTATTCATGGAACGTCAATGGAGTGCGGGCGATTTTGGCTAAAGATTTTATGAAATGGATTGATCGGGTTGATCCTGATATTGTCTGTCTTCAAGAAATTAAGGCTGACGCTAGTGTTTTTCCGCAGGAATTGCATAACAAAGAGGGTTATAAAATCTATGTTAATCATGCCCAGAAAAAGGGTTATGCCGGGACGGCGGTTTTAACAAAAATTAAACCAAAGCGAGTCATTCAAGAAATCGGTGAAAATAAATTTGACGACGAGGGTCGAATTCAATTGTTAGAGTTTGATGATTTTTATTTAGTCAACACTTATTTTCCGAATTCACAGCCAGAATTGGTACGTTTGAATTTCAAAGTCGAGTTCAATAAAAAATATTTGAAATTTATTCAGCAATTCAAAGATAAACCTGTGATTTTGACGGGGGATTTTAATTTTGCACATCGCGAAATCGATATTGCTCATCCGAAACAAAACGAAAAAAATCCTGGTTTTACGCCAGAGGAAAGAGCTTATGGTGAAGATTTAATTAAAGCCGGTTTTGTCGATGTTTGGCGAGAACTGCATCCCGAAGAAATAAAATATAGCTGGTGGAGTTATCGGTTTGGTGCTCGCAGTCGCAATGTCGGCTGGCGGATTGATTATTTTTGGGTGAGTCGGGAATTAATTAAGAAAATAACCAAAGCGGAAATCCATAATGAAGTTTTAGGGTCGGATCATTGCCCGGTGAGTTTGGAGTTTTAGAAAATGTTTTGATAAAAAATCAACATTGCAGTTAGAAAAACAAATTAGGTGTCATTCTGAGCGTAGCCTTGTACTCAAGGCGAAGTCGAAGAATCCCTCTCGGGAAGGCACAATATTGCTTTTAAATAAAAAATATCGAACCCACAATGTCATTTCGAACGGAATTTTGTACTCAAAATGCAGAGAGAAATCCCTCTCGGGAAGGCACTCTGTTGATTTAAAAAAGAATTTGTTGAACGCACAAATCTTATTTTTAAAGTTTATTTTTATAAAAACATCCTCGGATGGAGAGGGATTTCTCTCTTCGACCTGGGTACAGGTCTCCGTTCGAAATGACACTTAGATTATTTTATGTATTGCAAAGTCGATTTTGATCAAAGCACCGACATTGAAAAATTTTGAAAACCAAAATTAAAACTGCTTACTGATCCTACTCATGCGCCACCACCAACCCCCAAATTTCTTTTGCACCTGATTTTTTCAAAATCTCAGCGATATTATTTAAAGTCGAGCCGGTCGTCAAAACATCATCAATTAGAATGATGTTTTTATTTTTGACTAAATCAGGATTTAAACATCGAAAACATTGATCAAGATTTTGCAAACGTTCGGTGCGGTTCAACCTAGCTTGATGCTCAGTATTTTTAGTTCGCGAAATTATTTTAGTTTGGAGTAGTAGATCAAAATGAAGTGATAATTCTTTGGCTAATAATTCAGCCTGGTTAAATCCACGTTCGTTAAATCTTTTTTGGTGCAGAGGAACTGGAATTAAAATTGTTTCAGAAGGAATTTCGAATTTACTCAAAGTTTGAATTAAAATCTGACCAAGTGGCCTGGCTAATTCAGTGGCAAATTTATATTTAAAAGTCGGAATTATTTTTTCAAGTAGAGAATTTTTATAATGACAAGCGGAAATTATTTTATCTAAAAATAAGGTGTCATTATTTTTGGGAATGAGATTATTGTCGAGAATTTTTATTTTTTGGAAACAATTTTCACAAAGCCAAGTATCTTTTTGACCACAACCGAGGCAGTCGATTGGAAAAAGTAGGTCGAGGAGAAATTGTTTGATTTGAGAGAAGGACATTTTAATTTTAAATTTTAAAGTAAATTATTTATTAATAAAACTTAATTTTAAAATTCACAAAACAAAATAGGTGTCATTTCGAACGGAGACTTGGTAATCCAAGACGAAGAGAGAAATCCCTCTCCATCCGAGGATGTTTTTGTAAAAATAAACTTTGAAAATAAATTATGTGCGTTCAATAAATTCTTTTTTAAATCAACAGAATGCCTTTCCGAGAGGGATTTCTCTCTGCGTTTCGAGTACGAAACTCCGTTCGAAATGACAGTAATTTTTTTGGTTTAAAAGCTAGATACTGTTTTACTAAAAAATTAAAGCTTCTTTTTTATTGCTAGTTGCCCACAAGCCGCCTCAATTTCTTGCCCAAAAGCATGACGTTGAGTAAAAGGAATGTGATAATAAGCGAGGACGTTTTTGAAATTTTCAATCGCTTTTTTACTCGGAGCTTTGAATTCGCCGACAGGATTGCAAGGGATTAAATTAACAATGTAAAGCTTTTTGTCCATCAACTTAGCTAATTCCATCGCATCTTCGGTCGAATCATTGACGCCTTTGATTAGTAAATATTCGAACATGACTTGGCGGGAAGTTTTGATAATATAATTATCGACGGCAGTCAAAACTTTTTCAAGTGGATATTGATTATTGATTGGCATTAATTCTGAACGCAAATCGTTGTTGCTGGTGTGTAGTGAAATAGCCAGATTAACCTGAATATTTAGATCAACCAATTTATTAATTCCTTCGACAATGCCGGCAGTCGAAATTGAAAAATGTCTAGCGCCGAGACCGAATTTTTTGGGATCGTTTAAAATTTTGATTGATTCGATGACATTATCATAATTCAAAAACGGTTCGCCCATGCCCATATAGACGATGTTGGTGATTTTTTCGTTTTTATCTTTGAGGTAGCGGGCAAAAAATAAAACTTGCTCGACAATTTCCGAGGTGGTCAAATTGCGAGTGAAGCCCATGTGGCCGGTGGCACAAAATTTGCAATCAAGTGGGCAACCGACTTGAGAGGAAACGCAAATGGTTCGGCGAGCGTCTTCGTGAGACATTAGAACCGTTTCAATTTGACAGCCGTCTTCGAGAGTAATTAGTGCCTTGGCAGTTTCATCGGAAAGTTCAAAAAGCTGGGCATCAATTTCTAAGCTAGTTTCTTGATTTAATTTCTGACGCAAATCTTTTGGTAAAGTCGTGACGTCATCCCAATTGTCGACGAAATCTTGAAAAATTGCACGATCGATTTGATCGAGACGGTAGCGAGGTTGATTCGATAGTGATTGATATATTTTAGAGAGATTCATTTAGTTTGGTGTGATGATTGGTTTTATTTTTTATTAAGGATATAGAATCTAGAATCTGGAATCTAGAATCTAGGGTTTTATTCAAGATTCCAGATTCTAAATTCATAATTCTAGTTTTTTGTTATTTCCGCCATAATAATTGCTCCCGCCGTAGCCACATTTAATGATTCAGCCTGACCAATTTGTGGAATAGTAATTTTTTGATCACAAATTTTTTCCAGTTCAACACTCGGGCCATTGGCTTCATTGGCTAAAGTGAGCACCATTTTTTTTGGTCGTTTATATTTAAAAATATCAGCCCCGCCGAGATCAGCGACTAAAATTTCAAAATCATTGGCCTGTAATTTTTTGAGCTCGGCATAGAAATTGATCTGGTCAAAAAAGTTGAGATGGAAAATCGAGCCCATCGAAGCGCGCAGAGTTTTGGGATTATAAATTTCGGCACAGTCGGGACTGAGAATCACATTTTTAATTCCAAACCAATCGCAAGTTCGCAGAATTGTTCCCAAGTTTCCTGGGTCGGCGATATTTTCGAGAGCGACAATTAAATTAGAATTGTAAATCTCTTTAATTTCAAAAAACTTTTTTTCAAAAATCGCCACGATACCTTGAGGCGTCTGGGTGTCGGTTAGTTTGGCCAAATCTTCATCAGAAACCAGCTCGAGACGCGTTTGTTTTTTCTTGGCTTGTTGAATAAAAAAGTTGTTTTGTTTGGCAAAATCGTTGGTAACAAAAATAATTTCGCAGTGGTGTTGACTCTTGAGACCATCTTCGACAAAACGTTTACCTTCGGCAATAAATTTGTTTTCTTGTTTGCGAAACTTTTTTTGCAGTAAAGCGGTGTAATTTTTTAGTTCGTTTTTGCTAAGCATAAGTGTTTGATTATCTAGTGATTATAAACTGAAATTGTCCACTTGTAAACATTTGGCGGATTATTGGATTTTGTGATAAAATAAATTGTGATATAATGAATGAGTAAGATTTTAATATTCAAATATGAGTTCTAAAAAAACTAATTTTTTAGGAATTGATTTGGGCTCGGCGAGCATCAAAATTGTTGAGTTAGAAAACCAAAAAGGAACCCCAAAATTGGTGACTTATGGCTATGCGGAATATTCAGCGGGCATTACCGAAAAAGATAACGAAGAAAAGCTAAACCGTATCGTCGATGTTGTCAACAAAATCTGTCAGCAAGCTGGCACGACTAGTAAATATGCACTTGCAGCGATGCCAGGAGTGGCAGTTTTTAGTTCGATCATCAATTTGCCGAAAATGTCACACAAAGAGCTAGAAGCAGCGATTTATTGGGAAGCCAAAAAATTTATTCCGATGCCAATTGAAGAGGTTATTTTGGATTGGAAAATTCTCGACGATAAACACAAGACCGTCGGCATGACCGGCAAAGGTTTGTCCGATATCAATAATCAGATTAAAGAAGATGGACTAATGATGGCAAACAACAAAAAAATTGATTCTGATAAAAATATCAGAATTTTATTGACCGCTGCTCCAAAGAAATTGGTTGAAAAATATGTGATTATCTTTAAAAAATTAGGTTTTGAATTATTGAGTCTTGAAACCGAATCTTTTGCTTTGAGTCGAGCCTTGATTGGTCCCAACCCAGAAAGTACTTTAATTATTGATCTAGGTGCTAATAATACCGATATTATTATTGTTGAAGATGGGATTCCGGTCCTGAGTCGTAGTGTTGAAACCGGTGGCGACCAGATTAGTCAGATAATTTCGACTAAGCTTGGTTTAAATTTAGAAAAAGCCGAACAATTCAAACGAGATTTAGTGTTTAATCCTGGCGACGAAAGTTTAAAGAGCATTCAGGAAACCCTAGATGCAATTATTAAAGAAGTTCAAAGTTCACTCGAATTATACAATGGTCAAGAAGATAAAGTTGTTGATAAAATTGTTTTGACTGGAGGGACAGCGATGCTGAGTAATGTTGTTGATTATTTTTCTAAAAAACTAAACAAAGTCGTTAGTCTAGGCAATCCTTGGGAGCAAGTGATTCATCCGAATGAGCTCGAGCCAATTTTGGACGAGCTAGCTCCGAGATTTTCAATAGCTCTTGGATTAGCGATGCGTGAAATTAATTAATTTTTTAAATGTTTGACGAGGGTAAAAAAATAAGTCTTTTACCAAGAGAAGATCAGCTCAAAGCCGATGAACATCTTGCTAAAATAAAAAAAGGAACTCCAAATGGATCTGGGGTAGATTTATTTATGCCACAAAAAGAGAAAATTATTGAATCGAAAAATAAAAAAAATGAACATGATTTTTGGAGTAATTTGATTAGTGGGGTCAGACATTTTTTTAGCAGCGAAGCTAATGTCCATAAAGAAAAAATTGTTCCTCAGTATAATTTACCAGAAACCAAAATTGAAAAAGAGGCAGGTGCTCATCGAGTCAAACTTATAGAACCAAAAGAACATGTCTTTTCGTCCCCAGACAAGAAAGAAGCTGTTTTTGGTGAATTTGAAAAGAATGCTGAAGAATTAAAGGCCAAAAAAATTGAAAAAAATGAGATTAAAAAAAATGAAGAGCATTATTCTAAAATTGATAAAATAGATTTTAGTCACGAAGACTCCAAGATTAAAAAAACTCAAAAAAATAACCAATCAGAAATTGATCTAGATAATTTTTTAAATAGTATTATCGAAGAACCGAGGAATTTTGAAAAACCTGAGGCTGATAAAGAAAAAAATAACGCCGAAAGTCAAAACAAAATCAATAAAATGGGTCTAAGTCAAGCCGATTTTCAAGATGACGAAGATGCGGTCGAAATATCTTTGGTCCCAAAATTTCAAAAACGAGCCGAAAGTTATTTTAAACAAAATTTAATTTATTTATTCGTTTGGATTTTTGTTTGTTTGGTGTTTATCGGAGGACTTTATTGGTTTGCAGTAGTTAGATTAACAGATTTAAGTGCAACTCGGGCTAACTTGGAAAACAAGAAACAAGAAATTCAGTCTGAGTTGGCCAAAATGGGTGTGATTCAACGAAAAGTTCAGGTTCTTGAAGATAAACTTAAAGAATCAAAAAATTTACTAGACAATCATATTTATTGGACAAATTTATTTACAGCCCTAGAAAAATATACTCATTCCCAAGTTAGTTATACTGGTTTTAGTGGAACAATCGGTAAAGAATTAGTTCTTAAAGCTACTGCACCAAGCTATAGTGTGGCTGCCAGACAATTATTAATTTTTCAATCCGCCAAAGAAATTGCCAACGATGTTACAATTTCAGAAATCAGCCAAAAAATAAATTCTGAAGACAAAACTTCTCAAGTTAGTTTTAGTTTGACCTTGACACTGAATCCTGAAGTTTTTAAATACAAAAATAATTAAAATATAACATGGCTTTCGTTTATCAAAAAAATACCAAAGATTCAGTAATTGACGAAAAAAATAAACTTGGATTTTTCCGAGGTCTGATTGTTTATCGGGGAAGTCTGGTGATGGTGCTTATTTCGGCAGTAATTATGGCAGCTGGTTATTTTTTGGTAATTTCGCCAAGTGTGGCTGAAATTGTAACTCAAACCAACTCAATTGATTCACTAAACGTCGATATAAAAAATTCTGAAGCCCAGTTAATTCGTTTAAAAAATCTCGAGCAAGAATATAATGCCGTTGATCAGGCCAAAATTGACAAAGTTGAGAGCTTGGTGACAGTGAGTCCTGATTTGCCAAATTTATATATTCAGATTGAGGAATTAGCCAAACAAAACAATCTTGAAGTTAGCTCGATCAAAGCTGAACCAAAAAAGATTGTCGATGCCAAAAGCGGACTAGGGATTGTCGATGTTAGTATCAAAATTAATCAAGGTAACTATGTCGCCCTCAAAAAATTTCTGACGGCAATGGAAAATAACCTTAGAATTTTTGATGTTCAGGATTTAAGTTTCCCAGAAAAAATTGATACCTTTACGATTGAATTATCAGCTTATTATATCCAATGAAAATAACTATCACTAAAAAAATTATTCCACATCTTATTATTGTTGTCCTGGTTTTGGTAACATGTTTTTTTACAGTCAAACCATTTCTTAATAATCTAATTGGAAATAAAACCAGTGAGACATCTACTGATCTCCAAAATAATATCAATAAATCACAATTAGTTAACTTAATGAATTCTTTGTTTGAGAGCAAACAACTGGCAAGTCTGATTTCGATCGGCAAAGGGCTACCAATTTTGGAAAAAACTAGCGACAATGATAATTTTAGTGAAATTAACAAAAATGGCGTTGTTGGTAATATTGGTCGTCACAATCCTTTTAGTGCGACTGAAAATTAATTTTGTCGAATTGAATTTTTCAAATCATTTTTTAAAAAATATTGAATGCCAGATAAAGATTTTAATCTAAAATTTGTTCAAGCCTTGATTGATAAAAAATTGATCACCAAGGATCAACTTCAAGAGGTGATTGAAGAAATTAAAAAAAGCGGTCAATCGATTGAGACCGTTATTTTGGCAAAAGGTTTGGCTGGTGAGACTGAAATTTTACAAATAAAAAGTAAAATTTTGGGAATCGAACCAGTTAATCTCAAAACTGAAAAAGTTGCCAAAGAAATTTTGTCGGTTATTCCAGAAGAGCTAGCTCAAAATTACAAAGTTGTCGCTTTTGATAAAGTTGACGACGTTTTAAAAGTCGCCATTGTCGATCCGATGAACCTCAAAGCACGCGAAGCTGTCAATTTTATTGCCCGCCAAAAAGGCTTAAAGACCCAGTATTATTTGACCGACCAAGAAGGCTTAAGTTTTGTATTTCGAAGTTATGGCGACGTGGCTTCTCAGGTTGAATCAGCTCTCAAAGCCGCCAAAGAAAGAATTGAAGTTGAGCCAGAAGAAGAAATGATTGCTACTGAAGAAGGTGTTCAAGACATGATCAAGAGTGCACCAGTTTCGAAAATGATCGACATTATTCTTCAGCAAGCTGTTGAAAAAAAAGCTTCTGATATTCACATTGAGCCGTTGTTCAAAGAAACGCGAGTGCGTTATCGTATCGATGGAATTTTAAAAACATTTTTAACTTTACCGAAATATATTCATTCAGCCTTGATTTCGAGAGTCAAAGTTATTTCCAATTTGAAAATTGATGAGACTCGTATTCCTCAGGATGGACGTTTTCGCATTACCGTCAACAATAAGCCGATCGATTTTCGTGTTTCGACTTTGCCGTTGGTTGAAAATGAAAAAGTTGTCATGAGAATTTTAGACACGCCAGAAAAAGCTCCAACACTTGAAGATCTTGGTTTTTCTGGTCGAGCCCTTGATGTGATGCATGATCGAATCAAGACTGCTCGTGGAATTTTTCTAGTAGCTGGTCCGACTGGTTCTGGTAAGACGACGACTTTGTATTCGATTTTGAGTGTTTTAAACCGTGAAGAAGTAAATATTATTACACTTGAAGATCCAATCGAATATTATTTGGCGGGTGTCAGTCAATCGCAGATTAATGCCGATGTTGGCTTCACTTTTGCTTCGGGTTTGCGTTCAATTTTGCGTCAGGATCCCGATATTATTATGGTGGGAGAAATTCGTGATGACGAAACTGCCGAGCTGGCGATTCATGCTGGTTTGACGGGTCATATCGTTCTTTCGACTCTGCACACCTCGGATTCTTTTGGAGCGATTCCACGTTTGACTGATATGAATGTCGAGCCGTTTTTAATTACCTCGACTTTGAATGTGGTGGTGGCCCAACGTCTCGGTCGTCATTTGTGCCAAAAGTGTAAAAAAGAAGTTACAATTAGCCCAGAATTACGTCAAGAAATCGTCGACCATTTGAAAGAAATTCCAAACCTCGAAGAATATTGGCCAGCTGGAATTGATAATCTTAAATTTTATAGAGGCGAAGGTTGTGATGAGTGTGGTGGTTCGGGTTACAAAGGACGAATCGCGATTGTTGAAGTCTTGCCAATGACTGATAAGCTCAAAGAAATTATCGAAGCCAAAGGTAATTTAGCTGAAATGAAAGCTGAATTCCGTCGTCAGAAAATGATTACCTTGGAAGAAGATGGAATTATTAAAGCTCTGAGAGGGGAGACGACTATTGAAGAAGTTTTAAGAGTTACTAGAGAATAAACTACATGCCACTATTTGAATACAAAGCAAAAAATTCTCGCGGTCAAAATGTCAGCGGGTTAGTCGAATCAAATGACCAAGAAAGTGCCGCTGAAATTCTCACTGATCGTGAGTTAATTTTGATTTCAATCGAAGAAAAGAAAAAAAATATTTTTGAGGGTTTAAAATTTTTTGGTCGCATCAAGACCAAGGATGTGGTTATTTTTTCACGTCAGTTGGCGGTAATGATTTCAGCGACAATTCCAATCGTCAAATCGCTTCAGGTTTTAACCAAACAAATTACCAACCCTCGATTTAAAAAAATAATTAGCGATATTGCTGATGATGTCGATGGCGGTTCCCAGCTTTCATCAGCGCTCGCCAAGCATGATGATGTTTTTGATGATTTTTTTATCAGTATGATCAAGACGGGTGAAACGACTGGTCGCTTGGATAAAGTTTTGGTGTATCTGGCTGATCAAAAAGAAAAAAGTTATGAATTAAATAGCAAAGTCAAAGGCATGTTGATTTATCCAGTCTTTGTCTTTTTTATGTTGATTGCTGTCGGCGTGATTGTGATGGTGTTTGTGGTACCAAAATTAATTAATGTGATTACTGAATCTGGTGGCGAATTACCATTTAGTACGCGTCTCTTAATTGGGACGAGTAATTTTTTGGTCAATTGGTGGTGGATTTTATTAATTATTAGTATAGGCTTAGTTTTCTTGTACAAAGTTTATACCAAGACCAAAGATGGTAAACATCATTTGGATTATTTAAAACTAAAAGTGCCAATTTTTGGGCCATTGTTTCAAAGAATTTATTTAGTTCGTTTTTCACAGAGCTTAGCGACCTTATCTGATGGTGGGGTGCCGTTGCCATATGCTTTGGAAGTTATTTCTGAGGTTGTTGGGAATGAAGTTTATAAAGATTTGATTCTGGAAACCAAGAAAGATGTCGAAGATGGTAATCCGATTGCTGGTGTGTTTCTCGAAAGTGATGTGGTACCAGATATGATTTCGCAAACACTTTCAATTGGTGAACAATCAGGAAAATTGAGCGAAATTTTATCAAAAGTCTCAGATTTTTATAGCAAAGAAATTGAAAGTATCTTGGAAAATATTGTGGCCTTAATTGAGCCAGTGGTGATTATTATTATGGGAGTAGCGGTGGCGATGATGGTTTCGGCGGTGATTTTGCCGATGTATAGTATGTCGACGGCGATGTAGGATAAAGTATCAAGTATTAAGTATAAAGTATAAGGTATCAAGTATCGGGTATAAAGTATTAGGTATTTTTTTGAAAAGGCCGTGCGTTGATTTTAAAAAAATAAAAACAGTAATGACAAGAGAATATAATTTCTACGTTTACATTATGGCCAACGTCACTGGAACTACCTATATTGGAGTTACTAGCAATTTAATCCGTCGAGTTTATGAACATAAATCAGATTTAATAGAAGGTTTTACTAAAAAACATCAATGTCATAAATTAGTTTATTTTGAACATTACGAGCATACGGATTATGCGATTAAAAGAGAGAAAGAAATTAAAAAATGGCGACGAGAAAAGAAAGAAAATTTGATAAGCAAAATGAATATTCTCTGGAAAGATTTGTACGATGATTTATTAAATTAATTTTTTGAATTTATTAATTTAAGTCTAGATTTATTTTTTTAATCAAATAATACCTAACTTTTAAACCAAAAAAATTACTGTCATTTCGAACGGAATTTTGTACTCAAAATGTAGAGAGAAATCCCTCTCGGGAAGGCAAAGTGTTGATTTAAAAAAAGAATTTGTTGAACGCACTAAACTTATTTTCAAAGTTTATTTTTACAAAAACATCCTCGGATGGAGAGGGATTTCTCTCTGCATCCCAGATTACTGGGATTCCGTTCGAAATGACAACGCGCAGTTGGTTTTTTGGGTGCTTGGTCGTTCATTTGCTTAATGGCATACAAAATAGTAGGCAAGAAATTCATTTATAATTTAAAATTGTCGCGTTATCCACCTTCCCCTTGGCATAAAAAATCAAAATTTGGTATAATAGTTTAATAAAACAAAAAATAAAGAAAGGTCGATTGTTTTTTAAAAAATATAAATAAGAAAAAATAATTAATATAAAAAATTATGAAGAAATTTAACAAAGGTTTTACTTTGGTCGAGCTTCTCGTTGTCATCGCCATTATTGGTATTTTGGCAACATTGGCAACCGTTTCTCTAAATGGTGCTCGTGAAAAAGCCAGAGATGCAAGAAGAATTAGTGATGTCAAGCAAATGGCAACTGTTTTAGAAATCGCGGCTGTTAATAATTCATCTGAAGCATTAACTGTTTGTACTGATGCTCATGATGCTACAATTGATTGTAGTACTACTATTGCAGGAGATGTTGCGCAATTTGCTAACTTTATTGATCCTAAACATGTTGCTTCTGGTGACGGAGCTACTGTTCCTTGTACTACTGGTATAGTAGGTGCAGGTGCAATTTGTGACTATTCAATTAGTAAGAAACTTGGTACAGCTGGTGCAACTGTTGGTGATTATGAAATCTGTTTCTATTTGGAATCGGGTTCCGGAGACTTGTTAAAGGGTCTTAATAAAGTTACTACTGGTGGTGTATTGTCTGGCGGTTGTAATTAATCATTTTATAGATAGTTTAAAAAGAGCTCCTCTTGGGGCTCTTTTTGTTTTTGAAAAGAGATGTCATCTCTGGGAGAGATGACATCTCTAATAAAGCATCGCTTTAAGCTCTGATATTTTTACATTTTATGCTATAATATAAACATAAAAATTAAAATAAAAATATGCAATCAAATCAAGGTTTTACTCGTTTAGAAATTTTACTGGTCGTCGGGATAATTGGTATTTTGGGAATTTTATCAATAATCCTCTTAAATAATTGCCAGCAAAAAACCCGTGACGCTCAGCGCTTATCTGATGTGCGCCAGATTGAAGCCGGACTTCAGATGTATTATACCGAAGGGTCTAGTTTTTCAGGAGCGTGTTTGGATCAAGGTGAGGGGAGTGTTTTAAAAACGATATTGTGTAATGCTACCAATAATCCATATATTTCTTGGGCAAATTATCAGGACCCAGATTTTTCTAGTTTAGCAGCTTGTGATAGTACTACTTCAGCAACAAAATGTAGTTGTGCTTATGGTCTTCAAATCGTCAACAAAGATGAATATCGACTTTATTTTTGCTTAGAAAAAGGCGCGAACGGAATTGGTAAAGGTTTGCATTCAATTTCGAGGAATGGGTTTGATAAATAGAAGCTAGAAGCTGGAATATAGAATCTTGAATCTAGAATCAGAATAAATTATAAAATTTTCTTAATTCAAGATTCCATATTCTAGATTCTTTTTCTGCTTTATTTAATATTTATTATGTATATAGAATCGCTTGTCATTATATTTTTTCTTGGTCTCACGATCGGCAGTTTTTTGAATTGCCTGGCTTATCGTCTGAGTCACGAAGAAGACGGCTGGCTTACCAAATTTCTTCGTGGTCGTTCGATTTGCCCTGGGTGTCGCCATACTTTAGAAAGTAAAGATTTGATTCCAGTGATAAGCTTTGCTTGGCTCGGTGGAAAATGTCGTTATTGCAAACAAAAAATTTCCTGGCAGTATCCGCTAGTCGAATTACTGACCGCAGGCATCTTTACGTTTATTTTCTATCAGCAAGGAATTTCTTTGCCGGCACTCTTTGGAATTGGGACCAGTGTCGATTGGATGCTGTGGCGAAATTGGTTGATTGCTGGGACTTTGATTGTGGTTTTTCTGGTTGATCTCAAAAAAATGATCATCCCCGACAAAATAATTTTGCCAGCTGGAATTATTATTTTTTTAGCGAATTTATATTTTGGATTTTCATGGTCAGAAATGCTAATTTCAGGAGTGATTATCGGCGGATTTTTCTTGATTCAATATCTCGTTTCAAAAGGCAAATGGATTGGCTTTGGTGATGTCAAATTCGGATTGGTAATTGGAATATTTTTTGGCTGGTGGGGATTATTGGCGTTGTTTCTGGCTTATATAATCGGTGGAATCACAGCGACAATTTTACTCTTGGGCAAATTCAAGCACGCCAAGAGCCAAGTTCCTTTTGGTCCATTTCTGGTGATTGGAAGTTTGCTGACACTTTTTTGGGGACCGATGATTTGGGAGATTTATCAAAGAATAATTCTTTTGAACTAAAATGATTTGGAAAATAAAAAATAAAATTAGTGCTTTTACCTTGATTGAGATGATGGTTGTCATCGCGGTTTTTGCAATTGTAACAACAATTGTGGTGGCAAATTATAACAGCAGTAAGGATCGTCGAAATTTGAACAATTCGGCTGAATATTTAGCGGCGGTTTTGAGAGAGGCGCGTACAATGGCGCAGACTGGGCAAACTTTTGATGGTCTAATTGAAAGTGGAGCTTCTCGACCGAAAAATGGGTTGGGGGTTTATATTCAAGACCAAAGTAATTATGTTCTTTTTGCGAATCAAGATTCTGATTTTAATTATGATTCTAGTGTCGATAAAATATTGCAAAACTATATACTGCCAGAGCATGTAATTTTTTCTAGCGAATCTGGTGGAATTGGTTCACGTGTAGGTAAGAGTTTTATTTTTACAGCCGATGGCGGAATGTATTTTGATAGTGGGGCCATAAAATTAATTTTATCAAACCCAGACTTAGCAGTTTCCAAATGTATCAATATTAAAAAAGAAACTGGTAGTATTGAAATAGGCGATTGTGATAATTGCACGATTGCTGGTTGTCCAGCCAATGATTTGATTTGTGATGAAAATAATGTAATGCAAAACAATTATACGTGTAATGTCGAAAGTGGAGCTTGTGTAAATTCACCCACACTTAACGAATCCTGTGACGCAACTTATATTTGTAGTGATGAAAATACACGGAAAAATCAGATTTGTTTTGAAGGGGAGTGTTTTGATCAATCTGATGATTGTGATTCTGGATATGAATGTGTGGCTGGAGAATGTGTCGAAACCATTATTTTAAATGTTGGCGATTTTTATCAGGGAGGTATAATAGCGTATATTTTACAACCTGGTGATCCGGGATATATTGAAGGCGAAGTACATGGTTTAATTGCCGCATTGAGTGATAAATCAACAAATTCTGTTTGGGGTACAACAACAGGATCTTGTTCAACTGTGTTAATTGGAGCATCGGGTATTGAAATAGGAACTGGTCTTTTAAATACAAACATGATTAGTTCATTGTGTGGTAGTAGCTCTTCTGCCCGTTATTGTTATAATTATAGCGTCATGGATTCCGGGATAACTTATGATAATTGGATTTTGCCATCAAAAAATGAATTATATAAATTGTATTTAAATCGAAATTTGATTGGAGGATTTACCTTAAATAGTTATTGGAGTTCATCTGAGTCTAGGGCTAGTTATTCTTGGTTTCAGTCTTTTTCGTCGGGATTGTCAGTTGAAGAGATGAAAAGTCTTGCATTAAAAGTGAGATGTATTCAATATTTTTAAAAAAAATGTTAAAAAAATATTTTAAATCTCAATCTGGCGTTACCCTTATCGAATCATTAGTCGCGATGATGGTGATTACGGTTGGTCTGGTGGCGATTTTAAGTTTAGCTTTAAGTAGTTTGACTCGAGCAAAAGTGTCAAAAGAACAAATTGTAGCCACAGCTTTGGTTCGCGAGGGAATTGAAATTACGCGCACAATTCGTGATACAAATTGGTTACAGGATATTGGATGCTGGAGTGTTAATGGTTGTGGATTAGCTGATGATCTTTATGCTTTAGATTATACAAACGCAAGTAGTTTAGATGAAGCTACGAGGTTTTCGGGTGATATTGAAGAATTTATTTTTTTGGACAATGATGCCTCGATTTTGAAAGAAAATTCAGAAAGTTTTTATAATCATAGCTCGGGTGATGCTACAATTTATCGTCGAGTGGTTCAAATTGAAGCTGGAAATATTACTGAATCAAAACATATACGTTGTCGAGTTTATTGGAATGCTCGCGGCAAAGATTTTTATGTTGATGCCGAAACTATTTTAACTAATTGGCGCTAAAATGAGAAAAATAATTAAAAATCAATCTGGTTTTACATTAGTTGAATTACTGATGACAATTTTTATTTCAATAATTATCGTGGTCGGTGCGACTGGAATTTATGTTTATAGCACCAAAGCTCAGCAAACAACTTTGAAATTAAACGTCGTTGCTCAAGATACCCAATTTTTGTTTGACACTATTAGTCGTAAAGTGCGAGAGGGTGAAATTGATTATAGTTATTATGGAGGGACTTGGAATTCTACTGATTCGATTGATGCTAATGGCGATGGTAATATAGATGAAACTGAAAAAGAT
>Ga0172381_10002983_pt1 | contig 18239 bp, 17 predicted proteins | sample Leawel6488metaG_FD_119754 | JGI IMG/M metagenome (GOLD analysis project Ga0172381, IMG submission 119754) | Leachate microbial communities from a municipal landfill in Southern Ontario, Canada - Leachate well 64-88 metaG | ecosystem: Engineered > Solid waste > Landfill > Unclassified | place...
AACCAAATCAATGGTCTGGGATATATCCTGGCTGCTGGATATAATCGGGTTTATCTTATAGCCGGTAAGCGAAGAGACATGGTCAATTGCAAAAATATTTAAAGGGTCTGCGGTAGCCAGCGTGATAGTATCCCCTATTTTAGACAGCGGGACCATCTGGTAATGACGGGCAATATTAACCGGGATCATTTTTACAACCTCAGGGTCAATCTTAAAACGCTTGAGATCCATAAGCGGGAGGCCCAACCCTTCGCTTAAGGTAGAGACTAGCTCATGCTCTTTGATAAATTTTAAGGCAACAATTATATCGCTAAGCTTGCCGCCCTTCTCTTTCTGGGTTAAGAGTGCCTGCTCAAGCTGCTCCTGAGTGATTATTTTATTATTTATCAGGATTTCCGTGAGGCGGTCTTTTAAAGATACCATTATTCCTTATCTTTATAATATTTTGCTATCGCCTTTTTGATATCCGAAGAGGTGGAGACAAATGTCTGCACGCTGCAGCCGGATAAAAATTCCACATCCTCGATAGCCTGCACATTGAGAGGATTAGACATCGCCAGGGTAAGGTTATTTCCGATTTTATCAACCGGCATCAGAAGGTACTGCCTGGCTACCCTGCCGGGGACAACATTAATTATTTCAGGATTGATATCGTAATTTCCCAAAGGAAGATAAGGGAAACCGTACTGCGCAGTCAATGATTGGGCGATATCCTCCTCTTTTACAAAACCCAGTTCCACCAGAATCTCGCCGATAAGCCCGCCCCTGTCCTTTTGCACACTCAAAGCCTTCTCAAGCTGCTGGTCATTGATTATGCCCCGCTCCACAAGCAACTCTCCAAGCTGTTTATTAATTATCCTTCTTAATACCATATATTTAACGGTCCTTAAAGATGATTACGCGGTTACGCCCGCCGCTTTTGGCTATCCCCAAAAGCTCCCTTGCCTTATCAACCAGCTCCTCGGAGGTTATCCCATCCAACGGGTTTTCGCTGACTCCGGCGCTGACAGTAATTTTCCTTATGGGGTCAACGTATTCGCTATAGCTAAACTCAACCTTCCCTCTTATATTCTCAGCTACCTCTTGGGCTTCGCGCTTATTCTTTTCCGGGAGTATAACCGCAAACTCATCATCGCCGATCCTGCCCACACGGTCAATCTCGGTTACCGACTCCCTGATAAGCGAGGCTATCCTCTTTATCGCTGACTCAGCCTGAAGAGAACCAAAGGAATGATTATACTTCTTAAAGTTATCTATATCTACAACAATGAAAGAGCAGGGCCGGCGATAAGCAATAGCCCTCTTGATCTCTTCGCTCAGACGGTTACGCATAAATGCCTCATTATATAAGCCGGTAAGAGAATCTTTTACCTCGAGCCTTCTCACGTTACGCGTTAAGATATCATTCTCTACGGCAATAGCTATCTGTTTAGAGAATATATCCAATAGCTCTGCATCCTCCTTTGAATAAGAGAAGTCTTCGCGCGTATTCCCCACCCCAAGCAGCGCGATAACCCTTTTACGCAGGTATACCGGCAGGGCTAAGGTATTCTTAAGATTAAGTTTCTCGCGCACAAAGACAGAAAACGCCTCAGTAGATGCGTTCTCCTTATCTAAAACCATGGCCTTATTACTGCTTTTAGAAATCTCAAGCATAACGTCTTCTGCCGGATCTATTTTAATATCCATAAGGTATTCGGAATCAGACCCTTCAGCCACGCGTACCGCTAAGGCCTCCTGATGCTCATCCCTGAAAAACAGGTAAGCTAAATCAGAGTTCGCCAGAAGCCTTGCCTTTTCTACCGCAATCTTAAGTATATCGTCCAGATTCTCGGATTGCGAAATCTGGGAACTTATCTGAAGCAGGCTAGAGAGCACGATAACCTTCTTTTGAATACCCAGGTTAATCTCAGCCGTCCTTTCGCCGTAAGTCTTTAATTCATCCATATTGCTGCGTATACGCTGGGTAAGCTTATTAAGGGCATCCCCAAGATCGCCAACCTCGTCATCGCTTTCTATACTCAACCTGTGTGATAAATCACCGTCGGCGATTAGCTTAGCATCAGAGGTAACCGTAAGAACGCGGTCAAATACCTCCTTAGTAACAAAAAAGCCTATAGCCGCAATCACGATACTTATAAAAAGAGCAAGCAATATATCTATTTTCAGCCCTATGCGCGGAAGCACATAAGTAGAAACAATATACGAGCTTACCAATAAAGGTAAAACCGACATTAAGGCAGCGGAAATCATTAATTTATGCTTAAGCCCGCGCGAAGATAAAGAAAGTAAACCGCGATTCTTCGCCATCTCTAACCTCCCATTTTTATAAAAAGCATTTTAGTCTTAAGATTATACCCCTTAACGCATTATCTGGCAATAGTTTTGTTAAATTCCTCAACCAGAAACGCCTTGTCCACCCCGGTCTCGATAAAATCCCAGGGGAGAAATTCATCAATTGCCTTTTCTTTCAGATAAAAACAGGGGTCAATTCCGGCATCCCTGAAAGAGGCATCCCATAGATCAAAATTAAAGGAACTGCTCCAGGCATCAAACCTTGCCCCTTTATTAAATGCATTCAAAATCACCTCCGATAACCTTCTGTCTCCGCGCGAGAAAACACCTTCCAGAAAACTCATCTTCGGGTTATGAAAACTAATTTTAAGCCTTTTACGCTTAAGTGACCTCTCCCTGATATAATCCTGCCTGCGCTTCATATTATCCAAATCTATCATTGCCGCCCACTGTAAAGGGGTATGCGGCTTAGGGATAAGATTACTGACGCTTAAGTTTACGGTTGCAGCTGGCTGCTTAATCTCTTTTCTTAAATCAGAGGCCTTTACGGAAAAATCAATAATGGCATCAAGGTCCTCATCCTTTTCACCCGGGATACCGATCATAAAATAAAGTTTTACGTGTTGATAGCCGCAAGAATAGGCCTCTTTTAAGGCTTGAGAAAATTCCTCGCTATTAAAATCTTTAGCTAATAAATCCCTTAAGCGCTTCGAGCCTGCCTCCGGCGCAAAAGTAAGCCCGGTCTTCTTAAATTTCGCAATTAAAGAGGAAACTTTTCCGATTATAAGTTTGGCCTTGATTGAAGGCAGGGAAAGGCCAACACCCAAAGGTTTAAATAAAGAGATAAGCCCGGTTAAAAGTCCTTCTAGGCAGGGATAATCACTGACCGATAAGCCTGAGAGAGAAAGCTCCTCATACCCGCTGCATTTATATAATGAATCCGCTAAGTCCACAACAGCATCCTGATTACGGTAACGCAAAGGAAAATAATGCGAACGCGCCTGGCAAAAGCGGCATCTGTTAGGACAGCCGCGCATAACCTCCAGGGTAATCCGATCATGCACTATCTGCACATTAGGCACAATCCAGTCTTTAGGAAAATAGCTTGAATTCAAATCCCGCACAAAACGCTTTCTAATCTTTAAAGGAACGCCATCCCGGTTGGGGACAAATCTTTTAATAACCCCCTGCCCGTCATAATCTACGTCATAAAGAGAGGGCGCATAAACCCCCTCAATTTTTGATAAAATACACAATAGCTCTGATTTAGGCATCTTGCCTGATTTATAGGCATCTTTATACTTACGATAGGTATCGGTGACCTCCAAAAGCAATTCCTCGGCCTCACCGATCACAAAAAGATCAAAGAAATCATGCATGGGCTCAGGATTTAATGTGCAGGGCCCTCCGGCAATAACCAGCGGATAATTATGGCCTCGCTCCCGTGCCCTTAAGGGAAGATGCGCCAAATCCAGAATATTTAAGACATTCGTATAGCCTAACTCCGACCCTAATGAGAAACCGGCTAAATCAAATTCTATCAACCTTCTGCGGGAATCAAGAGACAAAATCTCTCTTTTGTTTAGGCGCAGGATTTTCTCTAAATCAATATCCGGGGCAAAAAATCTCTCGCATACGGCATCGCTAATACTATTAAGGAGGCCGTAAATAATACGCACCCCTAAATTACTCATTCCTATTTCATAAAGATCCGGGAAAATAAGGGCAAATTTTATAAGGGCAGCATCAAAATCCTTACCAACCGCATTCCATTCCTTGGCGATATACTGCCCGGGGCGCTTAACTTCTAAGAGTATATCCTCGTACATAATTAAAAAACCGACCTCCTCTTGTCAATATTCGCCAGTATCCCCAAGGCGATAAAGGTTACAAACATCGAGGAACCGCCGTAACTCATCAACGGCAGAGGTATGCCGACTATAGGGGCAAAGCCCATATTCATGGCTATATTAATCATTACCTGAAGGGAAAGAAGCAAAGAAATCCCAAAGGCCATTAATTTACCGAAATGATCGCGGGTCCTCTGGGCAATTAAAAAACCCTGGCGTATTAAAAGATAATATAAAAGCAAAAGTACGATCCCGCCCAAAAGCCCCCATTCCTCGGAGAAAGTAGCAAAAATAAAATCCGTATGCGCCTCAGGCAAGAACCTAAGCTGGCTCTGCGTGCCCGAAAGCCACCCCTTACCCCAGAATCCCCCTGAACCAATAGCTATCTTAGACTGTATAACCGTATAACCTGCGCCCAGAGGATCGACGTTGGGATTTAAAAAAACCATAAGCCGATCCTTCTGGTAGTCTCTCAGGAAATACCAGGCAAAAGGCATAAATGATAGAATCGAACCCAACAGGATAAGTATGTACCTCAATTTAACGTTAGAAAGATAAACCATGGAGATAAAAATAAAGAGGATTATTAACCCGGTCCCCAAGTCAGGCTGTTCGATTATTAGGCCCATGGGGATAACCACAAAAAATAACGGCAGCGCCATGGCGCGGAAAAAACCGAATTTCTCAGAAAGCAGTGAAACATTATCGGCATTCTTCAGGCTGTAATAACGCGCCAGGAAAATAACCATAACTATCTTAACAAGCTCCGAAGGCTGAAAGTTAAACCAGCCAAACCTTAACCAACGCTGCGCCCCTAAACGTACAGAGCCCAATATAAGGACTAAGAGGAGGAAAAACAACGCACTGATATAAAAAAAGTAGTTCCAATCCCAGAATCTGCGGTAATTGATACTGGAGACCGTAAAGAAAAGCGCTACCCCCAGCACAATCCAGAGTATCTGTCGCTGGTATATATTCTGCCAGGACTCACTCTCCCTCTGATAAGTACTGCTGAATATAGAGATAACGCTCAATATGCAAATTAAAAGCGCTAATAAAAGTATTGTTAAGGATGAATTCCTCATATCAACCCCTGGGCCTTCATCGCCTCTATTATCTGTTTTGCTATTACACAGGAATTATACCCCGGACCGCCGTTCTCTAAAAAAACAACCATCACAAACTTAGGCTCCTTATAAGGAAAAAAACCGCTAAACCAGGCATGAGACTGTTTTGGAGGAACCTGGGCGGTACCGGTTTTACCGGCAACAGATACCCCCGTCGAAGATAATACATTAGCCGTACCGCTTGGCTCGCTAACCGCAGACCTTAGGCCTTCCCTGATAAGGCTTAAAGTCTCCGGCTTAAGATTAAGCCTTTCAGGCTTTTTATGATACCTGGATAAATTCTTGCCGTCGATAGACTTAGTTATATAGGGAGTAACCATGTATCCGTTGTTGGCAAAGGCAGCCATCATCCGCACAACCTGCAAAGGGGTAACTAAAACCTCTCCCTGGCCTATGCTTAAATTAGCCGTATCTCCGTCAAACCAGTTCTTGAAGGCACTTATCTTCCTCAGTAATGGGGAAGGAATAAAACCCTGCTTTTCATAAGGGATATCAAAGCCCGTCGGATGAGAAAATCCCAGCTTAAGCGCATAATCATGCATAGCTAAAGGCCCGGCAAGCAAGCCGGATTTATAGAAAAAAACATTACAGGAGTGAGCCATCGCAGCAATGATATCCTGCGCACCATGGCTACCCCAGCATTTAAATTCCTGTCTGCCTACCTTAAGGCTTCCCTGACAGAGAAAAGAGGAATGCTGATTTATCTTTTTATTCTCCAAGGCTGCGGATGCAACTACTAACTTAAATATAGAACCGGCAGGATACAATCCGCTTATAGCGCGGTTAATTAAAGGCGCAGCCGGATCCTTAAAAAGCCTCGAAACAGCACTGCCCTCCTTGCCAAGGAAAACCTCCGGATTAAAGCCGGGTGAACTGGCTAAAGCGATAATCTCACCGCTATAAGGGTTCATGATAACAACCGCCCCCCGCCTTCCGCCCAAGGCATCTTCTACTATTTTCTGCACCCTTATATCAATAGTAACTTCTATATCTTTTCCGTTAACCGGAGGCTTAAATCCCAGCGTACGCACAAGCCTTCCGCGATGGTCAACCTGAAAAGATATCCCGCCTTCTTCATCGCGCAAATAATAATCATATTTCTCCTCAAGCCCGCCAAAACCCACGAGATCCTTAGTCTTATAACCGTAATCTTCCAGCTTGGTAAGACGCCAACGGTCTATCTCACCCAAATATCCCAAAAGATGACAGGCAAGTTTAATATTAGGATAATCTCTCATCGGATTAGCCTGAACAGTTATATACGGATAATCGATCCTCAGCTGGCCTAAAGCAACCGCCTCCCTTAATTTTAAATTACTGGCTATAACCACGGGCATCGAAGAAAAAGAATACGAACGCCTGATAACCGCATCCAGGTCCTTGGGATCTTTACCTAATATACGGGAAATTTTAGAGATCAATTCATCCTGCTGCCTGTAATCCTGAGGCGTAAGCATAAGGTCATAAGAGATCTTATTACCGGCAATGACCAGGCCATTGCGGTCAAGAATTCTCCCCCGGCTACCCCTCTGACTTATCAGCCTGATGCAGTTTTTATCTCCTAATCCCCGCAGGTTCCTGCCTTGAATAATCTCAAGATTAAAGAGCCCGGCCGTAATTAGAAGGAAAGCTGCGGTCAGAAACCAGATTGCTATCTTAACCCTGCCCATTTTGCCATAACCCTCACAGTTAAATAAAAACACAATGCCGTATATATTGAAGAAAGGATAAGAATACGGGTAAATATACCCAGGGGTAGGGATACCCCGGCATAAACTAAGGTCAACCCGATAATCAGGTTATTTAATAAGGCGACTGCCAATATAAAAAGGGTACGCGAAAGGTTATCCTCTATGGATACGCGCCGGACTAAATTGGCGATTAACAAAACCCAGAGAGGGAGTAATACCGCATTAACCCCGAAAAGGTGCAGAGAAAAAACATCTTTAAATATACCGGCAAATAAGCCTACGGCTAAAGCCGGCTTAAGCCTTAAATAAACCGCGCCTGTAAATACCGCCACCATAAGAAGGTCCGGCCTTACGCCGAAAAACTTGAAATGTTCAAGGATAGTTATCTGCAAAAGGGCAAATAAAGCGGTAAGAATAAAAACTGACTGAGGCCTCATTGAACTACTACCAGTATTTCTTCTATATTAGAGAAATTAACCGCAGGCCTGATTAGGGCATAACGGCTTAGGCCGGAAAATTCCCTGCCTATCTCAACTACTGTCCCGATCAATATCCCCTTAGGATAAGCCGCATCCAATCCCGAACTTATTATTATATCCTGGGTTTTTATATCAGCATCTTCGGGAAGATACTTCATAATCAAATTCCCCCCCAGGGTCCCGGATACCAAACCCTCCTGCCGGCTGCGCTGGACAATACCGGATACCCCTAAATTAGGATCATTCAAAAGAATTATCCTGCTGGTATGCTCTGTGGTTTCTATTACCCTGCCTACCAGCCCTAAATAAGTTATTGCGCTCATCCCCTTACGGATACCGCTATAACTGCCTTTATCGATCACAATCCCCAGCGACCAATTATCCGCAGGGCGTGCAATTACCCCGGCAGCTATTAACTTAAGCGGCGATTTATTTTTAAACGCAAGGGCCTCTTTAAGGCGCAGGTTCTCCAAATAATATTCATTTAAAGAATTAATCTTATTCTTCAGAAAATCGTTTTCCCTCTTTAATGACTGATTCTCCATAAGGTTTCGGTGAAAGAAAATAATCCCTGCAGCTTCGCGCTTTAATAAACCAACCAGGCCAAGCGGCTGCCTTAAAGATGCATTTACCGGTTTTCTTATTAGGGATACGGACAGGAAAAGGAGCACAAACAGCAGGATAGAAAATAATAAAATTCTTAGCTGTTTTCTGGTAAGCTTAAACACATTCTAATGTATTTGTGAAAGGCTAGCTATGTATCTCTGGCTTAATGGAAACCGTGACCTTCTTAAGGTATTTAATTTCGTTTAATACCTTTCCGGTGCCGTTAGCTACGGCGGTAACCGGATCATCGGCGATATGCACCGGCAAACCGGTCTCCTCAGATATGAGTTTATCCAAACCTTTTAATAAAGAACCGCCCCCGGCTACAACAATGCCATGCTCGATTAAATCCGAGGCTAATTCCGGAGGTGTCCTCTCTAAAGAAATCTTGGTCACCTCTAATATGGCCCTTAAGGGTTCCTGCAGCGATTCGCGGATCTCCTCGCTGGTTATAGTAACCATCTTAGGGAGGCCTGCAATTAGGTCCCTCCCCTTTACCTCTAAAGTCAACTCTTCCTCTAGGGGATAAGCTGAGCCGATCTTAATCTTTATATCTTCAGCGGTACGCTCCCCAACCATGAGATTATAGGTTTTCTTAAGGTACTCGATGATAGCCTCGTTCATTTCATCTCCGCCGATACGTATAGACTTAGAGAATACGATTCCCGCAAGAGAGATAACCGCTATCTCTGTTGTCCCGCCGCCGATATCTATAATCATATTACCCACAGGCTCCTGTATAGGCAACCCTACGCCTATTGCCGCGGCAATGGGCTCTTCTATAAGAAAGACCTCGCGTGCCCCTGCGCGCTCCGCAGATTCCTTCACCGCCCTGCGCTCAACCTCGGTAATACCCGAAGGTATAGCAATAACAATCCTGGGCCTTATCTGAAAACGCCTATGCCTTACCTTGCGGATAAAATGCCTTAGCATTGCCTCGGTAACCTCAAAATCCGTGATTACGCCATCCCTCATAGGCCTGATGGCAATAATATTGCCCGGGGTGCGGCCTAACATTCGCTTGGCCTCTTCCCCTACGGCTAATACATTAGAGGTACCCCGCTCTACAGCAACAACCGAAGGCTCGCAAAGCACAACGCCCTCTCCCTTTACATAAACAAGAGTTGTAGCTGTCCCTAAATCAATACCTATATCATTAGAGGCCAGGTCTAAAATGTAATCGGAAACCTTCTTTAATATCTCCTTAAATTTACCCATGAGTTCTCCTTGTGCCTTATGGCAAAAAGGCTTTAAAAACAGTGTAAAGTGGATTTTAACAGGAATTAAACTATATGTCAAATAAAAACTTAAAGAAAACCCCTACTCCTCCCTCCAAGAAATAACCTTCTTGGTTGCAGGATGAATTACTATACTGTAGTGGGACCCCTTTTCTTCACCAAAATAAGCATCTACATTAAACCTAAGGTACTCTGACCTGACATCAAAAACAGGCAATAAGGAAAGCAGATCCTGCTCCTGGCGTAATCCCAAAGTAGTAAACCTCCTTAAATCATCCAATAATGTAGAAAGGGTGGCAATTCCATACTCCGGCTCTAACCCTAAAGCAAAGGCATCAACAGGAGGCTCAATCCTGTTTTTGCTTCTAAAACTTATGATCGCATCAGCCGAATCATTATCCAAACCCAAGGCTAACAAAACCCCTTTACTTGCAGTATTGATATTTATCCTGCCGCTACCATAAACAGTCACCAGGTCCTTAAAAAGCAGGAAATTTTCCTTATCCATCCCCTCAACCAATAAAACCTCATTCACCGAACTAAAGGGGCGCATCCCTGAATTAGCGATACTCTCCGCCAAATCCTCACCTACCCCGGGCAGCCTTTTGAGTATTTGAATTGAGGCAGTATTAAGATTAATTAAAGCGCCTTCATCAATAATCTCAGTATTTTCGCCGCTAATAATTTTATCAACAAAATAGTACCTTAGGGAATTGCCGGCGCAGAAATCTATCCTCTCTTCGCGCGATAGCTCCTGCATTGTATCATATTGGGCAGTAGGGTCTTTCTCTCTTAAATAGAAAACCGAGGCCAAGGCAGAACGCGCTAAAGGCAGAGAAAGCGTTATGCGCCTGTATGCCCGGGCAAACTTTATCTCCTGAAAAACAAAAGAGGTTAAAGCCATCGCCAAAACAGAAAGCACCATTATCGCCCAGAGGCAGATAACCAGGATACTGCCGTTGTTCTTTTGTGGCTTATGCGCGGGGCAAGAAAACAGTTTTGACATACTCCTGCCTTTCATCTCTAATCATAAGTTTAACCGCTACAGGTAAATAATCATAAGGCCATTCTTCCAGCCAGACGTAATCGTTTATCTTAAGATCTAAGAAAAGATACGTAAACTTAGCCTCTTTTACCCCTTTTAAAAAAATACTGCCCGGCGCTGCCTCTACCTCAAGCTCAATGGAGCCGCCGGATGCAGTAATTTCCGGAAGTGTCTCTGAAACCCTTAAGAGGGTATTAGTTTGACTGTCGTAATAATAGGTGATGCGGGAAGGAATGAGATCAGAGAAGCCGGCAAAGCTGACTCTTGTCTTAGATCCAAAAAATAGAGGCTTACGGCAAGGCTGCTCCTGCCTTATCTCGCGGGCAAACCTTTCAATTTTAAGTAAAACCTTTTGCTGGGAAAGATCGACATTTATTACTTTGCGAAAAACCGACATCCCGCCGCTAAAGGTAGAATAAATAGCGATAATAACTACGGAAAAAATCGAAACCGCTATTAAAAGCTCCACCAGGCTAAAGCCGGCCTGGTAGAATCTATTCTTTTTGTTTAGGCAAAAAAACCGGAAAAGAGGCATTTTTAGTAGAATTCTGCTCCTGCCATTTAAGGCCCAGGCAAGCCTCTACCAGATGCTCTGCCAAAGGGCCAAAACCCGTTATTTGAGAAATAATCAGTTCGTAATTATATTCTTTGAATGAGGATTTAACGGTTCCCTGGAGATGATAACCCGGCAATGCCCCTTTTAAGGTGGATACCTCAAGGGACTCAATTTTCTCCTGCCCCAGTTTCATTGCCTCGATTATATTCGCAGCGCTTCCGGCTCCCCTTAAAGCTACCGCATATGAATTAGCTACAAAAACCAGGCCCACCCCCAGTATTAAAACACTGGCCATTATCTCAACTAAGGTATAGCCTTTTGCGTTATTCACCCCAATTAACGACATCATCTGCGTTATTCGCCTGTCCGTCGCTACCTGTAGAATAAAGGTCATAGCTCTCCGTATTATGCTCACCCGGGGACTTATACATATAAGGCCTGCCCCAGGGGTCAAGCGGCTTTTTCTTTATATACGGGCCCTTCCAATTCTGCGCATCCGAACCTGAAGGACGAACCCTTAGATAATCCAATGACTCAGGGTATCTGCCCATATCCATCTCATAAAGGTCAAGGGCTAAGGGAAGGCTGGAATTAATATCCGCTTTCGCTGCCTGAATACGCGCCTGCTCAGAACGCCCGGCTAAACGCGGCACAACCATAGCTGATAAGATACCGATTATTATTACCACCAGCATCAGCTCAATCAAGGTAAAGGCTCTTCTCATTTTCCCTCCCGTAAAATAGGGACAGCGACCATTTTTCGACCATTTTTTCTTTCCAAAAAATGGTCGCTGTCCCTATTTATTAATTAAAGGAGACTCCCAATACAACCGCCTCCATTTTCAACACGGAACCGGTATCATCCTTACCGGATAAAGCAATCTTTTCAACCTGCAACAATATATTTGCCTCTTCAATAGCAGAGATAAAATCAAGAATACTCTTAATCTGCCCTTCAGCGCGCAAATTTATGCGGTGAACCCAGATCGAACCCTTAACCTTGCTTGAGCCAAGAGAATTCATATCCTGTATCTGAAGTTTTGCCTTCCTAGCCTCAGATTCTATCTTGCTCATTATCACCGAAGACTTATTCTCATTGGAACCCTTAAGGGTGAAATAACCCTCTATCTGTTTTTGCGATTTAAGGATCTCCGCCCGGTTATGTTCCAACGCGGCGTATTTGCGAATGAGCATTTTAGACTGCTCTATCTCCGTGCTGTAGAGAGAGGCCTTCTCATAGAGAGGCCCAAAAACAAAAGACTTAAAGATAAAAGCCGCAAGCAAAAAAGCGATAAAAGAAACTAATATTTTCTCGTTCCGGTTAAGTTTTCTCATTTTACAAATATCTCAAAATCAACCACCTCTTTATCCTTCACCCTTCTTCTTCTGGTATAACGGTTCTGCGCCCCCTTAAAGGCCCCTGAACTGCTTAAGGAATTAACAAAGGAGAGAATATCGGGTATCTGCTGGGCATAGCCCCTGAAAGTTAACCCCTTTTTCCACTCCCAGCTATAATTTGTAATAGTTATATTATCCGGGCAGAGGCGGATTAAATCGGTAATATAAAAAAGTGCAGAGGACTTAGGATCGCTATACTGCCTGGCTATTTTAAGGCTATCAACGATAGAATCCAGCTCCTTGGCATTTTTCCCTAAATCAGTTACCTTTGCCTTAAGGGTTGCGGAATAAGACTGTCTTTGCACCAGCCTGACCAGTCCGATACCGCAGAGCATAACTAATATAAAAACCATAGCTGCGCCTAAAATCATCAACTGCTGCACCTTGGTCTTCATCTCTTTCTTAATCTGGAGCTCAGGGACAACAAACCTAATATCATCCTTAGCTACTTGAGCGCTAAAACCTAAGACCGACGATAAAGAGATCCCTTTAGAGCCAGTGGCAATAAAACTATCGTATTCCTTAGTAGAAAGGTACTGTGCCTTAAGCCTTAGATCCTTTGCCGCCCCTTCCACCAGAGAGACAAATGAAGCAGATGCCCCGGTTAGGAAAATCCTTTCACATTTAGCCTCGGGTACTTCATTGCCAAGCGCAATCAAGGCCTGCGCAAGTTCCGCAGAAAACCTCTGGCTATCAGCAAGATTATTCAAATTCTCAATACCCATAGGAATAACGGCGCTTGAGCCTAATTTATGACGGTGAACCAGAACAAGGTCGCTGTAATTTTCATCAACATCAAGGATAAAATAGGAAGAATTCAATACCGGCTTATCCTTACAGGCCTCATTTACATAATGCAAAAGCCCCTGGGAACTCATCAGGACCGCTTCCGGAAGGATATTTATCGGGACAAAGGAATTTACTATATTCTTAAAAACATTCTTCAGGGCAACGGCTAAAACTAAATGGCTGTTGCTTATCCCGTCGAAACCGAGATTCTGGTACGCCCAACAAACCTCCTCTTTATGATAAGGAATCTGGCGTATAAGATAAAGCCCCAGCATCTGCTCTATCTCCTTTGGGTCCTGTGAGGGAAGCTCAACCCGGCGGACAGTAATCTTATTCCTGCTTAAGACGACAAAAACATCAAAACTCTTGGACTGTTTGTTATCTTTAAATACAGAACTTAATGCTGCAGAGATAGAGGCGGGGTCTACATTAGGCAGGTTAACCACCATTGCCTTCCGGGCGATACTGACCTTAAGATACCTATCTAAAAGCTCAACGATTACCCTAGTTCTCATAAATTCGCTCTCTAAAAAGGAGATTACCCGCCAAGAATAGTATTCATATTGAAGATAGGCAAAAGCATAGCAATAACCATTGCCCCTATAATCAAGCCTAAAAACAGAATTATTGCCGGCTCAATAAGCGCACTTACAACTTTTAAATCGCCCTCTATTTCTTTTTCGTAAGACTCGGCTATATCCGCTAAGACGCTATCGAGCCTTCCCCCCTCCTCGCCCACCCGGATCATCTGCACGAAGAAATCCGGAAAGATCTTAAACTGCGCAAGGGCATCGGAAAAAGATTTGCCTTCGCTGATATCCCTGCGCACCTGATACAGCTGCTTGATGTAAAGAGGATTGTCAATCAAGGGGATGGCATCATTTAAGGCAGATAGAAGATTAACCCCGCCTTGTAAAAGAAGCGAAGTACTGCGCGAGAAATTGGCAACTGCCTGCTTGTAAATTATATCCTTGGCAATTGGAATACGGTATTTAATGCGGCTAAAAATACCCTTACCGCCTTTTCGGCCGAGGATAAATACCAGAACAAAAACAAAAAGCAATATAAAAAACCAATGGGCTTTAATAAAATCAGAGATACCCAAGAGTATGCGCGTAGGCAGCGGAAGCTCTGCCTGGAAATCTTCAAACATCCCTGCGATACGCGGCAGGACAAAGGTAAGCATCACAAATATAGTACCTATGCCTACCACAACCATAAATATCGGGTAAGCTAATGCCTGCTTAACCTTTGTTTTCAGGTCCTCGATTCTGCGAAGATAATCCAGAAGCTGAAGAAGCGCATCCTTAAGCCTGCCGGTTGCCTCTCCTGCGCGCAGTATATTAATATAAATAGCAGGAAAATATTGCGGATACCGGCTTAAGGCCGAAGAAAAAGGTACGCCGTCTTTAATATTTTTTACAATGTCGCCGATTAACGCCTTTTCCGCGGGATTACGGCAATCCTTCTCCAGAAGCCTTAGGGCGCTTAGCAACTCCACCCTGCAGTTAACCAGATTATAAAGCTTCTGGGTGAATAAAACCAACTGCTTCAGCTGCCACCTTCCAAAATCCTTCTTAGGCTGATTTTGCGCCTGCACAGGGGGGACATCCTGGCTATTAGGCTCAACATAAATAGGAACCAGCCCTTCAGCCTGAAGTTTACCAAGGACCTGCTCTACGCTGTCGCCGTCGATCTTTCCCTCAACCACCTCATTAAGATTTTTCTTAGCTTTATATTTAAATAACATCTCAAGCCTTCCTATTCCAGCTCTACAACGCGTAAAATCTCTTCTCTAGTAGTTAACCCCTGCTCAACCAAAAGCATGCCATTTTCCATAAGGGTATGCATTCCTTTCTCGCGCGCCTTTGCTTTTATCTCCTGTGAGCTTTTACGGGCTATAATCATATTGCGGATATCATCATCTATAATCATAATCTCATAAATAGGCCTTCTCCCCTTAAAGCCTGTTTCGCTGCAGGCCTCACACCCCTTCCCCGAACAAGAAGGACAGAGCAAACGCACCAGCCTCTGCGCTATAATTACCTCAACCGAAGAAGCCAAGAGGTAAGACTCAATCCCCATATCCATAAGGCGGGCAACCCCTGATGCCGAATCATTAGTATGCAGCGTAGAAAAAACCAAATGCCCGGTCAATGCAGAACGGATCGCAAGGTCTGCAGTCTCAGAATCACGAATCTCCCCTATCATCATAATATCCGGGTCATGCCTTAAAACGCTGCGCAGGGCATCGGCAAATGTCAGCCCGACTTTAGGGTTAACATGAATCTGGGTAATCCCCTCCACGGCATATTCAACCGGATCTTCAATACTGATAATCTTAACCTCTTTGCGGTTTAAACGGCTTAAAGCGGCATAAAGCGTTGTGGTCTTCCCGCTTCCGGTAGGGCCGGTAATCAGGATAATGCCGTGGGGTTTTTGCAGGAGCACCTCAAACTTTTTCAGGTCATCGGGGAAAAAACCTATCTTATCCAGATCCAATAAAATCCCTGAAGGAAGAATGCGGATAACTATATTCTCTCCGAAATAACCGGGCAAAACCGAAACCCTTAAATCAACTTCCTGCCCGCTGGTTAAACCCACCTTTGCCCTGCCATCCTGGGGTAAACGGTGCTCCACAACATCCAGATGGCACATAATCTTAATTCTGGATACAATCGCCGGCTCGATATAATAGGCGTCCTGAGGCATCTTCATTTCCCGCAAAACCCCGTCGATACGGTAACGAAGCACAACCTTATCCGCATAAATTTCAATATGAATATCGGTGGCATTCATTTTTATTGCTTCGGCAATAATCTGATTCACTAAGTTTATTACCGAGACCTCATCAGAGCTCTTCTCAATATCCTCAATGCTGTCTCTTTTATTGACCCTTGCCCCAAGCCCGGATTTATCCTCCATGATTTTATCCACGGTACCGGCAACTGCCCCGTAATATTTCTGTATCGCCTTCTCCACCTCATGACGGGTAGAAAGGACCCTGCTGACCTGAAAACCTAGATTAAGTTTAATATTTTCCGCAAGCCAGAAGTCCATGGGATTAAAAACCGCGACCGTTAAAACCTGGCCCTCAAGGCTTATGGGAATAAAACCGTGGTGCTGCACCAGTTTTGCCGGAACAGCCTTTACTGCCTCAGAAGAGACCTTAAGATCTTTCAAGCGAGGATAAAAAGGAAGATTAAACTGTTCGGACAAGACGCCAAGAAGATCCTCTTCCTTAACAAGGCCCTTATCCACCAGGTATTTTCCCAGCATCGCCTCATTCTGGTAGCAATCTTTTAGTGCCTGGGAAAGCTGCCCCTCGTTAATGCATTTCTTCTTCAGCAACATCTCTCCTAATAATTTATTAGACATCTTTAATCTCCGTTTTATTCGTTAATTTTTCCTATGCAATAAAGGCTCGCCTCATCCACCCGGTCAAGGTCGCCGCGGATTATCCTTTCGCAACCTGAAATTGTATCAGCAATCTCGACAAAAGCCCCGGGCCTTCCGGTATACATCTCTGCGGTAAAAAACGGCTGCGAAAGAAAATTCTGAAGCTTCTTGGCGCGGTCAAAGATAATCTTCTCCTCGGGGGAAAGCTCTTCTTTGCCGATGATAGAAACAATGCGCTCCAATTCCTCATAGCGCCTGAAATGTTTTAAGACATCCTGGGCAACCTCAAAATGCCTCCTGCCGACTATAGCCGGGCTTAATGAGCTTGCGGATGACTGCAAAGGGTCTATTGCAGGATAAAGCCCGCGCTGCACCAGCGAACGGGAAAGAACAATCAAGCTATCCATATGCGCAAAAATCGCCACAACCGCAGGATCAGTCAGATCATCCGCAGGCACATAAATGGCTTCAATAGCGGTAATACTGGCGCTCTTCTCCGAACGTATCCTCTCGTGTAACTGGCTTATCTCGCTGGTCAGAGTCGATTGGTATCCGCCTTCAGAAGGTATTCTGCCAAGAAGAGTAGAGATTTCACTCCCCGCCTGCACAAAACGGAATACATTATCCATAAAGAAAAGGACATCCCTGCCCTTGGACAAAACCATCTCTGCCAGGGCAACTGCGGTATGCGCTGCTTCAAAACGCATGCCCGGAGACTCATTCATCTGGCCAAAAACCAGTATTGAGCGTTTCAAAAGGTCAGCCCGTAAGAACTCATGGTAGAGCTCATTACCCTCCCTTATACGCTCTCCAACTCCGGCAAAGATACAGGTGCCGCTTTGATAACTGATAATATTATGTATGATTTCAAGGATAAGTATTGTCTTGCCGCAGGCAGCTCCTCCCAAAAGCCCGCTCTTAGACCCCTTTATAAGAGGAAAAAGCAAATCTATCATTTTTATACCGGTGTGGATAAGCTCCGGCTTTTGACCGGCATCAAGATTAACCTCGCTGCTAAGCCTTGAAGAAAAATCTTTGATAGAAACAGACTCTTTCGTATCCAAGGCTTCCTTATGGTCGATAGGAAGCGCCATAGCATTTAATACGCGGCCATAAAGCACATTCAAATCCTTGGGCGCGACTATCCCCTGCTCCATAACTTCAACGCGCATATTTCTCCCCACGCCATAAGTAAAACCCAGCGCCACGCAGCGGCAGACATTATCTCCCCGATGTTCAACAACCTGCAGCCCGATATCCTCCCCCTGGCTGGCACGGACCCTAAGCATAGTGCTGACTACAGGCAGGTCCACTCCCAAAGAGAACTGTACATCTACCACTGAACCGTAAACCGCGATAACCTTAGCTAGGGGGTTTGTATCCATAGATTATTTATCTTTATTAATCAAACGTGCCGCAGTAATCTCCCTTATAGATTTATCCGATAAGCCATGCAAATATTTGAAATACTCCATATTCAAACGGCTGTTTATTTTTCTTAATTCCTGGACGCTTCCTTCTAAATGCATAATCCTGGCAGCAAGCTCTGAAAGCTTACTTGACCAAAAAATCTGATAGAGGCGAAAATCCAGCCAGCATTTAACCCATCCCTCTATTACCGATTGAAGATCGGGCTCAACCAAAAGATCCTTGATAGAGATCTTATGCGCCTGAGGGTCCTTAGGCAAGGGAAGTATGGTTTCCGTCTCAACCTGCTGTGCGCTGATACTTATGAACTTGGAATAAATTATATATACCCTGCCAAC
>Ga0172381_10002984_pt1 | contig 18238 bp, 19 predicted proteins | sample Leawel6488metaG_FD_119754 | JGI IMG/M metagenome (GOLD analysis project Ga0172381, IMG submission 119754) | Leachate microbial communities from a municipal landfill in Southern Ontario, Canada - Leachate well 64-88 metaG | ecosystem: Engineered > Solid waste > Landfill > Unclassified | place...
ACAAATGTAAAGCATCAATTTGTTGTTGACCTCTTTCTTGTGCAAATTGCTGGGCCTGCATTATTGCGTCCTGTGCTTTGTTTGTGAAATTTGCTCCTCCGTTTATCATATTTATATATATTTATAATTATATATTAATAGTAGATTTTATTTTAGTCTAGAATTTGACAAAAATCAATATTTTGTAAATAAAAAGGGCTTGAATTACTTCAAGCCCATGAATTTAGTCTTGCGACTTTTTATGTCTGCTAATAGCTAAACATACTTTTGTATGATGAGCAATAAAATCTGTGATTGCTTCAAAAACTCGTTGCCATGCAACATTTCTGGCAACTCCCTGAACATTTTCTATTGGGCCTAATTCTCTGCAAAAAGCCAAAAGAATTTCTGAAGATTGACTTATCTGCATACTTTCGGCTTGTTTTTTTACGACATGGCCAGCCCGTTTTTTAGTATTATTTGTCGAATAGAATAACTTAATCTTTAAAAATGGATTGCCTCTTTTCTGAGCCTTATGTATAAGTGCCCTGATATTTTCTTGCTTATAGCATAAAATTGCTTTTTGAGCACCAAAATCTGTAAGATCAATCAAATCAAATGACAATCCTTTTTTTACCAAAAGCCTAACTAAACCTTTGGCATTAATACGTCGCGTGCTTCGTCTTTTAAATTTACTTTCAACAAATTCTGTTGAGTCGCTTTCATCGAGCCACTTTCTGGCCATTTTTGGTGATACACCAAAAATTTTAACAATATCACCTGTTTTATACGTTTTCATAAAAATCCCTCCTAAATTGAAATGTGCAAACCCCAGCGTCTTATATTATACAAAATAATTTTAAATAGTCAAGTTATGATCCTAAGGCTATTGACAATATATTGATATTATTATACTATTAATAATAGGCTAAACAAGCGCCCTATTTTAGTAAAAATATGGTAAAATTTTAACATAGGAGAATGTTATGATTGCTAAAGCAATTAAAAGGTTCCAAAAATGGTTAATCAGAAAAATACAAAAGGAAATCGATATTTGTAATCTTCCAAATGGTGAATATACTTTAATTTATTCAAGCAAAGTTGAAACATTTATCAATTGGAATGTGTATGATCACAAATCTCGAGTAAAAGACAATCATTCCAAAATATGGATTGTATTATCTAGAAGACCATTACCTAATAAATTTTTCTTTAATGGTGAGGGTGTCGTAGTAGTCCAAAAAAGTGATTTTTAATCACAACCAAGGCCTATTGGGAACAGGCAAAAGAGTTCCCTTCTATTTCTCAGCTCCGCAAAAAATATGAGGATCTGAGATGATGGAATCTTTAAAAAGGAAGCACCGATGATTAAAGAGATTTTGTATTTTTCCTCTGGATTTTTTGCAATTTTGTTTATCGTAAGTTCTCTTCAGTTCTTTGCGATATCAGAATTTCAGGCTAAAAAAATGGGTTTATCAGGATTGCCCTGTCGAATCGTATTCTTTTTAGCCAAAAAAATTCACTATTGGATTACAGAGAAAAAGTAGATAGTTTCTTTGGAAGAAGGATTTGTTGCTAATCCTTCATGGATTTCAAAGCCGTACCTTTCCTCCCCTGGACAGGATAGCAACTACGGTAAAACCATTTTCGAAAGGACCCAGAAAATGGAAAGGGCAAGAAAAATGTTGTTCAGCAAAAGTGTTACAGTTCTTCCCAAGAAGGAACGAGACAAACAAGCATTAGTTGCTTGCAACAAGGCTCGTGCTGAATTTTTGGCGACAATTCCTCGTCAATCGCACAGTTGCACCAAACAACAACAGCGCAGGGATGCTCGTTCTTAACGTTCATCCAAAAGGGAAATCAGAAACTATCTCTGATTTCCCTATTTTTTTTAAAAATTAAAAAACAAATATAAATAAAAATAAAAATAGCGGATTAAAAATCCGCTATTTATTTATGTTTAGGCGTTAATCGCCTTTTTTTGATTATCAAAATCTTCAAAAAATTTCCACGCTTCTTCAAAACTTGCGTAATGTGAAAGAAAAAAATCGTTATTGTCTTCAAAGGTTACATTATAAATTCTTTTCAAAACGTGAATATCAATATTATCTGCTCCTGCCCCAAGAACCGCAATAACAAATTTTTTATCTTTGGTTCTCATAATTTGAATATCAACAAATCCTGCCTCTTTAAGAACTGCAACAATTCTATCAACCGTACTAACATTTGCATTTTTTGTTTTAATAATCATCGAATAACTCCTTCTTAAATTGGGAAAGAACAACAAAAGAAAAGCCCCTTTCTCCGGAAAGGGGCTTATTTGAATTTTCTATTTTTCTATTTTTGTTTCAGAATGCTCAAATAAACCTCTTTCCTAAAGTGGCTAAAATAAAAGCTAAACCAGTTGTTTAAATTTATTTGATTCATTTCTTTAATTTAATTTATCAAATCAAAAAATATTTGTCAATTATTAAGAAGTTCTTTCCCCTAATGTAACTTGTAATTTTATTTCATTGTTTTCTCTTAAAATTTTTAAATTTATGCTATCTCCTGCATTATATTTTTGAATAACTTTTGCTAACGTATTTTGTTTTGTAATTTTTTCTCCGTTAAGTTCTAGAATAATATCTTTTTCTTTAATCCCTGCCTTATCGGCTGCTGAATCTTTGGTGATAGCACTCTCTCCATTTTCACCAGAAAAAATAAAAGCTCCATAATCAACCGATAAACCATATTCTTCTTTAATTTCTTTTGTTATTATTGCATATCTTACTCCTAAAAACGGATAAACAATTGTATTTGTAGCCATAACCTGATCTATATCTTTTTTGGCATAATTTATTGGAATTGCAAATGCTATACTCTGAGCATCTTGAGCAATAGCCGTGTTAATACCTATTACTTCTCCTTTTAGATTTAATAATGGTCCTCCAGAATTTCCAGAATTAATAGCCGCATCAGTTTGAATAATATCTTCTAATGTTTCTGTTAATAATCCTGTTTGGTCAGATGCAGAAATTGTTCTGCTTAGTCCAGAAATAATCCCAACAGAAACCGTATTACTAAACTCTCCTAAAGCGTTTCCGATAGCAATTGCTGTTTGACCTAGCCTTATTCCAGAAGAATCTCCTAGTTTTAATGGTTGAAATTTTATACCATCCGCATTTTCAATTTTTATAAGAGCCAAATCTTGAACTGGATCTTTTGCTAAAATTTTTGCTGGATATTCTTTACCATTATTTGTCACAATAACATAATCTGCATCTTTATCAGAAACCACGTGTTTATTTGTTAAAATTAATCCATCTGTTGAAACGATAAACCCAGAGCCAGAACCAATTTTTTTATATTCTGTGCCCCTTTGAACATATTGCGGAACTTGAATTTCAAAACCAAATCCATCTCCAAATGGATTTACCCATTCTTGTTTATAAACTGGCAAATCTTTAGAAATAACAATACTAACAACGGATTGATTGGCATTACTAACAACATCTATTATGGCTTGTTCATAAGAAATTTCTGAAACATAATTATGCGATGCATTCTCTTCTTCTATTATTTCGGGTTTTTGAAATTCTATTTGTGGCAATTTAAAATACCTAAAGAAATCTTTAGTTTGTTCTGGAAAATATTGAGAAGACCAAATAAATAAAATATAAACTATCAAGCACACAGAAACAACCAGATAGAATATTTCCAATATTTTTTTCTTTCTCAAGATTTTATTTTTAAATTGTTTAAAATTAAAATTTGGCAATTCGTACATAACTTCATTCTTTATTTATATAATTATAAATATAATACGATTATTTTTTATTTTCTGGTTTATTATTATAGTGTCCAAACTTATACTTAAATATATCAGATTTTACTGGACCAATAAATATTAAATGCAGTTCGCAAAATAAATATTTAAGACCTATATTAAACCATCCGTCTGTTTTAAATCTTCTATCTGATACAAAAATATTAACTGATTTTATTATTCCAACTTTTGCTTTAAATTGTTTTTGGACATATCTAGCCAATGAATGATCTTCTGATAATTTAATATCTTCGTCGAAACCACCTGATTTTTTAAATAAATCTGTTTTTACTAAAATTCCAGTAGCCGCATGTGGTAAAGTTGTTTCTAATAATTTTACTGGATAATTATAAAAAATATTTATAATTGCTGTTTTGATTATATTTTTAGGAATAAATGTTATACCAAAACTGGCTAATTCAAGGTTCCTTTTTTTAAATTCTGATAATGATTTTTCAAAAAAATCTTCGGGTAAAATAACATCTGCATCACAAAAAAATAAAAAATCACCCATTGCAATTTTAGCACCTTCATTTCTACCTTTTGCGGGTAAGCCTCCGGTAATGATTTTGCAACTATATTGCTTTGCAATTTCTAAAGTTTTATCGGTTGAACCCGCATCAGCCAAAATAATTTCATAATTTAAAAATCTTTGCTTTTTAATTGATTCTAAAAGCAAACCTAAATATTTTTCTTCATTTAACGATGGAATTATTATACTTAACATAAATTATTAATCAACAAATAAATTCCTAGCTTCGTTCCAAATATCAGAATTATTTTGAGTTATTTTCATCCAATACCACCATTCTGCTCCCCAAAAATAAAAAGTGTCTAATCCGGTATTTTTAGCAAACTCAACATTTTTTTTAAATTGGTTTAAATTCATTGTTTTTGTCTGCTCTTCCACAGAAGCATCTGCATAAACAGTTTGTGTCCATGGTTCTGCCTGCAATTCAATGCAAATTACATTTTTATTAAAATAATTTTTTATCAATTCTGCTTTTCTATAATAAAATTTTGGACTTAAAAAAAACTCGTGATAAAAACCGATTCCATTCAATATACGAACCCAAACTTTTTTATACATTGTAATGCCTACAATATCTCCTATTTTTGCAGGTTTTAACCAAAAAGATTGCTCTCCTGAATCAGATATAATAATTTTTCTTTCAAAATCTAAAGATTTTACAAGATTTACCTCCTGCTTTAAAAATTCTCCGCCATCATAATACCAAGAAGGACATTTTCCAAATTTAAAAAAAGGCTCATTTTCTACTTGCCAATATTCTATTGCTTTACTGTCTTTATATCGCAAAATAACTTTTTCTATATATTCTAAAATTTTCTGTTTTTGTTGTTCTTCTGATAAACCTTCAAACCAATTTGGAATATGACATTCTGGCCAACGTCCAGTTTTTATGCCCAAAACATAAATAATTTTTACATTATTTTCTTCAGCCTTTTTAATTTGCCAATCAATATCATCAAAAAAATAATCATCCTTTTCTCCTTCAACCCAGTCCCATTGTGTGTGTAATTTTATATTTTTCGCACCCAAATCTTTTATTGTTGCTAAATATACTTCTTTCCAATTTAATCCAATTGCCTCTGCTTGCATTTGAGAAAAATCGACTCCCCAAGTTATTTTTTCTGCCTTTTTTGAATTACCAATATAAAAATAAAAAACAATAATTATTAGTAAAATAAATATTATTGTTAATATTAATAAAACCATTTTATTTTTTTTTGCCATTTTAATTGATTCTATTTGCTATTATTTTTTCTATATTATATGTTCCCATTTTTTCTATCTCCATAAATCCTTGCATTGCAGCTTCTGCAAAATCACCTGCATTTAATAAATCATAAAACCATTGATCTGCGTAATTAGGATTTTCCTGTGAAAGACCAGACCCAATATGTAAAAGCCATTTTTTATTAAAATCCTCTTGAGAGCCAATCGTTGGAGCAATAATCATAGGAATGCCAAGTCCTGTATAAAAAGATAACTCTGATGGCTTTGTCCATAAAATATCAGTTTCTCTCAATGCTTCATTAAAGATTGAAAAATATTCTTCTATTGTATAAGCAGAAATTAGATGAACCCATCCATTTAATTTTAAATTTTCGATATTATTTATAAAATATTTTTCAAGCTCTCTACGTATTCCCACAGAAATAATAAATCTTAATTTATTCTTTTTTATTTCATTTTGCAAACTATTAATCGCCTGTACACAAATTTCTTTTTGTGCTCCGGCTCCTCCAATAGAAAACATTATAGTTAAAGGATGATTTGGTTTTTCTGGTAGCTTTCCTAAAGTTTCTTCAATTAATGGCCCGTACATTCTTCTGTATTCTTTTTTAGGATCTAAATTTAATAATCTATATCTTAAATCTTCTTTTAAAATTTCTTGTTGGTCTCCAACGTTTTCTTTTGGTAAAGGATAACCTGTTAAAAAAATGTCTTCGTTTTTTATTCCATAAAGTTTTAGTCTATCTCTTGCCCAAGTACATGGAGCAAAGTATTTTATTTTATTTTTTTTAGGATCCAAGCTTACCCAAGATCTATTAATATCTGCATCGCAAATTGTGCAATAAATTTGATTTGGATATTTAAATTCTTCTGCCATAAAAGCTGGTGTAAAAAATGTACTTATTAATGGCAAGGAATTCTTTTTGAATCTATTGATTAAATCTTTACCCCAACCCTTTTTTATAAAAGAATAAATTGTTTTTAAACTAAAAATTGGATGAGATAAATCTCTTTTTGGATAATAATTTAAAATTTTTTGAAACTTATCCATTATAGAAAAAACCCAATCTCCTATTATTGGAATTCTCTTAAATCTTGAGATAAATTCATACAACGAACGCGTTCGTGACCAAAAATTTTTATCTGAAATTGGAATTCCATCATAATCATTAGCCATTATAATCTTCTCTCCAAAAGCAATGTCTTTTAATGGATATGCTGTTCTTTGATGACCATAACCCATAGATGCTGAAACAACCCATGCTTTTTTATTATTTTTTTTAAACATTTAATTTTTTATTTAATTTATATATTATACCCTAATTTATCACTTTCTTAAAAGTCTTTTTGTGATTAAAACAGAATATTACTTTTAATATGTTTAAAAAATAATAATATTCTGCTAATATGGTGATATTGGTTCTTTTAAATTACAAAAAATATAAGGAGACAAAAAAATGAAACCTCTATTATTTTTTATTGGAATGTTTGTGTTGTTCATAATATTATTATTTACAAATAGCGAAAAAGAAAATTGGTTGCCAATTCTGGCTTATATATTATCTCTTAGCACTATATCTTTTTTAATAATTATTGATCGTTATCGTTTTCCAAAAAAATACAAAAACAAAAAAAACTAATTATCCTTATATTATATTATTAAAGCCTGCAAATAACAGGCTTTTTTCTTGCAAAAAAGTAAATAAAATGATATTGTTTTTATTGTTGTGTCCAACTTGGAGCGGCACAAAAGGTGGAACCTTAACAATTAGGAGTTGGTATTATGAGACTTTTCATTTATTGCGCAGACCCGAGAGAGAAGGCTGATTTGGGAACAAAGATAGATCAAGCCCTCATATTACCGGGTGAAAAAGTTGCGCGTATCTCACTTTTTGGCGGGCCAATATTTATTGCGCACCCAATTCATTTTAGAGATAGCGCAAGTATGTTGCTAAGCCAAATAGATTTTGCTGTGCAAAAATTTTTGGTTGAGGAAATTGTTGCGATAGGCCACGATTGTGGGTTTTACGATACGACTCCCGCACTCTCAGCCTTAAGTAAAGAAGACAAACAAAGAGACATTCTCAGAGTTCGGAGAGCATTGGCAAACCGCCATCCAGCTCGAGCGATAAGGGCATTTTTTGATTCCAGTGATGAATCTAAAACGTGCTTTGAAAGCCTCACAGGCTAAAAATAAATGGGCTACCCCGCAAAGGTAGCCTTTTAAATTATCAAAAATTTTGAATATACTTTTTATTTAAAAATCTTGTTAAAAAAATAATTATCAAATATAAAAACACTAACCAAATCCAATGAACATTTTCAAATGTTTTAATTGCCCAAGGCTGACTAAAAAAATCAATTACCCACAAAAAATATTTTAAAATAAAATAGCAAGGAATACTTAAAATCCAACCAATTTGTAGAGAAATAATACCTACAAGTGCTGATAAAAATCCAAAAATCATCAACCAATAAACTATGGGTGCCACTAAAAGATTTGTTATTGGAGACACAAAGGATATGTTTCCAAAACTATAAATCAAAATTGGCAAAGTAAAAATTTGTGCAGCAAATGTTGCAGAAATAATTTTTACAAAATTTTCTGCTTTATCTTTTATAAAAATCTTTATTATTTTTTGAAAAATAGGATCTAAATAGATTAATCCAATAACCGCCAAAAAAGAAAGTTGAAAACCTACATCATAAAATAAAAGCAAGGGGTTAAACATTAACATTACAGCACAAGCCATAACTATTACTCTTATTCCCATACTTTGTCTACCAAATTTTTGAGCTAATAAATATAATCCTCCCATTATACCAGCTCTTATTCCAGAGGCAGGAAGTCCAGTTAAAATAATATATAAACAAATTAAAACTATGGCAATATAAAACGCGTCTGTGCGCTTTAAACCCAATGCTATCAAAAGAGACATAATAATTGAACTTAAAATTATAACGTGGGTACCTGAAACGGCTATAATATGACGAAGACCCGTAATATTTAGTTTATCTTTTAAGTCTTGTGACATTGCCCCATTATTTCCTAATATAGTCCCCTCTATTATAGAACTTTGTGGCGGAGAAAAATTATATTTAATACTTTTCCTGATTCTTTCCTTTAAAACTAAAAATCTTTCATATAGAAAAGAATACACGGTATAATTATGAATTCCTGAAACTAATTCAATTTTTGGATAAAACATTACTGAATAAATTCCATCTTTCTTTAAATAATTTTTATAACTAAATTCCTCATCTTCTTGTGGAGTCTCTAATTCACCTATAATTTTTATTGTGTCTAAATACTTATATTCTGGATATTTATTTGTTGTAACTAAAACTGTACTGTCGTCAATTCTAACTTTTAATTTTTGAAAGGTGTCTCTAATATCGGGTTCACTTAAAATTGTTCCAGTCAAAATGATTTCACCGAAGCCATTAAATTTACTTATTTTATCATTTGCAACATTAAATTCAGAAATTTGTATTCTTAGAATTCCAATCACAAAAAATAAAATACAAAATCCAAAAGCAAAATTTATTTCTGGTTTTAGCACTGAAATAAAAATTAAAACGATTCCTAAAAATAAAAACCCGCAAACAAATATTTGCGGAATTTTTAAAATTGATTGCAAAAATATACCAATAATAAACGACAAACAAAAATAAAAAAGTGTTTTAGACGGCGTCATCCTCTGAATTTACATTCTTTAAAATGTGGGGAGATTTCTTGGACTATTTCTTTTAAATATTCATCTTGGAATGGTTTTACTTTTTCAAATTCTGGGTCAATAGTTTTTTCTGCTCTAAAATTTTGCAAATAATATTTAACATTTTTACCACCAATCCAATTTGCTATTTCTTTAAATTCTTCTTTCTGATGAATTTCTGGTACTACAGTTGTCCTAAATTCAAAATCAATTTTACTATTTTTTAAAAATTTTACACTATCTTCAATATTTGAAAATTTTATTCCTTCTCCTAAAATTTTACTATAAATTTTATTATTTGGAGAAGCTTTAATGTCCATTGCAACATAATCTATAAGTCCAGCTTTTACTAAATCCTTAAGCATTATTGGATTAGATCCATTAGTATCTAGTTTAACAAAAAAACCCATTTTTTTAATTTTTTCTATAAAATTTGGCAATTCTTTATTAATTGTTGGTTCTCCCCCACAAATTACAACACCATCAAGTAATCCTTTTCTTTCTTTTAAAAAATTAAAAAATTCTTGTTCTGATATCTTCGACTGTTTTGCAATTTTTAATGGTAAAACTAATTCTGCTGAATAACACCAAGGACATCTAAAATTACACATTGCTAAAAAAACCACACAAGAAATTTTTCCGGGATAATCTATTAATGTTGCTTTTTGCAATCCAGCGACAATCATATTTTAGGTTCAAAACCCCTCTTTTTTATCAGAATGGTTTTTATTATTTAAACTGAAACTTTTTCTTCCACCTTTTTTATAGATTCTTTAAATTGATCTTCTGAACAAAGAAATTCTTTTCTTTCTTTATATTCTTCTTGTTTGCCTTTATGCCACTGTTGAACTGGTCTTATATATCCAACAACTCTTGAATAAACTTCACAAGGCTGTTTTATTGTACATTGAGGACATTCAAAATGTTCTCCAGAAATGTAACCATGTGTAGGACAAATAGAAAATGTTGGAGTTAAAGTAATATACGGCAAACTATATTTTTCAAAAATCTTTTTAACTAAATTTTTTGCAGCATTAGGGTCTGAAATTTTTTCTCCCAAAAAAATATGTAAAACTGTTCCGCCAGTATATTTTGTTTGTAACTCATCCTGTAATTTTAGGGCCTCAAAAAGATCCTCCGTAAATCCAACTGGCAACTGGCTTGAATTCGTATAAAATGGAACTTCTTCCGTTCCAGCTGTAATAATATCAGGATATTTTTCTTTATCTATTCTAGCTTGTCTATAACTAGTACCTTCTGCTGGCGTTGCTTCTAAATTATATAAATTTCCAGTTTCTTCCTGAAATTTAACCATTTTATCTCTCATAAAATCTAAAACCTCAACTGCAAATTTTTTACCCTTCACTGTTGTAATATCTTCTTCTAAAAAATTAAGCAATGCCTCATTCATTCCACAAATTCCAATTGTTGCAAAGTAATTTCCAAAATAAGAGTTCCTTAATGTCTTAACATCTTCTAGATAATGTTTTGAATAAGGATAAAGTCCTTTTTCCATAAAATTATCCAAGGCTTTTCTCTTAATTTCTAGACTTTCTTTTGCCAAATCCATCAAATGCCCTAATTTATTTAGAAATTCTGTTTTTGTTTTTGAAGTATAACCAATTCTAGGCAAATTAATTGTAACCACTCCAACCGATCCTGTTTTTGGAGAAGATCCAAATAATCCCCCTCCCCTTTTATACAATTCTCTGTTATCTAGTCTTAACCTACAACACATAGATCTTGCATCATCTGGACTCATATCAGAGTTAACAAAATTTGAAAAATAGTTTATTCCATATTTTGCTGTTGCCTCCCACATTGCTGTTAAATTTGGATTATCCCATTCAAAATCTTTACCAACTGAAACCGTTGGAATTGGAAATGTAAATGGCCTTCCTGAAGCGTCTCCATCCATTAATCCTTCATAAAAAGCTTTTATAAACATATCCATCTCGGGTTGAAACTCTGCGTAAGTTTCTTTTTGTGGCAATCCGCCAATTATAACTGGTTGTTTTGCTAAATGTCCTGGAGCTTTAATATCCAAAGAAACGTTTAAAAATGGTGTTTGAAACCCAACGCGCGTTGGAACCATACAATTATATAAAAACTCCTGCATAGCCTGTTTTACTTGCTTGTAGTTTAAATTGTCATACCTAATAAATGGAGCCAATAATGTGTCAAAATTGGAAACAGCATTTGCACCGGCAGTTTCTCCTTGCAAAGTAAATAAAACGTTTACTAATTGACCTAACGCAGTTCTAAAATGTTTTGGTGGTTTTGCTTCTAGCTTACCTTGGACTCCGCCAAATCCCTTTATTAAAAAATCATACAAATCCCAGCCGGCACAATAAGGAGCTAATAATTCTAAATTATGAATATGAAAATCTTCATTAGCTGCCGCGTCTCTTATTTCTTTTGGATAAATTTTATTTAGCCAATATTTTTTTGAAATAAAAGATCCAACATATTGATTTAATCCTTGCAAAGAAAATGTCATATTGGCATTTTCTTTTACTTGCCAATCAATTTCTTTTAAATAACTATCAATTTTTTCTGAAGATTCGTCGTTAACTTTTGCCGCCTCACGAATTGCTCTTCTTTGCTCTCTATAAATAATATAAGCCTTAGCAGTATCAACTAAATCTTCTAACATTAATGCTTCTTCAACAATATCTTGTATTTGTTCAATATTTGGAACTTCGCCTTTTTTAAATCTACGATTCAAAAGACTAATTACCTTATCAGAAACTTTTTTTGAAATTTCTCCATTGCCTTGTCCAGAAGCCTCTAATGCTTTATGAACCGCTTTGGCAATTTTATTTCCATCAAAAGTTATTATTGTTCCATCTCTTTTTTGTACTTTTTCTATATTGTTTTTACTTGGTGTCATATTAACTTATATTACTTAATAATCTTTTTTGCTACAATTACAATTCGCGTAGTTTTTGATGCATTTTTTTATTTTACTACAAAATTATTAAGCAATAAATTCACAGATAAAAAAATGGCCTACGCCTTTATTAAAATTATCACTTTAAAATTCTTTTTCCAAAAATTTTAAAGTGATAAATCTAATATATTGTTAATGTATTATTATATTTTACTCTAGTCAAAATTCAGGTCAAGTCTTGACCAATAATTCTTTACTGGTAAAGTTTTTAAATTTATAAAAAATAAAAAACCCAAACTTTTTTGGGTTTAAATATCAAAAAAAATAAAACTTTTTAAAACTTTGTAGCAATTACAGAAATTTTTATCTCTCCCTTTTTTAAAGTATTATCTTTTATTGCTCCAAAAATTATTTGAGCTTTTGGATCAGCATTTTTTGTAATAATTTCAGCAGATTTTGAAATTTCGTTTAAAGTTACGTCGTTTCCAAAAACTGAAAATAAAACTCCCTTTGAACCCTTAATTGAAAAATCCAATAACGGAGAATTAATTGCTGCTAACGCTGCTTGAATAGCTCTGTCTTCCCCAGAAGCACGTCCAACGCCAAACAAAGCATTCCCCGAGTTCTTCATAATTGAAACTAAAGAAGCAAAATCAATATTAATAATTCCAGGAACCAAAATTAAATCTGTTATTCCTTGAACTGCTTCTCTTAAGACATCATCACAAATTGAAAATGCGTTTGAAACTGTTGTTTTTTCGTCAATTATTTTTAATAACTTATCATTTGAAATCGTTAATAAAGAATCAACTTTTTCTTTTAAATTTTCTAATGCCTTTTCCGCAATTTTTTGTCTTTGATCTCCTTCAAAAGAAAAAGGTGTTGTCACAACTGCTATTGTTAAAATTCCAAGGTTTTTTGAAATTTCGGCAATAATAGGAGAAGCTCCAGAACCAGAACCACCACCTAATCCACAAGTAATAAAAACCATATCTGCTCCTTTTATATTATCTAAAAGCTCTTGTTTGTCTTCTTCTGCAGCCAATTTTCCTAAATTCATATCCATTCCAGTTCCAAGACCGCGAGTGGTATTTTTACCAATTAAAATTTTTTTACCTGCTTTACAAAAATGAAGTGCCTGAGCATCAGTATTTACAGCAATCAATTCAACTTGTTGTATGTCAAACTTAACCATACGAGAAATCGTATTAGAACCAGACCCCCCTACTCCGATGATTTTAATTTTAGGATTCATAAAATAAAATTAAGTTGTAAAAAAAATTTACGAATATACGAATTCGTAAATTGATAAAATTCGTATTTCCTTAATGCTATGGAATAAAAATTCTGAAAATCTTTTTGATTTTTAAGCCCCATCCCCTTGTAAACCCTAGTATACTTACTTCTTTATCAAAATCAACCCCCTCTAGCGCCAAACCTGCAACAGTAGCTAATGAAGAATCTTTTTGAATTCCCACGATATTTTTTGGATATCCAATTTCACAATTAAGTTCTAATGTTTTTTTTGTAAGTTCTTTTATTTTTGGAAGCTTTGCTCCACCTCCAGTTAAAATAACCCCTCCCGGCAACATTTTATGTTTTCCAATTTTTTTAAGTTCTTTTTGAACCAAATCCAAAATCTCAGAAACTCTTGGTTCAATAATATCCACTAAGTCTTTTTTAGTAAATAAAAGTTGTTCTGATTTATCAAAAATTTCTATTTTTCTGTGAGTTGAATCTTTAATAAGTTCTTTTTTATCTTTTTCAAAAATACAAGTGCCATGTTGTTTCTTTATTTCTTCAGCAATAGAAACTTCTGTTTTTAATCCAATGGCGATGTCATTTGTAATATGAGATGATCCTATTGGGAAAATAGCTAAATGAATTAAATCACCTTCTTCAAAAACGACCAAAGAAGTGGTTTCTGCTCCTAAATCAATTAACACCGTTCCTAGTTCTTTTTGTTGTGGAGTTAAAACTGCGTTTGCGGCGGCTAAAGGAGATGGTATAACGTCTCCTATTTGAATTTTAGAATTTAAAACAGATTGAGTTACATTTAAAAAATCACGGGAAAAAATACAAAGCAGAAGAACTTTTGCTTCAAGTCTAACTCCAGTTAAGTCTAATGGCTGTTTTATTCCTCTTTGGTCATCAATAACAAATTCTCTTTCTATAACATCTAAAACTTCATAATTTCCAGGAAGATTTACTGCTTTTGTTGCTTGTATAACCCTATCAACATCTTCTTTAGAAATTCTTTGATCAGCCCTTGATACAGAAATTATTCCGTCTGACGGTGTCACATAAATACGACTTCCCCCTATATTAACATATACTGAATTAATTTTTTGATTACATTCTCTTTCAACTTCATTTATTGCCAGTTGAATATTTTTTGAAACCTGATCAATATTTTTATCTTCAACAATGCCTTTTCTCAAACCAAATGATGGAATTTCTGAATATGCTAAAACTTCACATTCATTTTGCTTATTTTGAATAACCAAACATTTTATGCTGTTTGTTCCAATATCTAAACCCGTAACAATATTACTTTTATTCATTTATTTAAATATTTTTGATAGATATTTTTCTTGTTTTTTTTCCATTATTAAGTCATCTTTCTTTGACTTTTCATGGTCATATCCCAATAAATGCAAAATTCCATGAATAAAAACTTTTATCATTTCTTGTTCTGTGCTAACTCTATATTTCTTTGCATTTTGTTTTACAATGTCAGGACAAATTACAATTTCTCCCAAACAATCTCTTTCATTCAATTCAAACGATAGAACATCTGTTGGATTGTTCTTTTTTCTAAAAGTTTTATTTAATTTTTCAATTTCTTCTTTACTAACAAATGCTAATGATATTGATTCTGATTCTTTATTTTCGCCTTTTAATACTTTTTTTGCAACTGTGGAAAACTTTTTTTTATCCACAACAAAAGAAGTCAAGTTATTTATCTCAATCATAGATTTTATATTAATTTATTTTAACTTATTTATTAAAATAAAACAAAAAAAACCGGCCTTCACCGGTTCTAAAATTTTTACTTTGATAATAACTCTTTTACAACTTTGGAAACCTCTCCCCCTTCTGCTTTTCCTTTCACTTTAGGATTTAAATCCTGCATTACTTTTCCCATATCTTTCATTTCTTTGGCTCCAATTTTTATAATTGATTCTTCTACTAATTTTTTAATTTCTTCTGGCTTTAACTGTTCTGGTAAATATTTTTGTAAAATTTCAATTTCGTTTTCTTCTTGTTTTGCTAATTCTGGTCTTTTCCCTTGATTATACAAAATAATTGAATCTCTTCTCTTTTTAATTTCAGAAGAAATAGCTTCTAAAATTTGCTCATCTGTTAATTCCGATTCTTTTATAAGAACATCTTCCGCTATATTTGGTTTTTCTACTGTAGTTTTATACCTCTTATCTTTTTCTTTTGTAATAATAGATGCTAGAAGCATACGTAAAGTTCCAGCCGATATTTGATCTCCAGATTTTAGTGCTTCTTTTACAGCTTGTTGTATTTTTTGTTTTAACATTTTTTAAAAATATTAAAGACAAAACACTATTTAGGCTTTGCTAACTTATCTGCCTTTTTGTGTTCCGCTCTTAATTCAACCTTTCTTAAGGCCGATCTTTTTTTTGCCAAAGCAGATTTTGCTCTTTTGGTAAATTGTTTGCTTCTAACTTCCAATAAAATTCCTGATTGTCTTACTACTTTTGTAAAACGATGAACTAAGTTTTGTGAAGTTTCTTTTTCTTTTCTTTTTACTTCTAATGCCATATTTTATTTATTTTTATTTTTATTTTTTATTATTTTTTTATTTTTTTGTTTTGCTCCTTGAATTTTTTCTTTCATTTTTTGCACAACCTTATCAAGTTTAATTTCTTCTTGAGTTCCTGTATCCATATTCCTTAAAGTGATAAAATCTTCTAACGCTTCTTTTTGTCCAAAAATTAAAACCCATTTAATTCCCATTTTATTTGCTGTTCTTAGTTGGGTTTTTAAAGAGTCTTTTGAAAAAGATTCTGCTACTGGAATTCTTGCTGTTCTAAATTCTTCAAAAAGTTTTAAACTTTTTCTTTTTGCCAACTGTCCTAGTTGAGCTAAAAATATTTGTGATTCTTCTTGTTTTGCTCCAGTTTTCATTTCTCTTTCTTTCATTAAACTTACGATTCTTTCTATACCTCCGGCCGAACCACAGGCAGGCGTTTCCCTACCGCCTAATAATTTTGCAAGATTATCATATCTTCCACCGCCAACTAATGATCCTAAAGATTGGCCTGTTTCTGTTGTTTCAACAATTTCAAAAACTGTTTTTGTATAATAATCCAATCCTCTAACTAAATAAGGATTTAATTCGTAGGGCAATTCTAACTCGTCTAAAAACTCTAGTACTTGTTTAAAATGAGCGTGACAATTTTCGCAAAGATGATCAATCGTCTGAGGAGCTGATGCTTTTACTTGTTGGCATTTTTCTTCTTTACAATCTAATACTCTTAATGGATTTTCTTTTAGTCTTCTCTGGCAATCTGTACATAATGATGACTTTCTAGATTTTAAATAACTTGTCAGAATTTTTTTAAAATAAGGCCTGCATTCTGAATCTCCAATTGAGTTAACCTGAATCTTAATATTTTTAAATCCTAATTCTTTTAAAATATCATAACTCATTTGAATAACTTGACCGTCTATTGAAGGATTTTTTTCTCCTATCGCTTCAAATCCAAATTGATGAAATTGTCTAAATCTACCGGCCTGAGGTCTTTCATATCTAAAAAATGGCCCTGAATACCAAAATTTTACGGGTTGTGGCATATTATGCATTCCATGTTCAATATAGCTTCTCATAACAGGTGCTGTACCTTCTGGCCTTAAACAAACTGTATCTCCACCTTTTGTTTTAAATGTATACATCTCTTTTCCAACAATATCGGTATCTTCGCCAACTGATTTAGAAAACACTTCGGCCGGTTCTAAAATTGGTGTCTCAATTTTTTCAAAACTATAATAGTTAGCAACTCCTTCAATCACCTTTTGAACTCTTTTAAAATAAATCTGGTCTTCTGGTAAGACATCATGCATTCCTGTTAGTGTTTGAAACTTTAATTTACTCATAGAATAAACTTTTTTTATTTTAATATACTGGCGTTGAAAAGGTTGATAATTCAGCCACAGGATAAAGTCTTAAAAACGCCTTACCGATAATATTACCTTTTGGGACAACTCCCCAAGATCTTGAATCATAAGAGTATGTTCTATTGTCTCCCAAAACAAAATATTCATCGGCTTTTAAAGTTATATCTGTATCTCCATAAGTTTTTAAATCGTTTGGTAAATAGTTTTCATCTAAAATAATATTTTCTCCTCCAACTTTTGTCACAGACACTTCTCCATTTTTTACTATAACTGTTTCTCCTGGAAGTCCAATTACTCTTTTTATAAATCTTTGTGTTTTATCTTTAGGATATTTAAAAACAACAACTTCTCCCCTTTGAGGTTCGGCAAACCTATAAGAAATTTCATCAACTATTAAATAATCTCCCGATTCAAAATTAGGTGACATTGATTCTCCTTTAACAATAAACGGCTGGAATAAGAAATAACGTATTGGCACAACTATAGCCAAAGCGATCAGGGCTATTTTGATAATTTCAATAGAAAAGGATAAATATTTTTTAAATCCTTTTTCTTCGCTATTTTGTTGATTATTGGTTTCAATATGGCTTTCCATAAATTTATGTTTAATTTTAATATTTTATCATACTTTTTCAAATGAAGCAAGGGGTAAAAAATAGGCCGCGAGAACAAAACTCGCGGCCTTAAGGGTCAATTTTGTATTGTGATAAGCACTAACGTGTGCCTCCCCTGTGCCGTTGCCTAATCGGCAGTTGCCGAACAGATCCTTCTTTGATCCTTTGATTCTGCAAAAGACGATGCACCGCGTTGGGATGGACCTCCCGCCTAAACTCTGGCCTTTTCCTGACCAACAAGCACAATTCCCTTAAGGAATTGGTGTTCAAGGCCCTGCCATTGAGTTTGGCAGCTTCTTGAAGAATGAAATCCCTCAA
>Ga0172381_10002985_pt1 | contig 18237 bp, 24 predicted proteins | sample Leawel6488metaG_FD_119754 | JGI IMG/M metagenome (GOLD analysis project Ga0172381, IMG submission 119754) | Leachate microbial communities from a municipal landfill in Southern Ontario, Canada - Leachate well 64-88 metaG | ecosystem: Engineered > Solid waste > Landfill > Unclassified | place...
AACAATGGCCCTTTGTTTAATAAGATTAGCTTCTAACTCCTCCCATTCAATCTCTTTTGCAAGTTTCTCATCCGCAATAGTCTCAGCATCCTGGAGTAACTTATTATATTTTAATGTCCAGTTTATTTTATCCTTAATACCAAACACCTGATCCCGGAAAGCCTTTCCCTCCTCTATCATTGCTTTAGCCTGCTCCTTCATTAACTCTGCCTGCTCCCTTTGTTCCGCTGATGATCCGGCAAAGTCAATCACTCGGTTGGCTTCTGTTAAGCTCATCTGTCCTGTGGCTATCTGCCCCGATGCACGCCTTAAAGCGTCCTTTCGGGCTTTGTCGGTATCTTTTTCATATCCCGCATAACCGAACTTTAATTTATCAGCTGAACCTAAATACAGATCAACATTTTCCTTAACTCTTTTCCATGCCATTGCAAGGGTAGAAAGTAAGGCAGTAAACACCCCCGCAGCCCCTCCGGCCGTTGCAAAGGTTGATATTGCACCTCCTATCTCTCCTGTGGCTCCTCCAACTGCGGATGATAACTGACCGAATCCCCCCGCTGCCGCTGTTGTTAACTGAGGGTAATTACCTACATTTCTTTGATGAACTCCGATAGCCTGCTCCGACTTAGATATTTCTTCATTGAGCTTGCTAATTGTAGGAATCATTTTCTTTGCAGCGGCTTCCCCGGCATTAGCATACTGCTCTTTTAGCTGAATTAATAAGGCTCGTTTCCTGTTGAGGGAATCAGAAGCGGAATCGACAACTTTTTTAAGTTCTTTTTGCTTGCTTGTTTGCTCGCCAATTTCCTTGTTATAGGCTGCTATTTTGAGCTTGTTTTCATTTGACAACATGCCTTCCTCTCTGGCAACCTTCATCAACTCTTGTTTTTCCTTCTTCAGGTTGGCAAGTTGAAATTCTAACTTTGCAAGCTCGCTGCCTTCGTTGGAAACGCCGTCAATAGTTATTGAGAATGAAAGTTGTTTATTGTCGCTCATTTGATTATCGTTTTACATTCTGCAATTTCACCGTCCGTAATTATTTCCTGAAGGATGATGTAGTGGTACTCTTTCCCGTCATAGATCATATACTTTGCCCGGAACCCTTCAGATGATGAAGCGGAGACAACCCCCATAAACTGCATAAGCATCAATGGAGTGGTCTTTATCTTAATCTTTGCAACCTTGCATTTGTCTATGTAATGGAAAGTCTTTATGTAATAGTCATCATATAGGTCATCAAAGTCAATCACGCCCATCTTCGGGTAATCGGTTTGAACGGCTCCGTGATAATACCAATTAGAGCCTAATGCTGTCAATCCGTCCCATGTCAGAATCCGGGGAGCAAAGCCAACAGGACGGCGTACGGGATAGGGGCTATCTGTTGATATATATTCTTCACTGCCATAAACTGAGGGCAGCCCGGAAATGTACCTGTTAACGGTAGTTGCAAAGAATGGATTCGGATATTTTGTTGTACCCTCCTTTGTATAAACACTTGACAGAGTTATCTCCTTCTGATAAGGAATCCCGGTTTTCTCTACAACCTCATTATAGGATTGATCGTTCTTATCTTCCAAAAAGCCTAATACAATGTTCTTAGTATAATTTGCGCTAATAGGCTCTGTAAATAACTCATCCAGATTTACAACCTTCCCGGTCAGATCAATGACATTCTCTGTGTGGAAGTCGTCGGCGGGTTCGATATATACAACATTATTTCTTCTGTCAACAAAGAATACAAGGTTCGCCATATGCTTCACCCCTTGCAGAAATTCAAGGGCTGATTTGTCCGGCATATAATCAACAGGGTTAAGCGACTTGCCTATCCCCGCATACAGGTTCCGATGATCCCATGTGCTTTCAAATATACTATTGAGAGTGATCGAAGATGTGAATGTTTCATTCGCCGGGTTCGTATTTTCGACCTCACAGAATAAGGTGTAATAGCAGTACACAGTATCACCGGCTGTCAAATGAACCCAGCCCGTATCAAGCGCAACGGTTCCATTAACGTCACCTATGGTAATACTGCCCGACACTATATCTTCTGCAAGGCTTATCTCACTTCCTAACCCCCCGACTTTTTTATATATTGCACAGGTTCGATTTATTTCTCCGTCAGACCAATCATAAGCCTGGTTAGGGTCGGATGTGAATAGTTCATATAAGGTTAACTTAAATCTGTAAGTTCCGGTTTCCGGAATAGTATAAATGTCCCCCGCAAAATTAAAACCTTCATCCTTCGTCTCCGTATTGAAAGAGATAGGGTTGTAAGTGAATGTATGGTTCCCTAAACCCTGAGGCAATACCCATATCCCGCTGTTCTCCGATGAGTTAGTGGGCTTAACCTCTAATCCTTTATTCTGGATAAAATCTGAGTTCAAACGTGGTTCCGTGCCAAAGAAAAACAGGCTCTTTGCATAGGCCCCACCGAGCCACGAACTAACAATCGTATAAGGGGCAAGTATCAGGCTAATCATCTGGGCCACGGAAAAGGCAGGGACAAAATCATTAGCTTGCCAGTAATAATATAACTCGCTCCAATGCTGGCAGAAGTCAATCATTCCAAAGCGTATGAATGGGTCAGCTGCTGCCCATGAATCGGATACATTAGTAGCCGTTAAAGTGACTGCTTTGGCTGACAACCCTGTGACATCTTCTAACTTGGTATTTTCCAGAACGGCAGCCCAATCCCCGGCCTCTATGATGATCTTTGCGCTGGTGTCTCCTGCTGATAGAACCTTAACAGATCCCTTCATCAACTCCCCTCCATCAATAAAGATTCTCCCTACTGCTGTCACCTCTGCCCGCGAGGACAATGACCCGGCAAACTTTAATATCTTCTTATTGTTAGGGGTAAGCGGAATGTCAATAGTGTATGACTTGTTATTGCTACCCAGATTAATATCTTTAATGTTCCCAATCGAATAAACAAGATTAAGGTTGTCATTAAAATCCAACTTATCAGCCCCTATGTAGATTTCAATATTCATACTCAATATCTATCTCATTGGTGAACATATTCGATGATGCAGTCTTCACGCTGTCAGATACAACCGTCACAGGGGTAGGGGTAGCATAAGAAGCCTCTAACTTCTTGACATCATCAGAGATCATCAGGCTTTTTAATACTGAAGTGTTTGGTATGTCCTTAAATCTGGTCTCCAACCTTTGACGGATTATCCCTGTAAAGGATATGGGCTTGCGTGCTTTCTTTATCCCCTGATAGTAGTTGCGGATAGTGGCAAAGTCAATGCTTTTAATTCCTTCAAATGCCATGTATTCTTTCCCTCCTGCCGGACCGTTAAACTCAAGTACTACCCGTTCATCAATCTGGGTGCTGTTGACATAAGCTGTTAGTGTCTCAGATATTACCGCTGCTGCTGATAGCTCTTTCAGATATATTGCCAGTGTAGCTGTTACCGTTGCAAGTAATTCGCCAACATTCAGGATGATAGCCCCCCAGCCTTCATAACAGACCGGGTGAGTGGTATGAGTGGCAGCCCCCCCGTCCTTTGAATAGAACAATTCCAGTTCCGTGTACTCGGTGAAAAAGACTATCCAATATTCATAAGGGATATTTGAATAGATTTTTGCAACATTATATTTAAATGTCTTGCAGGCAAAAAGTGAAGTATTCCCGGATAAAACATAGCTTGAAAATGCGTTCTCATCACCAAAGGCCGGGATATTCCTGTGAACGGCTGACAGGGCAGAAGCCCCCGCAGTTGTCACACCTGATCCGTCTTCGTATATCTCTGTGAACTTAACGAAATAAGGGGCTAAAGGATTGCCGACAGTGGTTCTGTTAGTGGTAATCTTATAACAGATGAATGTTCCGGTAAAGTTCAACTGCCCTCCATAAGCTCCGATGATGATCTGTCTGGTTGCTGTTGTTATCGGCATAATGATAGCTGCCCTGTTAATTGTCAGTGCGTGCCAGTCGTGTTCTGTAACGCTATTATTGACAGCCGGGGTATTAACTCCTGATGTGGCAAAGTCAACACTATACACCACATACAACTCGCCAACTGTCATGGCAATATCATTGCTCTTTAGGAATACCGGATCTGTGCTGGCTTCAATAGCTCCTGTTATCTGAGCCCCGGAGCTGGTAAATGTGTCCCACGTACCGGAAGCAACAGACCAGCCTGTAATAAGATTGGAGCCAACCGATCCGGTCTTAACAATGTCCCCTGAATCTCTGGGAAATAGCAACCCCGGAACCAGCGACTTGAGTATATCTGAGAAGTCGAAATCTGCCAACCCTTTGGGCTTTTCAATGATAGCCTTAACAATTCCCTCATGGTAGATGTCAGCCCGGACCCGAAGATTAACGTGTGAAGCATCTTCCGATAGTGATGTTGTCACATTGAAGGCAGCTGCATTGTCAATTCTTGCCGGGGTGCTATTTATTGTTAAGCTCATTTATTTAACTCTATTTGCCATTTCGCTAATGTCGCATCAAGGTGAACTGAGATCAATTCGGTCGCCCATTCCCGGACCGCCTCTGTGATCCTATCTTCATTCTTCCTAAAGGCTTCTTCGATCCAATCTTTTCTTTTCCCGGTTGTTGAAAATGAATAACTTCGATTGGTCGGCATACCCTCTTTCTTATGGGTGTTAGCTATCGCAAAGGCTATCCCTAAACTTTTTCTGTCATCAGATATATTCATCCGTGCCTTAACGTAGTTTTGAAGGCCCTGAATATACTTGCTCACACCTCCCCTTCCGCTTCTGCCTGAGTAAGGAATCCGTGCCGGCTTGACACCGGCAGCAATGATATTCCCATAGAATGGTGCAAGCCCTAAGAGCGTGAGTGAAGTAGCATCCTGTTTGATCTGGTATTCGATTTCCTTCACAACCTTGCCAGTCATGGAATGGCCCTGAGATTCCCACTCATCCATGAGAATTTCAGATAGGGTCTGCTGTAATTTTTCAACGTCGGTATATGTCACGCTTGCCATCAGCAGAACATTTTTAGTTGAACATCTTTATAAAGGATCCCTATCTCAGAGTTACCCATTACACCTTCCGGGATGTAAGCCCCTTTGATACTGTTGATGTTAATTACCTGAAGGTTGCTTATGCTGTTCATGGCGTTCAGATATACATCAAGATACCCTTCTAAGGTGTCCCATAATGCAATCTTATCATCATAGTGAGCATCATATCTCTGAAAGGCGAAAACCGGAAGGGTAATTATCTTAACATCCTGAACGGTGGATGTACGGGCGTCCTTACTGAACTCGGTATTATCTAAGGCCCATAAGACTAACGGATATGTCTTTGCAACCTCATTGCGGTAGGTTTCCCACTCAAAGATGACCTGAGCAATGGAAGTGCCTGTTAAGGTCTGAAGACTACTTTTTAATGTTGCTAATGTCATCCTTTAATCTTTTTATTTCCTTCTTTATAAACCTTCGACCTTTGATGCATATCTCACATTTGCAAAGAGATTCTAAAACATATTCAAGTATCTTAATCTGTGCTTCAGCCTCTTTCATTAATCACTCTTTGAAAACTTACGTAATTATAGAACTCATAAATACTTACCTGCTCAACTTCCTTAACGCCTCCCATACCTCCATAACCGGCACACTCGTAAATCAATGCACGTGAGCCGTATCTTTGTATATTCGAGCCCGTATTACGACCTCTTGGATCTGACGTGGCAGCCTTCCAAATAATAGGGTAATCATTGAACAGTCGGGCAGCCGTCTGACAGTGCAAAAAAAAACACTCCACACAACAGACATTTTTATTCTCATGAACTTCTCTTGCCGGTTCAATGCCTTACGTTCATCGTACTTTTCCCTTTTCTTCCGGCAATAGATAGCCATGAATAATGCCAGCCTCTTAACATCTTCCTTAGATACCTTCATCCCTCTGAATATGTCCGATGCTTCCGTGTAAGTAATGATCGGCTCCCTCATCAGTGGGATCTCCTGATCCATTACCCTCACGGATTGAGGCAAATAATACTTTCTTAATCCTATCCTGAACTTCTTTATCTGCTCAGGCTGGTAAGGAGTCACTTCTCCCATGAAGTGAATGACCGGGGTATGGTAGATAAGAGATACAACGAAGGGCTTGAAATAAACCTCATACAAATCATTCACCTTCTCAAGAGGTAATCCTTCAATAACTTTATCCGGGATGTTGGTAAGGCATCCTATAACCTTACGATAATAGGCCGGGAATAATTCATTGATCTGCTCCGGTGTAATGTTTAGAACAGCATCAATATATTCCTCAATAGTATCAACAGAGAACTTACCATCAGCAAGGATGTAATCTTCATAGCCTTCCGGCATAGGGATGGCGGCAAGATCACAGAACCGCTGCAAGGTGACATCATCCCACCTGTACACGCCTTTGTATTTCCTTTTCCCTATCCTTATTATTATCATCTGAGCATCCTTTTGAATTGATTAACGAGCGTTTGAAGGTCATTCTGAAAAGAGTAGAAGTGAAGGTGCGGATGTCCTTTGCTTTGCGCCAACAGGTCCAGATCATTTACCCGGGTGATTATCCTTTCGGCATCTTCAATGATCGCTTCCCCTTTTTCCCTTATCTCTTTCCTAACTCCTTTATGCACTTATCTGAGTTTTCATCAAATAGCAATGAAGGCTTCCCGATGTCAGGTCTATACTGGTAATTATATAACCATCTGCCCGGTAAAGAACCCCCGGAAGCAATCCAACTGTTAAGTCATTAGTTATAATTGCTGAAATGTCAACCTCCGCCGTTCTTATCTCTGCCAGAGTGGCGCAATTAGTACCGATGGCCACACCCTTTATGGCAGCTACCACAGCACCATCGGAAGACTGAAAGCCCCATGCTTGCTTACTTTCTACAGCTGCCGTTCCGGTAATCTCATAAGATCCGCCCCGTGCAAGTGATTCATCAACCTGACTGTCATATTTAAATATCATCTTTTTATTTTTTAAGTGTTAAATCCCAAAGACATTCTGTCCCCATAATGGAGTGAATATCCAATCGGGATAATCTGTTTTGTTTGCAAATAGAAAGTTGTAGGCTGAAGGGTCAGCATTGAACACGTACGACAGGTTATCACAGTGAACAGGGTAAGGGTATTTTTCCTTATAACGTGGCGGGATTCTTCCGTACATCTCCCGCATCCTTTCCCATACGTCACATAACTTGTGCATCGGTGACACCCTTTCCCAGTCCTTGCCTGCCGGAGCCATGCTGATACCTGTTCCCATAAGCCGGGACACATCCCGCTTTACATAATTGTAATAAGTGAAATAAGCTATCAGAGATAACTTCCCGGTATTTATCAGCCCTTCCCATTTCAAAGTAATGTCCTCTCCCCGGAATGTATGGGTGAACTCAGCACCATTAACCAGATCCAAATACTTCTGTGTTTGTGGCACACCCGCAACCAGGTCAGCATTGAGCAGGGAATAGAGCTTATATCCAAGAAGACTTATTAATATCTCCTTTTCATATTGAGCCATAGCCTGTGTCAATGCCTGATCCGTGGAAGCACCATTGATACTTATCTCTCCTGTGAAATATGTTGAGTCTATGAACATTACTTCTTAACCTTTTTCTTTGCTTTCTTTACAACCTTTGGAGCCTCGATTACTTCCGGCTCGCTATTAGATTCAAAGGGAGTTGCAGAGCCCTTTTTAATTAGTATCTCTGCAAGTCTCCCGTGAATTTTCTTCCCTGATTTAAGGATAGCTTCCATTAGTCAGCTGCTTCAGGCGTTAATAACTCCTCCGGATTAAGCGCACCGACAAACCATTGTGTCGCTGATATTCCGATGACAATCATCCCGGAACCTATAAGGTGTGAAGCTGTTGAGCAAGTCACCGCATCAGATGTGGCAATGTGATCACAGACAAATGAATTGTTATTTGCTGTCATCGCTGTCACTGTGAAGTTTTGATTAGCAGTCTGGATTATGTAGTATATCACTCCCACAGTAGCAGCTGAGGCATCAGGTATTCTTACCGTGCTTGCGCCGTCTGATTTTGTCAGAACAATAGTCTTGCCCGAATGTGCAGCCGTTAAAGTGTCTGTCCCTGTCGTGTTAGTGATTACCGCTGTCTGTCTATATCCTCCCGTAACAACCCCGCTGGCTGTTATGTCAGTGAACCCGGTAGCCGCTCCCGCTGTGGATATGTCCCACGCCGAGGAGTTGACCGCCACAGTTCCGCTACCCCCTCCAAGTGAGAGAGCTGCGTTAGTAGTTCCGGTATTGATGTTAGTAGCAAAGTTGGATGAGGCATTTAGATTAACTACTGCACCCGTGATAGTTGCCCCCGCTGTTCCTGTTATCAATCCATTGCTTGTTATTGCCCCTATACCTGTCATTATACCTGTCGTACCTATCGCCCAATCGGATGAAGTTATTGCAGTCGTGCCTGTTGACCCGCCAAGCGTCAATGCTCCGCTTCCTCCCGCATCGATTGTAAGGGCTGCATTGGCGTCATTATCTGCGCTGGTAATCGTCACCGTCCCGGATGTAGGCCTTGATACTGTCAAAGTCCCTCCCGTGGCCGGAATGTTAAAGGCATTAGATGTTCTAACATCTAAGGAAGTTATCTGTGATTTCTGAACGGTGGCACTCGCAATGAACTCAAGCTTAAGCCAGTTATAATTTATGGCAGTAGCAGCAGTTATTGATTGCGGGTTGTCTGTTTCATCATCCCAAGTGGCTGTACCAATAGACACCCATGATCCGTTACTGGTTATCTTCCCATAAGCTGTAACAGATATGGAAGGGTCGCCAGAAATAGAATCGAGGACATAAGTAAATACCTGTGTCTGCATGAACTTTTGAATATTCGTGATTGTAATACTCACAGTATCATCAGCCTCAATAGCATCAGCAGTGGTGAAGGTCATCCTATTAAGGATATTTCCGCCTGTGCGGATCAACCCGGTTCTGTCACCGGAGAAGCTAACTGCCACGAAGGCAGTCAGCATTATGAAAGTGATTAAGAGTTTTTTCATTGTCTTCATATATATTTTTTATGATTCAACTTTCGTTAACTCTTAGGTTGTGATTAAGGAAACGGCAGTGTCAAGAGCATCGCAATAAATGACAGCCAGAGGGTCGCGGACAGCAAACGCAAGCCTGACATTGACTATTATAGTCTTGTATCCTTCTGTAAAGTCGTTTCCATCATATCCGATTTCCAACCTCATTTCCATCCTGTCTCCTATCTGAAGCTGATCTTTTGCAACAACCGCAACAGTATTGGCAGTTTGATTTGTATTCCTTTTGATCAACATCCCGCAGATAGCAAGAGGCTCTCCAAGCGCATCAAAAGTCACTCTCCTATCAATTTTGCTATTATCCAGCTGATCTTTTTCAGCAGCGAGAAGGCGGACGTCAAGCGGGTTAATTATGATATGATCGACAATATATTTGCTCGTTTCAGCCTGATCCTTCATCATTGACAAAACATCAATCTTACCAGCATGAGGCACTTTTGCGGCGTAAGTTGTTGCACTTGCAAAATCAGTATGCTTGCTGGCGGCATACAATCCCTTTAGTGTGGTTGTATCGTCACCTGCACTACCAAGTATTTGATAGTCGATATTGTCTTTGATTTTTGACGGGGCGACTCTTGCAATCTCATCCATTACCTGAGGAAGGTCAGCAAGAGACTCATCGGATACTCTGAATTTTGTTCCGATAGTTGCACTTACAAACTCAACTGTTTTTAACAGGAAGCTGGATTTTAAAGCTGTCGAACCCTGTGTTTTTGTTCCTGAACCATCCTGATAGTCATAAACTACGAGTATGCTCATGAATTTACCATCAATAGGCTTTACGGGCATCCAGTCAACTACATGCTGATATACTGCCAGCGGTGTGCCTACCGTCTGCGGGTCGAGCCGTGTTAATCCGACTGTATTAACATTGCTCTGAACGATGGTGCTCTGGAGCATGTCAACACCAACCTTAACCACCATTTCAGGAGTGTTTTTGTTCCCCATTTTATTGAAGTACTCCTTAATGCTGAGCTTCTTAACCCCATTAACTTCCCTTTCAACAAGAAGATTAGGTACATTTTTCCCGGCCTCGACTGCTGCTGCAATAAGAGATTCCTTTAATGTCATCGGCTTCTCCTCTTTTTTATTAGAGGCTTCATTCATTGCGTTAACCGAGGCTGTTAATTTGGCCTGTTCCGCAATAAGTTTATTCACTATTTCCGGCAGCGAATCAATTTCAGGCTTGCTCAGCTTTTCAATTTTAGCATTAAGGTCCTTAATTGTTTTATCAAGGTCAGCCTTGTTGACGTTCTCTTTTGTGGAGTCAGCGATAAGCCCCTTGATCTCTTTTAACAGTAATTCTTTTTCTTCCATTTCAAATGTTTTTTAGATTGTTTAATAAATACTTGTAATCAACTTTTTGAGTGGGGGCTCCCGGCTCTATCTTTTTCAGAGTGTCCTTAATGGACGGCTCTTCTTTTTCTTCTATTGTAATCGTTGGTGTGCATGAGTTACTTCCGATTGGCACGGCTGACCCCTCGACACATTTCGCCTCAAGCACATAAAAGAAATATCCCCTTTCATCAGCCCGTTCCTTATTGGCTATCTGAGGGTAATACTTCTGCCATGCTGCATACTCATTCACATAGTCCTCATCGTTAATGGCAATATCCATCTTGACATAGAACATCCCGACTGAATGATTCTTAACCCAGCCATTGGCGTACTGCTCCAACATATAAGCGTTACGCTTTTTAAGTATTGTCGATTCAAATACAAGTGCCTCTGTATCCCCTTCAAATGGATAGCCCAGCTCTGACCACTTGTATCTTTTCGTGTAGGCTTTCAATTCCTTCCCGTCAGCTATTATCTTATCGAACTCCATTGTGTGCTCCTGAAGGTGCATGATATGCCGGTTCTCCTGAATAGTTTTATTCCAGATACCTGGAAGATGAAGATCATCATGGCTGTCCATGAAATTGGTCGTGTTGATTACACAGACTGCTTTTAGGGAGTTAAAATCTGAAGGGGCTATCTGATCCGCTTTATTGGCATTGGTCTTATAACCATAGGTCAATACGGGAGCAACCAGAATAGGACAGTCAGCCTCTTTTTTTACCGCTTTTTTCTGAGCGATGACCTTCTCCCTGTTCTCTGATAAGAACTGAAACAGTTCTTTCTTCGTTGCAAATTCTAAATTCCCGTACCGTTCCATTGTCACTTTTTTATCAGTTCATTACTCTCCATCTTCTTCTGCTTCAACTCCCGCAGCTTTCTGATCTGCTCCATTGTCTGCTTCTTCTTGTTGCTCATTGGTATTTTGATTAATCAACTTGTCACGTTCAAACTTGTATAAGTCACCCTCATCAACAGGGTCTAACTCCATAAGGTCAAGGTATTGGTTCCACGTTATCAGGTTCTGGTTATAAGCCTTCTCGGCTGATGTGACGTTCATGCTCAGTGCTGCTGCCTTTTCCTTAAAGGCTTCCTGTAAGGCCGGTATATGGGAGAAGTCCGTGTGTAACTCTAACCCGTAATTCCTTAGTCCTAATCTTTCAGTCCAGTACAGATCATCATTATCCACCTGCGGGATGACTGTATCCTGATATAGCCTTCTGACTGCCTGTGATTGATTTTCAAAGGTGGCCCCCTGTGTGTAAGTCTTATACAGTTCCGGGGGAACCTTAAAAGCATTAGAGATGATCATTGCATTATTACTGAACTCCTGATATATTCCAAGCTCGGCAGAGTTCATAATCGTTTTGATGAAGTCTATATCTGTATATGAGATTAAGAATTGCTTCTGTCCGCTCCTGATCCCGTATGTTGTTTTGAAGGTATTATCAATGTCATCTTTGGCCTGCTGACCGAGTGGTATCTGCGTGCCTGTTGCATCTTTGTTATTAGCCTTTATGATCCCCTGCATCCCTCGACTGGCAAGCAATACGTTCATTGCCTCAAACGTTAGCTGTGTATTGGTTATCGGATAACGAAGGTTCTCAAGCCTTGATGTTCCCATTATGCAAGTACCCACCTCCGACAGGTTGATGTCATTGAAGTGAATCACACGTGAAGGGTCAAATATTTTTACAGGGTTGTGATTAGTTAGGGCATAACTTTCAATGATTCCCCTGATGTCAATCTGGTCATATAGCTTCCCTGTCTGCCTGACTTGTATGTATTCGCTCGGTAAGTTATAGAGCGTTTGGATTGTCAGGATGTCGCTGTTGAGACTATTGGAAGGATTATTTGCATAGACGTAATTGTTGCCGAAGGTGTAAAACATATACTTCCGTTCATATTCAAACTCCCGGACGCTCTGCAATGGGTTCGGCCTGTCCAGAAATAACCTTCTGGCATTCTTCACAGCCTGTTTGTTAGTGTCCCAGGGGACGACTTCCCCGTTCAGGTCTGTCAGGTACTTCCTCCCATTGGCAGCTGCTGAAGCTAATATGTCTATACAACCGTACAGGACAGGATTAGAGGCAACCGCTTCCCTGTATTGGGAAGGAGAGGATAGTGACAACCATGCCGGGCTGTCAATAAGATAATGATAATTGGATGAGGTTACAGCGTTACGGCCAATACCAGAGCGCTTATTGAATAAAGATATGAAAGTATCCCAGAAACTATTTTCAGGCATTCATTGACTTTTATGCCACCAAAGTTACAAGGCATGAATGAGCTGTGAAAGGCTTGGGATGTGGTATTGACCACTTGTGGACGGTAAGTAATTAATTGGCTCTTTCTATGACTTCAATAATCCATGATCCTCTTTTCCCGGGTAACTGCCTTGCCTTATGATTACTTGGAAGCATCCCCTTTGACGCCCTGCGTCGGATAGTCCGGGATGAGACTTTGACATTCTCAAATAGAAAGGCTTCGCAATATTCCTGAGGGGTGTAGATCATAATATTACGACTTTGGCGATTCCTTTTCACGATGCTTATCAATATACTCACAAAGACATTTTAGTATATTATTACTTACCTCAACCTCTTTCCCGTTGGCATATTTCTCTGCATCACGGAGCATCTCTAACATAGTTCCAAACTCCTTCTGAACAGGAGGGATGTTTAAAATAGTTGCCACCTGATCTTTAGTGAAATCATCTCTTCTTTTCCAAAACATAGCTTTAAATATTAGTTATTAATCCTTAAATAATCCGTGAAACTTTTCCAGATAAGCAGCCAGCCCGGCCAGACTGTCGGGGGCATCGTCCTCCTTCGTGCTGGTCTTCATCAGCTTGCACACCTGAGTAATGAACCTTTCTAATGTCGGGTTGGGATTCTCCGGGAAATAGAAATATAACTTTATCAGCCCTGCATTGGCAATAATCCGGGCCATCTTATTGGCTTTGGCATACTGCCCGAACACTTCCACGGGTGCAATCAACTCCCTGACACGCCGGGAGAAGTAGGCCCCTGCATTATTAGTCTCTATAACCATGTTATTGATATGGCAGGTCTTAACTTTATCCTGCACCTGCCCTTCCTGAATAGTTAGGTTGTCAGTATCGAAGATCGCATCAAAGACATATACACGGCTTCCAAACACTCTGGCTATTGGCATGGCAAAATGATCCTCACCCTCATCAGCTGTATCAGCAAAGGCAATGGTAAAGTATTCCTGATCTGCCGGGAAATCTTTATAACGCTTCAGAGAGCTAACAGGAAAGACTTTTGTTTCATCATCCGACAGGGCGATACAATGATAGTTAGCCTGAAAGATCATCTTCGTCCGGCTGTCAACTGCCATTCTATGTTTGAGCTTAAGATACTGCTCTTTGTTCAATATGTCAGGACAGAGCATCTTGTCAGTCTCCGCATCATACACCGGCATGGATAAAACATACCATTCCCCCGGTTCTGTCTTTTCAAGTATCATCTGCGGGTCCTGCTCGCCCCATATAGTAGCACAGAATATTTCCTTCACGTCACCCCCGAGGGCAGCGTTACGGCTGGAAAACGTCCCGGATAACCAAATCCATATCTTTGCCAGTGCATTGTCAGAAAGTGCCGTTTCCGCATCTTTTACGAGGTCATCCATTATTCGTATCGTGGCTCCCTTTCCTGTCACTCCTCCACCTACTCCCACACCAAGATAATTAAAGTGCTGGCCTTCCAATGCCCACTTCTGGAATGAGGCGTTTCCCTGTTTGATCTTTGTGCCGGGAAATATATCTGAATAGACTATCTGTGATTCCAGGTTCTTAACTTCGCTGATCCCATCCCGTGTGTACCGGGAGAAGTCCGAAGCCTGAGCATCCGTGTGGCTGGCTGTTATTATTCTCTCCTCATTGTTCTTACCCAGCACCCACTTAGTGAAGTTTACAAGCGTCCTGCTCTTTCCATGCTGCGGAGCCATCCTGATCATTAGCTTATGATAGGGTTTGCCGGTTCCGTCCAGTAAGTTGTTGTAATAAAATGATTCGAGTGTGTCGCAAAGGATCTGAAGGTGTGGCCGTTCTTCCTTGTAGAAGTCCGGCTCAAGAAGGTGACAATAAGCATAAAATGAATCCTGTGCTTGTTTGAGTGATCGTTCGATCTTCAGGAACTTGCCAATATCTATAACTGCATTAATGGCTTCAGTCGTCTCCAAGTTTCTCTGATATTTCGATAAGTGCTTTTTTATCTTTCTCAGATAGCTTGGATAGATCATACCGGAAGTTAATCGGTTTGTCCCCTGATGTTACATCTGTACGGGCCAGCTTAGGAATGACATATTCCGACAGGTCGTTAATTATGCGGATAGCTTTCTCCGGGTCTTTAGCTGCAATAGTCTCAAGCCAGCCTGTAAGATTATCCAGGTTCTTTTCAATAAGCATCTGGAAAGCCTCTTTAATATCCTTAGTGGTTTTATTCAAGGCCCCCTTTGGTTTACCTCCCTGTCCTTTCTTGAATGTAGTGCTTGTTCTTCCCATATCCAGCCATATTATTAGGCAATCTTAGTCTTTTAAAAGCCCCCGGCATCCTCTCTCGATTTCGCTCAGGGGCTTATTAATCATCACCGGATAAGGCCGGGACCGTTAGTGAAAAGAGCAGGGCCGATATGACAACTATGAAAATCATGAAAGACAACCTGCTTAACCCGGTTAACCACTCCGGTCAGCCCTGCATCTTTTGTGCTTTTTAACGTTTTTTCATACTTTTTAGTTTTCGTTTGCATTGTAAGTTTTCACAATTACTCTCTTGAACTACAAATGTCGGACAATCTATTTAGAATCTTTATAGATAATATCGAATGTAATTAACTATTTGGGTATGACTTATTAACTAAAAAAGCCCCTGAAATATGCTTCAGAGGCTCATGCTGTAAGGATTACAATCGTTTTATTAATATTCTTCCTCGCCGGTAAAGATACATTTGTGCCCGGTGCTTCCGCTGATGTATTCCTCGCCCCGGCTTGCAAGATTACATTCATTATCAACAACTGTATCAAGGTCGTCAAGCTCGAAACACTCATAGCAGAACTTTGTTTTCTTTTCCTCACAGGAGAGGGTAATGATCAATAGTGCAAGTGCAAAGACAAATAATACTTTTTTCATGCTTTTCAAATTTAGTTAGTAATAATATTTAAAGATAATAGATATTCGCTTTCGTTGTCATCGTTACATTTCAGTAATTGCCGGGGTTGGTTCCGCTTTGAACTTTATGACCTTTGCCCGCTGTACCAGGTACGGGAAGATATGCTTCAGGAAGTCTGTGATTTTTTGCGCCATTGTCCTTCTCACTGGGTTTTCCCTTAGCTCAAAGAACTTTACCCTATTCGGCTGGGTTCGATATTCATAGCCCTCGTTGTCAATAAACAGGAAATAACCATTGCCAATTTCCTTCACCGTGCCATATCCTTTGAAGTAGCCGGAGAATTTCCGCTTCATAAAGGTAAACTCGATTAAACAATAGTCGCCTTCTTTCATTTGTCAAATGTCAATTAAATTCTGTATATCTTCCATAGCCTACATGATTACTCCGTAAGTACCTCCGATAATCCGGGATGATCTTGTGTATTAAGTTAAGAACCCAGCAATCTATCTTTCCCCGCCATGTTATCTTAACATCTTGGACGTACCATTTATCGAACACTTTCCGGTGGTGTTTTTCACACAAGTAGCATATTAAATATTTCAGTCCTTTCATCTTATTTCTCTTTAAACATCAATTCGTTATTATTTGCTGTGCAATAAAACCAGACGCCCCTTTATGACCACCACCGCCCCGTCTTTTAGCAATTTCAGAACAATCAACTTCTCCATTGTCATTATATAGTGAATAGTTGTATTTGCCATTTGCATACCAAAAACAGGCAAAGCCATGATAACCATCGTTATGGTAATTAATACCAAAATTTATAGGGTTGAACCTTTCTTTATTTACACACGCAAAAAGTCGACCATCCAATCTAATAGTGAATCTATTTGCATATGCTTGCTCTGCTTCAGTGCATAAGAATTTATAAATACCTTTACCGGCTTGCAACAGGTTATCAATAGTCATCTCAGAGGGTATGGCTATTTGCCCTGTTTCATATTTAAGCATTTGATAACAATCCGACAGATTTTTTAAGTAAGTTCTTGCAGCAAACTGAAATTCTAAAACTTTTTGTTCTTCATCCGTACCCTTATGCCCAAAGCAATCATAACGACCAAGCAACCGGACTATTTCAGGCATTTTCTCTCCTTCGAAAAAATATTCCCATGTTAACTCACAGGCTGCTTTTTTCTCGTTTCGTAATCCCTTATAAAAAGGTAATGGCTCTGACTCAGCAATATCCTTAATTGCAGAGATATGATGATCAATCCATATTAATTTACTGGAGATTGATTTCATTACCTCACGAGGGAAAGAAATATCGACCATAACAACCTGATCATAGTCTTTCAAATCTGGGATCTGATTACCGTAATCCCATCCAAGTAGTCCAATGCCTGCATAAGCAGCCTTAACAATAGCACCGGACATCCATCCGTCTAAATCTCTTGAGTGATAAATACATAGTACCTTCATAACTTTAGTTTTAGTTTTAGTTTTATTTCTCTTTAAACATCAATTCGTTTCCCGTCAGCGCATACTGTTGCGCTTAGTGTGTTCATAGCTTTTAAATTTATTTAAGTTGATTTTCTGATTCTATTTCATCAATTAATCCTATGATGATCATTTTTTCACGGGCGTAATAATCCCATTTTACACTTTTACTGCTGAATCGCTGTGTCTGCCATCCGTCTTGCATAACTGATGTTCTGCACTTGTTAAGTTGCTTTTCAACATTTGCCAGCCTCTTTTTTAATTTTTGTAAGTCGGTTTTATCAGTGTTCATTTTATTGTTTGTAAATTATTAATCCAAAATCCTTCTTGCCTATATCTTCCCTGCCCCAGACAACTACATTAGATTTGTAGTCGGATGAAATACCAAGCTTAGTCTTACATCCTTTACACTTCTTGTAAATCAACCCATGCTTGCTTTTATCCAGCTGATTGTAATAGTCATCTTCCGTATGCAGACACCCGCATTTCGGGCAGTTAAAATCTGTCTTGCATAAACAGATTATCCCGTGGCTGTCTCCGATTTGAATACTTTTGCAGTTACTCATAATAGCTCTGGGGTTTCGTAAATGTTAGCAATTACTTCGCAATGGTTAAGTACATCTTCCTGCACTTCATCGTGTTGTGAAAATGGCATTATCACTTCTGGAAACATGCTTCCAAGTATATTGTATCCGAAGCTGCCATTTGATGAATTGAACTTTACAACCATAATAGAATCCTCCATTATATAGCCGGGGTGCTGTGTGTATTTAAGCACATCCCCCTCATAAATCTCTTTGCCGTTCTTATCCTTCAAGCCTGTGAACTGCATCACCGGAGTATCTTCAGGATAAATCGTATTGTACGGATTCATCGAAGCAGAATCCTTTTCATCCATACCTTGTACATAGAAAGCACCAATGAAGCCAGCCATAATGTTATACTCCATTTTCTGACCTGTCCAAACTCGAAACTTAATTTCTCTTTTCATAATTATCTGTTGTTAATTGTTAGTTGTCTGATGTCGGGGAGCTATAAACCACCGGGGCGACCATCCGCTTCCCATTCTTTAATATCGGCAATAACATCTTTTGTCATCATATCAGCCCATTTCGTTGCCTGATTAATTTCTTCTTCTACTGCTGGTCTGTCAGGGTTGATATTTATTGTAAACCATTGCATTTGAAATAATATATTCAGCCTTGTTTTTAATGGCATTTGCTGTAATATCTG